>Ga0105359_10002148_pt1 | contig 16397 bp, 12 predicted proteins | sample GOMGulsemesocosm_6_FD_83659 | JGI IMG/M metagenome (GOLD analysis project Ga0105359, IMG submission 83659) | Methane-oxidizing microbial communities from mesocosms in the Gulf of Mexico - GOM8C Gulf of Mexico | ecosystem: Environmental > Aquatic > Marine > Cold seeps | place: Gulf of Mexico...
AAAAAGGTATCAGGGCTGATACCGTTCAGGGATTCGAGGCTTTCTTTGGCATAGGCGCGCTCCTGCTGGTACATAACCCCTGCATTTATACTCATGCTGGATTCAGGGCGGTAGTGGGCCTGTAATAGCCGCTTATGTCTTCGGTGGGCACCAGGGCATCGTCAAATTGAATCAAACGTTAAAGCTGTAACGATATAGATTTAGAATTGATTTAAAAAAGCTACTGGCTGGTTCCTCATCCTAATATTCCAATGTTGGAGGTTATTGCAGTTTTATAGTTTATTGAAAAACTTTTAAATAACCGATTATTACATTGTTATAGATTATTACTTGTTTTTCTATCCTTTATTAAAAATATGGCCAATCCAAAAAATCCGCTCATAAATCCGCTAATGCCATTTCCTATGGCATTAGCGGCTACCGATTCAGGTATGGGTATCAGAAAATAGTTAGCCGAAAAACTAATTACAAACCCCATTACAGCTGATACTAATGTCGCTTTGATATAATAAATATTTATATATTTCATGGTTTACCTCATACGTATTAAAAAACGTTCTTTAAATTAAGGGAGTGTATACTCCCTTGTTGATTGCCAGAGTGAATTTTTAATGTCTATTAAAGCCAGACATTCTATTATTACCCGTTTGCAATATGTTGTTGCAAACGGGCGTTATTAAGATTTGTAAAAACAAGATAGAAGAAAGTACTAAAGAAAAATATAATGATTGCTGCCGCCATCAAACTTGTGCGAGTGCTGCTAAATTGAGCAATGATACCGGTTACCAATCCACCCAATGCAGGGGCTGATTGAAATATTAAGCCAAATAAGGCATTTAGGCGGCCGCGATAGCTATTATTGGCTAAATCTTGAATCAATACCGTTAATGCACTGCTGGCAAAGCCTAATAATGTACCTGCTAGAAATAACAGAATTGCGGCTATGGAGGCGGTATTAGCAGATGCAATGAAGGCAACCAAGCACCCTACTAAAGCGCTTACAATGAATATAGCGCGCCCAAGATTTTTCAAACGTGTGATATATATCCGGCTTAAGAGCCCACCGCTTAATAAGCCAGTCCCCAGGCTGGACATAATTAACCCCCTGTGCAGATTGCTAATCCCTAACTCTTCAACAAAAAGAGCAGGTAGAAGCGTTTGGAAAGGGCCAATAATAAAAATTATGAGGAAAAAGAAGATAAGTGTTTCTCGTAGTAATGGATTTTTTTCTAAGTACAATCTAAGAGGCATTGCTTCTTTATCGTTGATACAGGCGTTGGACTTGTACGGTATAAGAATAATCAAAAACATAGCAGCTAGATGCAATACGATAAGCAAATCGTAATACGAAGAAGTTCCCATTCTATTGGTTAAATAGTCTACGCAGGTTGGTGCCAGAGAAAACCCCAACATTGGAAAAATGGCTGATGTTGCTGTGGCATTTGCCAGTTGCTCCTTTGATACGATATCGGCTAGCAGTGAGATCCTAGCTGGAACCACTAGCGCCAAGCTTATTCCCATGATTAGGGCTGCAGCTATTAAGTAATAAGGCAAGGCATCATGAGGGATTTTTATCCATTGGCTAAGGAGCAATAAAACATACGCCAGTAACGTAATTGTTTGTCCTATAAAGAGCACATCTCTTCGGCTTTTTCTTTCCAGAAGCCTACCTACAAATGGCGTTAAGAATATAACCGGTAAAAATATTGAAAAGAATAAAATACCTGTAAAAGCCTTTGAGCCAATGGTCTCGTTGCTAATAATGATTAACGAATAGTGAAACATATTCGCTAATAGTAGTGTCACCAAGCTATTTAAATAATAGGCCCCGAGCCCTCGGGGCTTTTGCACTATCATGGTAAGAAACAATCCGTGTGTATTTTCTGGATGGACTTAGACATTAAGCTCTTTGGCAGTATTGACATGACTAAATTTCTCATCATGCACAACGTTGAGTTACTCAAACCAAAGGCAATTCTGCCTTTATAAGACTCACCATGAACAACCTTTATCCGTTTCAGGCGATGTGATTCATAGTCATTTAGTGCTTGAGTTATAGGCCTATTTGTATCGAGCATGGTTGCAAGCACCAAAGCGCTTTCCATACCCATGGCAGCACCTTGTCCGGTATATTGAAATGCTGGGTGGGCGGCATCACCAACCAATACAATACGGCCTTTAGACCACCCTTGGGATATCTTTCTATCTTTTGGTTCCAGAGAAATTAAATCATCACTGTTAATAGCATTAATTATCTCTCTCACAGGTGGGCCAAGGTGGAAGAATTTTGATTTCATTACATCTAATGTTTCTTCACTGGTTAAATCTTTATCGATATCAATAAGAGGGATATTGAAAAACATATTTAGGCTGTCTTTTGAATTCATACCGTATCCGACACTGCCTTCTTTACACAATATCTCAGTAAATTTACCTTTAAGAAGTTGACGGGAATCAACTGAAATTTTATTTGCAGGTATCAACGCTTGGATGTTGACCTTGCCATCACGGCGAACTTCTGTCCCCCCAATAACCTGTTTTCTGAATTTTGAATAAAATCCATTTGCCACAATAATGAGGTCAAATAGCTCATCGGCGGCGCCATTACAGCAAACTTTTACTTTTTCACCTTGTTCAATTAAGTCGTTTACTTTTACATTGTAATTGAACCATTCATTTGGAATAGCACGGTGTAAAATATTAAGCATATTTGTTCGGGTTGTAGTGGTGGGCCAATAGCCACATATTTTATGGATTTTTTCACAGTCCATAAACGCCAACGTCTTACCACTAGGCGTACGTATGGTGGCACTTTTCCATTTCTCTGCCACCGCCATTAGAGGGTCTAGTAAATGAAGCTGATCAAAAACGCGAGAGACATTGGCACCCAGGTTGATCGGTGCCGGAATTGCAATTTGTTCCGGTGTCGAGGCTGCCTCTAGTATCTTTATGTTATTAAATCCCTTGTGGTGAAGTGACAGTGCGCAGGCTGACCCGGCTGCACCAGCGCCAATAATAATAATTTTGGCATCTTTAGAGAGTGATTCACTGATGTTCATATTAAAATCCTTAATGGGTATTTAAATGGCTAATGACCATGGGTATAACAAGTTCAGATTTTTCCAGTAATGGCATATGACCGGCATTTTTCAGTATCTCAATGGTTGCTTTACCACCTAACCAGTCATTAAGGCGGGCGCTACTTAATACGGGAATTAATTCGTCTTTATCTCCCCAAATTATTTGCACCGCAATGGATGTCCCCCCAATTATTCTGAATGAAGTTTCTAAATTTTCTGGGCCAAAATGGCGTAACGTTTTTAACACCGCTGTGCGATAACCTATAAAAGTGGCGCTGTGTCGAAGACTAACTCTCAGGTTTTCGGCAATTTCCCGAGTTTCTTCTTTATCTGAAAAATATTTATCAACGTTGCCCACGGCGAAATCGTTTCCTACTAACCACCAGAGGTAATCCCCAATGATGGGCGTTTTAATTAGGGGAAGCATTGCAGGCGGGCTGGGTAAATAGCCAGCGCTGGCATGAATTGATATAGAGCGTACTTTTTCAGGATGAGCTGCTGACCATGTCATGGCAATACCACCGCCTAAAGATTGCCCCACTATATGCAATGGCTCATTGATATTCAGGGATGTGAGTAAGTTATCAATTTGCTTTATATAGGTGCTTTTACCATAAGACAAGTGACTGGGCCTGTCTGATGCGCCTCGGCCATATAGATCAAATTGTAACGTGCGGTATCCAGCTTGATTGAGCCTTAATTGCATAGAATCAAAGAATTCTAAAGAGGTAGTTAACCCCCCAATGAGCAACACAGTTTCACCATCTAGCGGCCCTGATAATTTATAGCGGACCATGCCATTAGGTAGGTTTATATAACTTCCAGGAAACTGGCTACGGGCTTCATTGGTGAGTTCATTTTGTTCGGGGTCACGTACCATGGGTATGGTGATAGCCAATAAGAATACAATAATAAGGCTACTAAATAGTCGTGAAGTACCTTTAGACATAAGGCACCACATCTTTACGAGTTATGAATTCACTTGCAATAGTTGCACATTGTTGTGGGGCTTCAAGGCAGGGGAAGTGTCCTAAATTCTTTAAGCAAACTAATTCAGAATTACGTAATTCTGTTGAAAACCGCTGTTTTTGTGGGGATAAACTCCATTGAATTTGGGTAGGAGTTTTAATTGTTTTGATTTGCTTGTATCGAGCGTCATTTGGCTCGCGCATAAAGCGTAATGATGCTGTGCGATTACCTTTTCTACGATGGCTGTTTATTAACTTGTCAAAGAATTCTGAAGTGGGTTGTTCCTGTTGGATGCACATTGCTCTTATGCGCTTTTCTAAAAGATTTCGTGAGCCGGTATAACGTAAAATATGGCCTTTCCAAGATTGAGCCAGTTTGAATACGTCTGGTAATTCTTTTTCCGGATACCCGGTAGGATTGATTAGTACCATACGCTCTACACGCTTTGGCGATTTAAGCGCATAGCGCCATGCCAGCTGGGCACCCATAGAAAACCCAACAATACACACGCTTGTAAGATGAAGGGCATCCAAAAAATCACCAATGAAATGAGATAGTCGTTCCATCGAGTAGTCAGCATCAGGGGTCGGGCCCGTTAGGCCAAAACCAGGAATGTCGGGCCTGATTATCCGTAGCTCACTTGGCATATGAGCTATCCAGTCATCCCAGATGCCGTTCCACATTAGGGAGTTATGCAGCATTAACACCGGAATTCCTTTTCCCTGGTCTTTGTAATGAATACGAGTGCCGCCAAGATTTACCCATTTAGAATCTTCATTGGTTAATTGGTCAATCGCTCTACGCGGTGAAATGTCTAAACTGAACATGATTTATCACGCCTATATAATGCCATTGCTCGAAATTTAAATTACGGCTTGGTATTTGAATATCTGACTTAATCATATAGTTATAAACCCCTTTAGCGCAGGGCATTAGCGGCTATATGTCTGTCATATTAGGAATGTGTGGACAGTGGCCAAGTAGACGGCTTGAGTATCTGACGGGTAAGTAACATTTGAACCGTTACCGAGTATGCTAGGCAGTTATGGCTGGCGCCGGTGTCTGTGAAGGTACTTCAAAGGCGTGAAGCACTCAAAGAGATTACATTTAGTCGACTTTTTTATGTTGCTTTCGATAGGTTGTAGGCGCCATAGACATTTCTTTTTTAAATGCTCTGTTGAAATTTGCAGCATCACTGTAACCCAGTTTATTTGCTATAACGTCAATGTTGGTATTTGTATTTATTAACATTAGTTTTGAACGCTGAATACGATGAGAAGAAAGTACATTTCTAAAGTTAGTGTCTTCCTTTTTAAGGTGGGTACGTAATGTTCTGCCCGATATATTTAGATTTTGCGCCACTTGTTCCAAGCTAGGGTATGAATCATATGCATCCAACATTTCGCTAATTACCCCTGAAAGATTTTGTTTGTTAGCCATGACCTTTTTAATATGCTCACACATATTTACAAACATTTTTTTCGAGGTTTCATCGTGCCTTGGCAAGCAATACTCCATAAAGGAGCTAGGAAGATTTATGGCTAGGTGGGGTTTTTTAAAATTTAAGATGGTTGGGAACGTGGTTTTATAATCATTAACGTTTTTAGGCTCAGGGTATGGGAAATCGATTGAGCTTCCTTCAGGAATAACCCCTACTATTTCCAGTAACAGCTGAAAAGTTCCAGCTAATATGCACTGGGAATGAAATACGATGTTAGGTAAGCACGGTGGCGCACAGTGGATTAGAAACGTAGTTTTTGTGACACCAGGAATCATTTCAATTTTAAAAAGAAATCGAGTATTGATGAATTTCATTATCAGCTCGATTAGGTCGGCTACATTCCCACAGCTCATCATGGCTGCTCCTAATGGCCCGTGGCTGATAAAACTAAGCTGATTGCCATATTTTAGACCCAATGCAGGGTCAGAGACATCCTTTAAAATAATTGCACATGCTCCAACAAAATGATCATGGCTAATAAATCCCATGGGATCATCAGGTAAGGAAAACTCAGTGGATTGTAAGGTTTTAGAAATATCAACAGAATATTCACGGTTGACGAAACTCTGTAATAGGTGCAGGTAACTGGCGGGAACGATATGGCTCATTGTGGCTGTATCTTGTAATTCTAAGGACTCTATTATTATCAATATTGTTTGTGTTGGCAAATTCACTTTTGCGTATATGCGCTAGGTTATTGATTTGTTTATGGCCTCGTAAGCTAATACGAGGCCATATGGCTTTAAAGCCTAATATGACAGAAACGTAGCCTTATATGCGATTCCTTTCTCAGTGGCGACATTTATCATTGTTTAAGTGATTTGGTCCCCCAAAAAACTCATGTAACACCCTAGCTTTCCACTTTAGTGCACATGGTGGCCGTAAAAGAGAAGAAGCTCTTACTATGCTCATTTTAATTGGACTTAAAAAGTGGCAAGTGAAGTTAGCCAGTATACGTTTTAAGTGTCTTGAGTTACTTAGTAGTTTTGAGTCTGAAAAGGTGAGATGTTATGAATAAATCGTTAGATGATTTTCAGTTTTTGGTTAATGGCCGCAGCCACTGGAGGCATTTTTCTAAGACACAACACATTAGTGATGAAATCCTCACTCAGATTTGTGAGATTACACAGCGGGCACCAACCAGTTTTAACTCGCAGCCCTACAAGATTATTTTAGTTCGCAGTATGAAAGCAAAGGAGTTGTTAGCTGGTGCCATGCTGAATGACTCTAATTCTGCGCGGGTGACAGATTCGGATGTAACGGCTGTGTTTTGTGCCGACCTAGAGGTGGTCGATAATATCCCAAAAATCCAGCAGTTATATCGTGACGTGGGCCACGCCCCTGAAGATTACATTGAAAATATAATCCCCATGGGATTAAAAGTGCAATCAATGGGGTTTAGTGGTGCGCGCGCTTACATATCGCGAGTGATGGCTCCCATTCTATTAAAATTGGTTAGTTTTTTCCGTTTGACACCTGCTTACAACTCTCCCAAGACCTGGGCATTTCGCCAGCTTGGATTTGTTACCGATCACTTTGTATTAGCTGCCACAGCCGCGGGATTGGGCACGGCAATTATGGAAGGGTTCTCCTGTCAGCGGGTAAGTAAAACACTTTCAATTCCTTCAAAATACAAACCTTTTTGCCTAGTGAGTGTTGGCCATAAAGATGTAGACGCCGTGGAGCGACCTAAGAGCACCAAATTTCCCATGAAAGATGTATTTACTTTGGATACATTTTCAGTTGCTTATGAAGGTAAAGCCTGAACATTACTTACAAGTAGTCATTACATATAATTTTTTAGAATTATCAATCGTCATGTTTTATTTGATGAAAAATTATTCACTCAAGTATGAGTGTTTTATAAAGTGTAATTAGTGAGGGCTGTTTATGTAAATGATAATAAATAATTGATCCATTTTTATGAAAACATGGCTGGAGGATATTCTTTACTAATATAGATGATATTCATCAGCGATTACGATCTAAAAAAATAATAACATAGGACATTTGTTGTGAATAACCACTCTTATATGGCAAAAAATAAATATTTGGCTGCAGTGATTCCCTGCTTAATAGCCATGCAAACTCAGGCTTTAGAGTTTAGTTACTCAGATATCGAAGGTGCTTTTAACTCTTCGCTTTCTTTGGGTTCCAGTTGGAGAATGGAAGAGCAAGATGACGGTCTTCTTGGAGGCGTTAATATAGATGACAGTAATGCCAACTTCGCGAAAGGTGACGCATTTTCACAAGTCTTTAAAGGCAGTCATGATCTACAAATATCTTATCAAAATTTAGGTGGATTTGTTCGAGGAAAGTATTGGTACGACTCCTTGTTAAAAGATAACAATGTAGAGCATGGGCATGCCCCCACAGCTTCCGTCGGTACAGGGCCAGCAGATCCTTTAAGTGTTAACCATGCAGGCGAAAGCCGCTTGGATGATTCGGGATTTGACAACTTATCAAAATTTTCTGGTGCCCAATTATTAGATGCTTATGTGTATGGCGATTTTGATGTATACGACATGCCACTGGGTGTTCGATTGGGAAAACAGGTGGTGAGCTGGGGAGAAAGTACTTTTATTCCCGGTGGCATTAATAGTATTAACGCCATAGATGTAAATGCACTCACCCAGCCAGGATCTGAAATAAAAGAAGCATTGTTACCGGTAAACATGGCGTATGCCAGTTTAGGTTTAAGCGAAAACTTAAGCCTAGAGGCATTCTATCTTTTGGAATTTCAAGAGACAGTATTGCCCGGGTGCGGAACCTATTTCGCAGCCCTTGATTATATATCTCGTGGTTGTGATTTGGTGACGATTAAAAATTCGGGTTTGAAGCGTATTGATGATGGCTATCAAACAGCGGATTCAGACGGCCAGTTTGGGCTTTCATTTCGATTCGCGCCTGCTGGATTTACAGACAGTGAATTTGGTTTCTATTTTATGAATATTCATAGTCGCATGCCGATCGGTAGTGGTGTTAAAAGCACGATGACAGACGCTGATAAAGTGTTAGCTGGGCAAGCTGGAGCAGGGTTGTATTTTGCAAGCATAGGGGTGGCACCACAAAACGCAACACAAGATCAACTGGTGGCGGCTCAATTGGCAGGTAAAAATTACGCGACAGGTGAAGTGATAAAAAGTGCAGGCTACTTAACTGTCTACCCGGAAGATATTCAGTTATTTGGCTTTAGCTTTGCCACTTCCTTGGATTCGTTTGCTTTATCCGGTGAGATTAACCACAAGGTCGATGTGCCTTTGCAAGTAAACTCAACTCAATTAATTACTGTTAGCGTAGCAGGCAATACCGATGGATTGGCTGATGTAGGTTTAAGATCAAGTATCCTAGACGACGAAGTAAATGCGCTTTCACCGGGCAGTGTGATTGATGGTTATCGATTGTTTGATGTATCCCAAGCTCAGGTGACTCTAATTGGTTTCTTTGATCGAGTGTTAGGGGCCGAGCGTTTTACTCTGGCGGCCGAAACTGGCTACACCTATATTCATAATTTTGTAGAAGGCGACAATGAAATTAAATTTGGTCGCTCTAGCGTCTACGACAAAGAGGGGGATACTGGCGGGTTTGTATCTCAAGCTTCATGGGGGTATCGAGCAACTCTACAAGGAGAGTATTCAGATGTGTTTTCTGGGGTAAGTTTATCTCCCAAAATTTCTTGGAAGCATGATGTGCGTGGTGTTGCCCCCAAGTCTGGTGGTATTTTCAATGAAGGGCAGCAGTCACTGGGTTTTTCTGTCACAGCTGATTATATGTCAACCTACAGGGCCAGTGTTGCTTATACCCAGTTTATGGGCGGAGATTACAGTATCAGGGGAGATCGTGACTTCGCCTCGGTAAATGTTGGTATGCAATTTTAATATTAGCTAGTTTGCATTGAGGGTGCCAAGGTTCCTTCAATGCAGGTCAATAAGATATCCAGTGCCCTGTGCATATTGTTTATAGGTGTAGTATGAATATAAAGACATTGAGCCTCGTAGCTCTGATTTGTCTGCCAAGTGTATCCAGTTTAGCCCAAGTATCTCAAGTACAAGCACGTACCCTGGGTGGTGAGCTTACCCCCATGGGGGGCGAGATGAAAGGTAATGAAGATGGAAGTATACCCGGTTACAGTGGTGGTCTTCGGCAAAATTTAAATGCAGATCAATTTAAAGATATCTATAAATCTGAGACTGCTTTATTTGTTATAACAGCCAATAACTATCATCGCTATCAGGATAATCTAAGTGAGGGGCAAAAGGCACTGTTTAGGAGGTATCCAGATAGCTACACTATGCCGGTTTACAAAACTCATCGCAGTGCGTCAGCGCCCCAAGCGATTTACCAAAAAGTTAAAAATAACGCGGTTAAAACCCGCTTGGTTGATGGCGGAAATGGCTTAATAGACTTTGATGAAAGTGTGCCTTTTGCTATTCCCAAGACGGGTTTGGAAGTGATATGGAATCATATTAGTCGTTACCGAGGGGGCACGGTAGAAATAAATGCAGCACAATTGTCTGTGCAAACAAACGGGTCCTTTCAAACCATTAAAACCCGCACAAAATCCACGACACCGTATTACCTTAAGGGTGGGTATGATTCGAAAAGTGATAATAATATCTTGTTTTATTACATGCAGGCCATTAAGTCCCCAGCTAGGTATACCGGTAACACGCTTTTAATCCATGAAACCATAGATCAAGTTAAGCAACCCAGAATGGCCTGGAACTATAATGCAGGTCAACGCCGAGTTCGTCGTGCACCGCAGGTGGCCTACGATGCTCCGCTAAAGGCATCTGGCGGACTAAGGACCAGTGACCAGGTAGATATGTATAACGGCGCTCCAGATCGATATGACTGGAAACTGGTAGCCAAAAGAGAAATATATATTCCATATAATGCTTATAAATTGGCGGACAGAAATGTTAAGTACAAAGATATCGTGGCTGCTGGTCATATTAACCAGGACTACACTCGTTATGAGTTGCACCGTGTGTGGCAAGTGGAAGCCAGGTTAAAAGAAGGAGAGCGCCATATTTATGCTAAACGTACATTCTATGTAGATGAAGATAGCTGGCAAATTGCGTTGGCAGATCATTATGATAATCGTGGTGAGTTATGGCGCGTCTCTGAGGGACATGGTATGCAGTTTGTGAATGTGAATAGCTTTCTATTTTCTTCTGTCACCAGTTATGACTTATTTTCTGGCCGCTATTTCGTAGAATTAACCAACGAAGAAAGATATGCATTTAAATTCAATACTGAAATGAAACGCAAAGATTTTACTTCGACGGCATTGCGCCGTCAGGGTAAAAGATAGACATAATCACAATCTAACAGTTGGCCCTAGGACATTGTCGCGTTGGCATTAAACGTTAACGGTATGGGTTCCAATAAGTAGGAAAGTAATAACGTTAATAGCCTGATGTCGTAAGGCATAGCCCTCGAATGACTAAGGATTAAGTCCTTCGGGTAATCGTCAGCCAAATATTTAAAAATGAAGTATTGGCTCACATGAATTGAGAAATTAATATGACAAAATCCACAAAGAAAACGCAAACTCGGCGCAATTTCCTTAAGGCGACGGCAGCTACCGCTGGCGTATCCATGTTGGGGTTGTCAGGCATCTTGTTTAACCAAACAGCACCGGCCAAGATCAAGCGAAATCGTAAACCCAATGTGCTAGTGGTGGTCACTGACCAAGAGCAAGCCTGGACTAACTTACCCTCGCAATTAATCTTGCCTGCTCGCCAGAAACTGGCGGCTAAGGCCACAAATTTTAGCAACGCCCATGTGGTAAGCCCATTATGCTCCATGTCCCGTGGGAATTTATATACCGGTCAGCATGGGCAATTTAACGGGTTATGGGAGAATACCCCCTTACCCTGGGCACAGGGAATTAATACAGATACTCCAACCATGGGAAACCTCTTTAAAGAAGCCGGTTATACCACAGGGTATACCGGAAAATGGCACCTCACCCATATGGGGGTGAGGGGAGGGAGAACGTTGAAGCAAACCAAGGCACTCTTCAAGGAGCTGGGTTTTGATGAAACGTTTCAGGCAGGAGAGCGAGATGGCGCCCATGGCGGTTTTGAGCTGGATCCCATAACTGTACGGGATGCCACAGGTTTCATCGATAAACATAAGGATGACGACAACCCTTGGTTTTTAACGGCTAATCTAGTAAATCCTCATGACATTATGTTTTTTAATGCTAGTGAGTCTCAACTGAAAAATCGTATTGGCGAGTTTCCCGATAAAATATTAACTGCGCCTAATCATCCTATATATAAAACCAACCATAACATTCCCTTGCCTGAGAATTTTGGCCCTGCTACGCGTAAAGGTAAACCGGATGCACATTTCCAAAAGGAAGGAGTGCAAGAAACGGCTCTAGGAGAGATTGCCTGGCATGACCTGGATGCATGGGGGCGTTTTCGTAATTACTACTATAATTGCCTGGTGGATGTGGACCGTCACATTGACGCATTGCTGGCAGCGCTTGATAAAAGTGGCGAGGCTGATAATACCATCGTTTTATTTGTATCGGACCATGGCGAAATGCTGGGTGTGCATGGTCATAGAGGTAAAGGTTGCCTGATGTACAAAGAGTTGGTAAATGTTCCCATGTCGATTGTTCACCCCGACATTAAGGGGGGAAGTAACACGGATGCACTCACATCCCATGTGGATATTATGCCGACTCTGTTGTCATTAATTGGCTTATCAGATGATGAGATAGCCAACAAGTATCCATTCTTGAAGGGTCGGAATTTTAGTTCATCCTTGTCCCTGCCCAATCATTCAGGGCCAAGGGGAAGTGATGGTGTATTATTTCAATGGTCATCACTCACGTATTTGGATAAGGAAGCATCGCAGAACTTTACCAAGATAAAGGCGGCTGAGGGCATGGTTAATACCACCAAGGCCTTGATGGATGCCAAGATGTCAATAGGACTGGATAATCGCGGTCATATGCGAGGCGTATTTGACGGCCGTTATAAGTTTGCTCGTTATTTCTCGCCCATTGAACATCACCTGCCCATGAGCTTTGAAAGCTTGGTACGACATAATGATCTTGAGCTTTATGATACCCATGCGGACCCAAGTGAAAATATTAATTTGGCGCAGTCACCCCAGCAATATAGCGCGGTAATTGAAATGATGAATCAAAAATTAAATAAGCTGGTGAAGCAAGAGGTGGGGGTGGATGATGGTTCTCATATGCCTGGGCCAAGTTTTATGTGGCAGCTTTAGAGTTTGAAACAATAGCCTAAAGTGGTCCTAGCCTGCTCAGGCTTTTCATATACTCATTTTCTACATTTGCTAATATGCCTATTGTATGGACAGTAGGCTACCTTAAGGATAGTCGTTATGGCACACCGAATAGCGGGACACCCCGAAAGTATTATCAGTTTAGTTGTTATCGCCGTGGCTTTTATTTTAGCCTTCTTTGTGAGTCAGCCTAAGTGGCGGAATGTGGGTGCCAAATTGGCAAGCTTGATGTTGTTGGTTGTAGGCTTACTTTTACTGCTGGAAAGCTTTTCAGGTTATCAAGTAAGACCTGCTGTCATCCCGTTCATTGACGACTTTAAGCCGATATTACTTTTGCTACAGGGGGTAGTCGCCTTGGTATGTGGCGCCTGGTTATTCATGCAAAAATTGAAGCCTAGTTCTGATACTTTACAGGTGAAAAATCAAGAAAATAGTTATGGTGCCTGGGCTCGCTATCTTCACTGGAGCACGGCAATTTTATTTCTGGTGCTAATTCCCATAGGAATTTTTATGACAATAATTCCAAAAGATGCCTGGTATAGGGATGCCTATTATATCATTCATAAGTCCTTGGGATTCACGCTTTTTTCCCTAGTAGGAGTGCGTATTGTTTGGAATTTTTTTACCGTCAGACCGTCACATCCAAAATTTATTAAATCCTGGGAAAAAATCGCTGCAAAAATTGTTCATGGCGTGCTTTATTTTATTTTGCTGGCCTTGCCCTTGAGCGGTTATTTTATGAGTAGCTTTGCTGATAGACCCATGGAATTGTTTATTTGGAATTTTCCTTCATCGTTAGTACCTGATGATGACCTGAAGCGGCTATTTGGCTTTTTACACAAGATTCTTTTGCCTTATCTTTGTTACCTCGTATTAGGGCTGCATATTATCGGCGCGTTGAAGCATCATTTGATTGATAAACATGGCAGTGCTTTTAAGCGGATGGCTGGTTAAACGATAATGTTATAATAAGTATTAGGCCCCTGTTTAGCTATTGCATAGAAGCGTACAGCAATGTGGGGGCCTAATGCGCATATCCTGCTGGGTACCTGGCACGCACCTTTCATTATAATGGCAGGCATCGGGGGATGTTGCACACGTTTAGTGACTAATTTTGCTTTGCTTTCTACACTAATAGGTACCGTTACTTTTGAGTAAGGGGATTAACGTGATTAAGAATCTGGTTGTAATCAGCTTGTTTCTTGTTTATGCGTTCAATTCAGTCGCTCTGGGTGAGACTGCGGATTTAGCTTATTTGTTTAAACTCTCCCTTGAAGACTTATTAAAGGTAAAGGTTACCGGGGCAACGCTTACGCCAAAAGAGCTGAAAACAGTTCCCTCTGCTGTTACGGTCTTTACCTATAAAGAAATTAACGCTATGGGCTTGGATACACTGGATGAATTGATGAACCTAGTTCCAGGTTTTCAATCGAGCCGAAATTCTCGTTCCTCCATGAATTTTCCATTTTCCTCACGTGGGCGCAGTATCAATAGGGCCGGCGCTGAGATTCTAATTCTGGAAGATGGTATGCGTCTTTCTGATCCTCGTAGCAGTGGCAGTGCCCTTATTTATCCCAAATACCCTTTGTTGCAAGTTGAGCGAATTGAATTTATTCGCGGCCCGGGGTCGGCAATATACGGGTCTAACGCGATGATGGGGGTGATCAATATAATAACGCGTTCTGATGTCACGCAGGGCCATATAAGTTATGGAAGTTTAGATAACGTTAAGACCCATATATTGGCATCTGGTCACTTGGGAAGTGTCCGTTTTGACTTGCTTGCTTACAGGGAAGCGGATAATGGGCAAGAATATCGTGTAGCAGATACCTTTAGCAATAATAGCATTGTCACGTCAGATCCTCGCGAATTTAGTGGTATTAAAGTGAAACTGAAATGGCATAGCAGCCAGCTAAACCTTCATTATAATCAATATAAAGGAGAGGATTTTTATGAGTTTGATGGCATTTCAAATGGTCATAATCAAAGGTCAGGGGGGCTGACGGCCATTTCGTGGCAGCAGTCATTTAATTGGTCTGGTATTGATTCACACCTCTGGCTGGGATATTCGGAATCGCTGTATTCAACGGCGGTACAATTAACGGCGCCAAATGCACTTACCTCTAACAGTGAACCAAGCAGCGGGGCCCCACTTCTCATCGAAGTTAATTTTGAAGGCACGAGTGAAACACGGCTGGTCTGGCATAACAACTGGCCCATTCAGGTTAATAGCAGCTTACAATTTGGTGTTGCCTATCGACATATTGACGTTCCCCAAACCCTGGCTAAAAATAATTTTGATCTTGGGGACCTGGCAAACGAAATTGCCCCCATTCGTTATTATGGCAGTATGTTGGCGACGACTCCTGTACAGGAAGAATCCAATCGTGATGTTATTGGGCTGTATATTCAGTATCAACATCAGTTGCTAAGCAATACCCACCTGACGTTAGGACTGCGGCATGACGACTTCTCTAATATTGGGTCTCAACTGAGTCCAAGGCTTGGCTTAGTACAAGAGCTTAATGATCATCACAGTCTTAAAATTCTTTATGGCGAAGCTTACCGTGTACCAGCCGAAAGTGACCTTAATCTACTTAATAACCCTGCGGTTTTGGGTAACCCGGAACTGGACCCAGAGATAGTGCAAAGTAGTGAGTTTATTTGGGTAGGGCAATGGAGGAACACTGGCTTGTCCGCTGGGTACTTTGAGAGCCGCTTCAAGGGGGCTATTGTGCAGGTTATTAATGGTGACACCCGTAAGTTTGAAAACGCCAAACAGGGTCCAAGTAAGGGAATTGAACTGGAGATAAGTCACCAATTAAATGAAGCTTGGTTGTTTCGATGTAGCTACACAAGTATTTTCGAGGTGCCCCAATATTCAATCAATGAGGCAGACCATTTAGCTTCCATACTGATGAATTATTCGAGCCTGGACTGGAATGCTAACCTGTACGCTATCTATCATGGTTCGCAGGATAATGCGGCCAATGATAGCAGCGGAAATAGATTTAGTTTGGATGATTACTGGGTACTAGTTGGTAAGTTGCAATTCAGCTTTGGAACAGATTGGAAAGCCCATGTGCAAGTGAAAAATATATTGAATACCTCTTATCTTTCGCCATCGGTGAGCACAAACCTAGAAGAAGGAGTGCCTAATCGAGGGCGAGAGATCATGGCCGGTGTTGTTTGGAGCTTTTAATGTATAGTGGATATTATTCCCTCCCCTAAATATTAAAATAGAAATTAGCTGCTAAGTGTTAAGTATTTGTTGAACGGAAGGCGTTTGAGATTTTGTCACTGAATGGGACATCCAAAGAGTTTGAAGCCTCTACGCCGCAGATACATAAACCCAAGGCCATACTGGCGCAGCTAAAGCGTTGGCGCGCGGGGTTGCCCAAAAACGTTGATGGTGTGACTCTGGTTGAATGATTGCCCTGGTTAAAGGTCAGTAGATCAGGGGCTGCTCATTTCATTGCTCTTAATAGAGCTCCCTATCACTTTGCTTAACATTGAGTTAAACAAAACTAAAAATCAGGGGTATAGGTGAGCTTCACATACAGCATGGGTCC
>Ga0105359_10002149_pt1 | contig 16390 bp, 12 predicted proteins | sample GOMGulsemesocosm_6_FD_83659 | JGI IMG/M metagenome (GOLD analysis project Ga0105359, IMG submission 83659) | Methane-oxidizing microbial communities from mesocosms in the Gulf of Mexico - GOM8C Gulf of Mexico | ecosystem: Environmental > Aquatic > Marine > Cold seeps | place: Gulf of Mexico...
ATAACCATCAGGAGTTAAATACTGGCTTTTATCGGCATTGGTTTCTAATAATACGACATCACTATAATCACCATAACTGTTGGTAAACCCCCAAGCAATGTGGCTATTACTGCCAATTACCATATTTGGTGTTCCTGGTAGTGTTGCACCTGTTACTTTGATATCTCTTGAAGATGTCTTAGTGCCTGTAGACTCAGTGCTAGGGTATTCAAAGGATGCACGAAACCAAGTGTTAGGTACTCGAATACCAAGGTGCATATCATTGGCTATCATAGCACTACCTGTGGCAGTCAAATCGCCTGAAATAGCCCAACTGTTTGAACCTGGTAAGTGATCGCCTTTATATTTATCTTCATTAATTTTGGCCAAGGCACTGGTGTTCTCATTACTTGTATGAAAAATTTCAGCTGAGGCAGAAGGCCAAGCTGCTGTCGGCATAGGAGATGAAGGCAGCTGAGTACCATCAATAGCTGCATCCCAAATACTGCCTTTAGGATTTAAAAAAGCAAAAACGTCACCAGATAAGATAGCTTTCATTAACCCTAAGGTACGCTCACGTCGACCATCATGATATTGAAGATCAATGTACATGCTGAAAATGGTTAAAACAGAGTCTTCTTCACTCCATTGAACAGGCTCTTGTTGTAATAACAGATACTCAAATGGTGAAGAGTATAAAAATTTCAAGCCTTGATTCACGCCTCGAGTGTATGCTTTGAGTAAATCAAATTGCTCTTGTGGGAGTTGTGCAACTATAGCTCTTGCACGATCACGAAAGCGATGTCTGCGGATTGATTTATCATAATCAAGTGCCACCGAACCAAAAAGACTAGCAAGCTCACCGGCGGAGTTGCGCCTTAATAGATCCATTTGAAAAAACCTCTCTTGAGCATGGACAAAACCTAAGGCAACAGCAATATCACTTCTGCTTTGAGCTTTAATGGTGGCAATACCTTGTTCATCTCGCTCAATAACGGCTGATTTAGTTAAGCCAAAGACGGTTTTTTTCCCCTCAAGAAGTGGTAAGGCACTATCAACTTTACTGTAAAGCCAAGTGAAAATGGTTGCCAGTATTAAGATACCGATAAGCAAGAAGCCGGTGAGGAGTTTTTTTATTTTTATCATAGATAAATAAGCTATAAAAAATGGATATAGCAGGGTAACGTAAAATACGCTGATAGAGTATTTTTAGTTAGTTTTTTTTAATTGTAGCCGTAATTATTTAAATTAGGATTCTTGTAATAAGATCAGGGGGAGTAATTATATGCAATGCTTTATTGATTAAAGCATTAGCCAATGACGTTGTTTGAGGACTCTAGCTATAGTTATTTTTTTTACCACATTTCTTTTTTATCACTTCACTTTCTACAACAGGCTCTACTTGCTCGGTAACGCTATTTTTAGCGGGAGAATTAAAGTAAGAAATAAGTTGATTTAGTTTATCACTAACGATCATGGCGCTAGTAAAAAAGCCATTCGACTTATTAACGACCGTCATTGCAACTTGAGTATTCTCTTCAGATAAAACTCTTGTACTTGATAAAATTAAGCCTGTAGAGAAGTTGTTCCCGTATTGCGTTGAGTATTTCCGGATTACTTTATCTGCAAGCGTAATAGAGTCGTAACTAGTTTGGGCTGTTGGGATTATATTGCTTACTTGTAAGTGCTGAACTTTAACCGAAGGGGCTGCAATTGCAGGTGCAATAGTTATCAACATTAGGAACGTCATAGTGAAGCTTATGATTAATAATTTAATTGATTTCATTGCCTATATCCTTTTAGCCTTGCCTGCATTGAAGTAAGTTGTTAGCACTTCATCTTTATTGCTAAAACAACCAAATTGTTACAAATGTTACTTTAATGTTTGTTTGTTAATTAATCTAGTGAGTTGAGACAAGTTGCTTATTTCGCACGGTAGATAGCAAAGGCTATCGGTTAATAAACATTTCTCTGTCTATCCATTTCACTAAAGATAAATACTCTCATTAACAGACCCATTAAGTGTGAGAAATATTTCAAATTATTTAAAGTGGTAACAATAAGCGTAACAGCGGCCAAGGAGCAGTTACTTTATCTTACTGGTGGAATCGTCGGCTGAAAGAAAAGTGGCGCTGTAGAATATATTCTATAGCGCCACTATTGGCATTTTAATATTTACACTACCAAGGTACTAACTCAGTTGTTGTTTTTTCTGCAGGCGATATTGATGCAAAAGTGGCTCAGTATAGCCATTAGGCTGCTCAACTCCTGAAAAAATTAATGCTGCCGCAGCTTTAAAAGCAATGCTGTTTTCAAAGTCATCACTCATCGTTTGATAGCCGCTATCATTAGCGTTTTGTTTATCTACAATAGCAGCCATTTTCTGTAAGCTTGCTTGTACTTGAGTTGTAGTACAAATATTATGAGTTAACCAATTAGCAATGTGTTGGCTAGATATACGCAAAGTGGCTCTATCTTCCATCAAACCAACATTATTAATATCGGGAACTTTAGAGCAACCAACACCTTGGTCTATCCAACGTACAACATAACCAAGGATGCCCTGACAATTATTGTCTAGTTCTTCATTGATTTCAGCTTCGCTCCAATTAGTGTTTTCAGCAAGAGGAATAGTTAATATATCATCAATATTAGCTGTCTTACGTTGAGCGAGTTGCGTTTGAAGATTAAATACATTCACTCTGTGGTAATGTAAAGCATGCAAGGTTGCGGCAGTTGGTGAGGGTACCCAAGCAGTGTTAGCTCCCGCTTCAACGTGATTTATCTTGGTCGCTAACATGTTCGACATTTGATCTGGAATCGGCCACATACCTTTGCCTATTTGTGCTTTTTGACTAAAGCCACATGCAAGACCAATATCGACATTGTTGTCTTCATAAGCGCTAATCCATGGGGTGAGCTTTATATCTGCTTTTCTGGCCATAGGCCCAGCCATCATAGAGGTATGAATTTCATCGCCAGTTCTATCTAAAAAGCCGGTGTTAATAAATACTACGCGATTTCTTGCGGCATAAATGCAGTTTTTTAAGTTAACACTAGTGCGTCTTTCTTCATCCATAATCCCCATTTTAACTGTGTTACATGGCAGTGATAGTGCTGATTCTACCCGTGAGAATAATTTATCGGCAAAAGCGACTTCTTCTGGGCCATGCATTTTCGGTTTTACAATGTAGATAGAGCCTTCACTACTGTTACAGTATGTACCGTTACCTTTTAAGTCATGTAGCGCTATTAATGAGGTAATCATGGCATCCATAATCCCTTCAGGTACTTCATTTCCTTGATTATCAATAATGGCGTTATTTGTCATTAAGTGACCAACGTTACGGACAAACATCAAGCTACGCCCCTTAATGGTGACGTTGTCGCCATTAAGGGTTTGCACAATTAAATCATCGTTCATAGTGCGAGTAATAGTTTGACCATTTTTAGTTAACGTTGCCGATAAAGTACCTGACATCAAACCTAACCAGTTGCGATAAGCGAGTACTTTATCTTCGCCATCAACTGCTGCAACCGAATCTTCACAATCCATAATGGTGGTTAATGCAGACTCCATCATGATGTCACTCAATCCGGCAGCATCTTCTTGGCCAATAGTACTTTCGTCATTAAAAAGTAAATTTAAATGTAAGCCATGGTGAACAAACATTAATGATTCAGGCTTAGTAATACTGCCAGTAAATCCAATAAATGCTGAAGGTACTTTTAAAGGTGTTTGTTGACCGTCAGCTAAACTCACCATCAATTGTTGATCGCTTAAGTGGTAGCTTATTGCTTGGCTATGGCTTCCGTTTACAAGTGGAATTGCTTGATCCAAGTAGTCTTTGGCAAAAGCGATAACTTTTTTACCCCTAGCAGGGTTGTATGCTTTTGTTGGCTCTGCACCATCATCATGACTTATAGCGTCTGTGCCATAAAGTGCGTCATATAAACTACCCCAGCGTGCATTCACTGCGTTTAGGGCAAAACGAGCATTCATAATAGGTACAACTAACTGAGGTCCGGCCATCAGCGCTAATTCATTATCAACATGGCTGGTATTAATTGAAAAATCATCTACTGGTGGAACAAGGTAATTGATATCGGTTAGAAACTTTTTATATTGACTGAAGTTTAGTGGTTTATTTTCTTGATGATATGTATCAATACTCGCTTGCAGTTCATCTCGTTTTGATAATAGTTGCTGATTTTCTGGGCTTAACTCTGCAATGATACTGGCAAATTGTTGCCAAAAATGACTTGAGCTTATCGAAGTTCCTGCTAACGCTTCGTATTCTATGAAGTCAAAAAGACTCTGGCTTACCGTTAAATTTTCAATAGTTACTGTTGCTGCCATTATTACTCACCTTATTTGCAAAAACTTGTTTCACTTGGATTAAGAATGTTTACTTGAAAGCTTCTATTTTCAATGTCATTTCTATGCATTAAGCGCTTAAAATGACATTGAAATAAATGTTAGTGATAATCCTATGGTTTATAATCACCACTGGCAATAGTACTTTTGTCGGTAAATCTAGGTATCAATTAGTTTTTTATGGAGGGTTTAAATGTGTTTTCTTATTTATCCTGCTGTTTTCAATGCATTTTATCTACTATTTTAAGCTTGATTAAATAGCTAAGTATATGATATTGCATTTTTTTATAATTGTCATTCATCATCTGAATGTCTGTGTGAAGGGGGTATAAAAGAGGATTATGCTTAACAGCGTTAGATGAATAGCAATTGTATTAACGGTATAAGCCAAGGGCTAATTAGTGCAGTTAATAAAGCAGAGAAAATAAGAGCAACAGAGCTATAGGCCCCGTGTTTAGCACTTTTTCTGACAAGTACGGCGGTGCCGATAACGTGACTGGCACTGCCGATAGCTAACCCCTGTGCTATAGGGGAATTTACGCCAATAAAGCTTAGCCATTTAGGCCCAAGTAATGCGCCAAATAATCCAGCAATTAGAATAGCAAAAGCGGTAATTGAACTATCGCCAAATAATTGTTCCGTTAAGGTAACACCAATGGGAGTTGTTACAGATTTGAGTGACAATGCGACAGCTATATCAGGGGCTTTGATTAAAAGCATTGCCAGAATATAGCTAATCGAAATAACGAGAATAATACCTAATGCTAAAATAGCTGTCATTTCGCGCCAATGGAAGCGGATCTGTCTAAGTTGTTGATAAAGTGGAAAACCCAATGCAACGATGGCTGGCTCTAATAGTAAGTTTAACAGCTGAGTTGTTTTGGTAAATTCTTGGTAATTAACTTCAATCAAAAGCAGTAAAGGCACCAATACACTAATGGTTATTAACATAGGGTTTAACCAAATAGATTGCTTTTTTTGCTGAAAAGTTGCTGCTAATTGATAAGTAATTACCGTTATTAAGGTAATTACTATGCTTGCCAGAATGAAGTTATTTGCGATGAATGAAGATAACATTAGCCAGCGCCTTTATTTACTTTTGGCTTGTTACTACCTTCGCTTACGAGAAAGCGCTCACTTAAATAGCCAATCATGGTTAACAATATAAAAGTTGAGCTGCAAATAATGAAAATAAGTGCAATACCGTGCTCTTGTATTAATTGAAAGTGATCTATTATGCCCATACCCGCAGGCACTAAACATACTCCCATATGTTTTACAAACCACTGATTTGTTTCAGTTACTTTCTTAGGGCTAAACCAGTTTAACTGCAAGAAAGTAGCATAAAAGACCATACCATATAAGCTGCCAGGTAAACCCGCAAATAAATAGTTAGCAAGTTTACCTAATAGCAAACATATACTGATAGCAAAAATGGTATAGAAGACATTCTTCATAGTGCGTTACATATTTTCCTGGCATTTTTGTGCAGCAGCGATCACTAATTGTCTAAACCAAATATGGCTAGCATCATGATGTAATAAAGGGCTCCAAATCATTTTTAGTTCTATTTCTGGTATATCAAAAGGTGGCTTGATAATCGTATAATTGCTATCGTTTTTATGCAGTTGGGCTGCTTTTGATGGCAGTGTTGCAATTAAGTTATCTTCATAAGCTAGTTGCATAGCGACATGATAATTACGGGTGAACACTTTGATATCTCGTTTTTTCCCTAAGCGCGCTAAGGCTTCATCAACCCAGCCCAGTTTTTGCACATCTTTAGGGTCCATGCCAACACCCACACCAAAGCCTGTTTTTGATACCCAGACATGTTTAGCGCCTAAGTAAGCATTTAGATTAAATTTGCTCACGAGCGGGCTATCAGCACTTAACAAACAAGCAAAAGAATCACGCCAAATAGCTTTTTGGTGAAAAGATTGTGGCAATTCATCAAAGCGATTAATAGCCATATCTATTTTACCCGCCTCAACATCATGAAAGGTAACATCACTTGGCGTCATTATATCTAAGGTGATGTTTGGTGCCACGTCATTTAAGGATTTTAGTAGGGTAGGAATTAACGTTGAGGCAGCATAATCACTGGCCATTATCCTAAAAACACGTTGACTTTTTAGCTCGTTAAACTCTTCTTCACCCTGTAGGGCTTCTTCTAGTTCAAGTAATATTTTGCGAATACTTGGTGCCAATGTACGGGCACGCTCAGTGGGCACCATTCCATCAGAAGTTCGAACCAAGATAGGATCATTGAATAAGGTTCTTAGTCGTTTTAAGCCATTACTCATTGCTGGCTGCGTAATGTTAAGTTTGCTCGCTGCTCGAGTAACATTCTTTTCACGCAATAATACGTCTAAATATATAAGTAAGTTTAAATCAATTTTAGAAATATTCATGTCGTTAATGGCTCTATCGATAAATATAAGTCAGCTATATATAAGCTAACTACAGTGGTAATTCAATGAATTTTTACTCGATTGATAAGAAAACAGGACTGAAAAGTCTAAATAACGTCTTTTTGTATTCATGCTGTGAATGCTGGTAATAGTAAATATATATTTCATAAATGATTGTTCGATGGGTTATTGTTTTTGTAGTCCGGTTTGAAAGCTTACTTGTGTAAATTCATACCATGAGTTCAGATTAAAGGTTTTCCACTCTGAATTTATTGTATGAGTTTATTTTATCAAAGGTGTAAGCAGCCAATACTACTAATAACTATTTTATCTACAACAAAGACTCTTGGAGAATGATATGTCTAACTATCAAAGTGCAATTGAAGCGGTTAAAGCAATAAAAGAACAAGCAGGTAGCTCATGGGATGCTATCAATCCAGAGTCTGTAGCACGCATGAGAGCACAGAATAAATTCAAAACTGGTTTAGAAATTGCTCAATATACCGCAGACATTATGCGTCGTGATATGGATGCTTATGATGCTGATAATACTAAATACACTCAATCTTTAGGTTGTTGGCATGGATTTGTTGGCCAGCAAAAAATGATTTCAATCAAGAAGCATTTTGGTGGTCAAACAGAGCGTCGTTATTTATACCTTTCAGGTTGGATGGTTGCTGCACTTAGAAGTGAGTTTGGTCCTCTTCCTGACCAATCTATGCATGAAAAAACGAGCGTAGCATCTTTAGTTGAAGAGCTTTATACCTTCTTACGTCAGGCTGATGCTCGTGAATTAGGTGGTTTATTCCGTGAGTTAGATAAAGCAAATGAGCAAGGTGATAGCGCTACTGCAGCAAGCATTCAAGATCAAATAGATAATCATGTTACTCACGTTGTACCAATTATTGCTGATATTGATGCAGGTTTTGGTAATGCTGAAGCAACTTACCTTATGGCTAAGCAAATGATTGAAGCGGGCGCTTGTGCCCTTCAAATAGAAAACCAAGTGGCTGATGAAAAACAATGTGGTCATCAAGATGGTAAAGTTACCGTGCCGCATGCTGATTTTCATTCTAAAATCCGCGCATTACGCCATGCTTTCTTAGAGTTAGGTATCGATAACGGTATTATCGTTTCACGAACTGATTCTGAAGGTGCAGGTCTAACTAAAGAAATTGCAGTTGTTAAAGAGCCTGGTGATCAAGGTGATATTTATAACTCTTTCTTAGATGTTGAAGAGATTGATGTAAGTGAAATGGCTGAAGGGGATGTATGTTTTAACCGTGATGGAAAACTTGTTCGTCCTAAGCGTTTACCTTCTGGTTTATACCAATTCCGTCAAGGTACGGGTGAAGAGCGCTGTGTATTTGACAGTATTGAAGCAATTAAAGCTGGCGCTGACCTACTTTGGATTGAAACAGCAACACCAAATGTAGCTGATATTACAGCAATGATGAACGAAGTTCGTAAAGAGATCCCAAATGCTAAGCTGGTTTATAACAACAGCCCATCATTTAACTGGACGCTAAACTTCCGTCAACAAGCCTTTGATGCTATGGAAGCAGCCGGCGAAGATGTTTCTAGCTATGTTCGTGCAGACTTAATGAATGTTGATTATGATGAAACTGAATTATCTAAACGAGCTGACGACAAAATCCGTAGTTTCCAAGCAGATACTTCACGTGAAGCTGGTATTTTCCATCACTTAATTACGCTTCCTACTTATCATACAACGGCACTTTCTGTTGATAACCTGGCTAAAGAATACTTTGGTGATGCGGCAATGCTTGGTTATGTTGAGGGTGTTCAACGTAAAGAAATTCGTCAAGGTATCGCCTGTGTTAAACATCAAAACATGTCAGGCTCTGACATGGGTGATGATCACAAAGAATACTTTGCAGGTGAAAATGCACTTAAAGCAGGTGGTGCGAAAAACACCTCAAACCAATTTAGTTAGTATCGATTAGTTCCCGACCTAACTGATGAAAAAACCAGCCATATGGCTGGTTTTTTGTTTTTTACGCTTTTGTAATATTGACTTTAGCTATGAATAATTAAAACTAGCCAATAAAAAAGGCTGCTTTCAGAACGAAATAACAGCCTTTTAAACGCGTTTTTACTTTTTAGAAGCTATAAACTAGGGTCACAGAAGTTTCAGTGTTAGTTTTTTCAAAGCCTTCTTCAACTTCAGAGTCATGTTCAACAAGGAAAGAGAATTTAAATTGTAAAGATTCAATTAGCTTAGTTGTTAGAGAGGTTTCAGAGCGGTAATAGCTATTCTTTTCAGACTCAACAGCTTGCTTAGCTACGAAGTATTGCTTGAATTCTACAAATTCATTAATTTGATTTGTGTATAGTGCTTGTGCTTGCACAATAGCAGCAGTTTCGGTGTATTCTGCAACTGCAGGATCTGCATCTGTTGCAGGTACCGCACGAATTACATCATACTTTACACCTGGACCAACATCGGCAAAAAATGAACTAGTTTCATTTTCCCACCAATGACGACCCCAACCAACAGATGCTGATGTTTGGTATTCAAAGCTGTTAAATTTATTTTGTTGATAGAAAGCACTTCCATAAAGGTAGTTTTTACCACCTTCTTCAAGAGAATAGTTAGTTTGACCTAAAATGTCCCACTTATTATCCGTGCTCTCATAAGAATCATCACCTGTAACTTCATCTGTTTTCTCTAGCTTCTTGGCCAGAGCATTAAAAGCTAACATATTTAACCATTGATCTTTTTCATGCTTTAAATTTACAGCGACTTTGATATCACCACTTTTGGTGTTACCTGTTTTGTATAAAAAGCCTAGTTCAGCAGAAGCTGTCAATGCTGATTTTTCTTCTACTGCAGTGTCTTCTGCAAGAGCATACTGACCAGTAAAAGGTAATAAAATAAGAGTTGCTGCCGCTATTTTAGATTTCATGTTCATCCTTAAATAAATATATTTAATTGCTTAAAAATTGAGGTGTTAATTTTTCCGCGATTTTATCAAATTTTTTAATGACAACCAATATGTAAAATTGGTGTTAATGCAAAAATTTCAATAAGTATTCTATATTTCCAGCTATTCAATCACTAAGCGGTAAGGGCTTAATAATTATTTAAAACGGCTATTAGCTTAATTCTCTACTAACACTTGTTCACCTGAAGTAAGGCCTGAAATTATGTTGGTAAACCCCTGTTTATTGGCTTTACCCACTCTGACAAAGCGTCTTTGGCTTTGGCCATTAATTATGACATTAACAAAATCTAATTGACCCACTTTAAGTAAGCCTTCATTGGGAACATAAAGTTTTGTTGCTTGTCCAGCAGGAATGAATAACCGGGCATACATGCCGGGTAATAAGCTTTCTTGAAAAGGTAAACTTATCTTGATTAAAAAGCTACGAGAGCCGGTATTAGCGGCAGGCACTATTTCTTCAACTACCCCTGATAAGCTTTGCTTGATTGTAGGTAAGTCGACGGCAATGGTTTGTCCTTGGATTAGTGTAAGTGCAAGTTGCTCCCGTATTTGTGCTTCTACACGTAAGGAAAGCGGATTATAGAGTGATAATAACTTACTACCCGCTTGCGCTGTATTACCTGGTTCAGCAAAGCGGTCCACCACTTTACCGTTAATTGGAGCGCGTAGTGTAGCATAGCTTAATGTCGTTTTAGCTTGGGCTAAGTTTTGTTGGGCAGCGGTTAATTGCGCAATGATACTTTGATAATCGGCTTTACTTTTATCTAAATCAAATTGAGAGACTATCTGCTTGCTAAATAATGTTTTAGCACGCTGATAGTTTTGTTTTGACTCAGTATGTCTTGCTTGCATTGCTTTTACTTGTTCATTGGCTTCAATAACTTTAGCGAATAAATCCTTGTGCTCTAGGGTTATTAATACATCACCCTTTTTTACATCATCACCTGCTCGAACATTAATCTTATCAATACGGGCTAGTAGCCGAGAAGAAATAATAGTGGCTTGTTTTGCTGTGATACTTGCTGCCACCTCTTCAAAAATAGCTTCTTTGCTAGTCATTACTGTAAAGCTTTGCATTGATGTTGGTACTGGTAGGCTTGTCTCATATCCAGGAGCTACCTTATTTTTAAATGCGCCTGCCAACCAAGCAACCATTAATAATAATAGGATGATGGCTAATAGTGGTATAACTACTGCTCCCGCTATACGTTCATGTTTTGGCTTCACGTTGTCGGTGTTAGGTATTTTCATCATTAAACCTCTAAATTGCTTTTAACAGCATTGTCTATTTCACGATTTGCGTTATCGTCTTGTTTGTTAATGACAGCTGGCCCTTTATCAAAAACCAATGAATAAACAATAGGAACAACGAGTAGGGTAAATACGGTCGAAGAAATAATGCCAAAAATAATGGCGATAGCGAGTCCACTAAATACGGGATCTAGCGTAATTATTAAGTTGCCTAATAAAGTAGTTCCTGCAGTAAGTAAAACAGGCCTCATTCGAACGGCGCCTGCTTGAATTAAAGACTCTTTAATTGTTTCACCCTGTTGTTGGGCTTGGCTAATAAACTCAATTAATATCAGAGAGTTTCTAACAACAATGCCAGCAAGGGCAATCATGCCTATCATAGCTGTAGCGGTGAATAACACGGGCTCAGGTGCATTAGCTATTTGACGTTCACCAAACTGATTTAGTAAGAAAAAGCCAGGCATAATACCAATAACGGTTAATGGAATGGCGGACATAATAATGCCGGATAAGGCTGCAGAGCCTGTTTGAATACGCAAAACAATGAAAATAGCGAATAATGCAAAAGCAAAGGCGAGCCCCATATCTCTAAATACTCTGATGGTTATACGCCATTCACCTTCGCCACTCCAAGAAAGCCTAATATCCTTAGGTAATTTCCAAGCTTGACCACCGCCACTGGATATGAACGAACGAGCTTGCCAGTTTATTTGCTCGCTAGCGTTAGCGCTTTCTGCACTATCATTGCTGATCATGTCGCTACTTATATCTGCGATAATTTCAGCTGGTGTTCTACCTGAAATATCTGCTGTTACGTAAACCACTGGCTTTAAATCTTTGTGGAAGACTGTTTTGTCACCTTCTTGTTTGACGAAGTTACCGAGCTCACCTAAAGACACTAGTGGTTGCGGTGCTATATCTATGCCTTGCGGCGTGGTGTTTTGCACAATGCCTGGCTGGCCTTTAAGTGATATTCGATTAAAATCGTTTAATGTTTGTCGCTCGGTAAGTGGCAACTTTATATTAATTGCCAAAGGAGATGCTTCATCATCAAGGTGAAGATAACCGGCAACAGCTCCTTTTGTTGCCACTGTCATTGCTTGATTAATGTTTTGCGTTGATATGCCAGAAAGGGCTGCTTTCTTTTTATCGGCAATGTAACGTAATTGTTTTTGTTCACCACCTACACTGGAGTCTACTTCTACGACAAAGGGCTCTATCTTCAAACGATCTTCTACAATACTTGCCGCATCTTGTAAACGAGCATAAGAAGTAAATTCATCGCCATAGAGCTCTGCGACAAGTGTACTTAATACAGGAGGTCCAGGTGGCACTTCTACCACTCGGATATTAACTCCACTTGCTTTATCATTCTCTGTTAATCTGGTTAAGTGCTCTCTTAATCTAAGAACTACTCCATGGGACTGATGTTCGCGTAATGTTTTATCTAGTAGTAATACACGTAAGTCTGCCATATAAGGAGCATGTCGTTGGTAATATTGTCTGACCATGCCATTAAAATCTATTGGTGAAGGTAAACCTACATAGCTTGCAATAGCAGTTATTTCGGGGAGTTTTTGTAGTGCAGTGGAGATCTTTTTAGCCATGGCCGCGGTTTGCTCTAACGTTGCTGTTTCAGGCATATCAATAATAACTTGTATTTCATTTTTATTATCAAAGGGTAATAACTTAAGTGGAACCCAGCGCATCACCGGTAATAGCGCAGCTAGAATAAATAGAACTAAGACCAAGCTTAATATTGCTTTACCTTTTGCCTTGTTATCCAGTAATGGTGTTAACATTTTTCGATAAAAAGCATGGAAAGTGTTTATTCTGTTAGTCTCTGTAGCTTCTATCTGGGAAGCTTCTGGCTTTGCTTTTATAAATTTTTCCGCCAACCAAGGAGTCACTAAAAAGGCAACTAAGGTTGAGCTAATTACACTTAAAGGTACATTAAATGCCATGGGTGCCATATATGGGCCCATCATGCCGGTAATAAAAGCCAGCGGAATAAAAGCTAGTACTATGGTGATAGTTGACATTAGTAATGGCACACGTATTTCATTAATTGCTGAAACGATAGCGGCCTTAACTTTGTTATTATTAGCTTTCCCTTTGATTTTTGATAAATAACGTTCAATATTATCAACGCCAGTAATAGGATCGTCGACTAATAGTCCTAAAGATAAAATTAAAGCAAAAAGTGTTACCCGATTGATGGTATAGCCGAATATAAGATCTAAAGACAAGGTGATGCCGTAACAAATAGGCACAGCTAAACCAACAACAATGGCAGAACGCCATCCTAAAAATACACCAATAAATACCACCACGGTAAATACCGCAAAAGCTAAGCTTGTGGTTAAGTTATTTACTTTTTCATTAGCGGTTTCACCATAATCTCGTAATACTTGCACCTCTACGTTGGCAGGAAAAATAGTCGTTTTTAATTGTGCAATTTTTTCATGTACCGCTTTAGCCACCGTCACGGCATTACTACCACGCTGCTTGGCAACACTTAGGGTTATCATCGGAAGATCTACGGCATGGCCATTCTCATGGCTACTGGAAAAGTCGAGCCAAGTGTAGCTGGTTTGCTCTGCAGGGCCATCAATAACCTCAGCAATATCATTTAATAAAATGACGCTGCCATCAATAACACTGATTGGCGTTTGAGTTAATGCTTCAACATCTCGATAGACATCGCCGCTTTCAATGATGATGGATTGGTTGCTTAGGCTGATTTTTCCATGGTTAATCAATACGTTTGAAGACCCAATTGCATTGAAAATATCGCTGATAGTCACTTTGCGTGCTGTCATTTGTTCGGGGTTAATATTTACTTGTATTTGTCGAGCACGTCCGCCGGTAATAGTCACTTCACTAGTATCGTCGATGGCCTGTAAAAAAGTAGATACTTCCTCGCCCAAGCGCCTTAAAGCAAAGTCATCAACGTGATCTGCATCTGTGCTATATAAAGCCAGCATCACAACGGCAACATCATCAACCTCAATGGGTTTTACTCGCCAATTACTGACAATTGCAGGGATTTTTTCAGTATTGGCATGCAATTTATTATAAGTATTTAATAGTGCTTGCTCACGATTTTCTCCGACATGGAAACGTAGTGTTACTACCGACTGGCTATTATTGGTAACTGAATAAACGTGCTCAACACCTTGGACTTGAGCAAGTAGTTTTTCAAGTGGGGTAGTTACTAAGCGCTCTACTTGCTTAACGTTAACTCCTGGGGCGTCAACGATGACATCTATCATGGGGACAACAATTTGTGGCTCTTCTTCACGTGGAGTAAAGTTTAGAGCCAATAAACCAGCAATCATTGAAAAGACTAAGATAAACAATGGGATCTTACTGCTAAGTACCTGGTTAAGTATGCGCGAAGTAAAGTTGGTGGCAGTGTTCATTTTGTATTTACTCGATTAGCTGCTTTGTTCAATTTTACAAAACTTCTCATGTAATACCCGTAGTAACTCTTCAATTTTGGGGTTAGCAATACGGTAAAAAATTGTTTGTGACTCTCTTCTAGTTGTCACTATATTACTGTCCCGTAACTTGGCAAGGTGTTGTGATAATGCTGATTGTGAAAGATCTATGCGTTGATTTAAATCACCAACTGTTAGTTCATTATCACTTAAACAACAGAGGATCATTAAGCGGTAGTGATTAGATAATTGTTTCAAGATAGCCGCGACTTCCTGAGCATTTTCTAGTAAGAGTTGCTGTTCTGTTTTCATCATAGTTCCATAAGATTTGCTGCTTTGTATTGTAATTTACTTTATACTTGTTTTCTAAATTAGTAAAGGCTAATATAAGGTTTATTAGTAAATGCTAATGTAAGATTAACAATCAAAGCTGACTTAAACCGAGTAAAGAGGAATACGAAGATGACAATCAATGAAGCATTGCGACTTATCGCTGGCACTATGATTTTACTATCGATTTTTTTAACGATTAACTACTCACAAAATTGGCTGTGGTTTACCGGTTTTATTGCTGTGAACTTAATACAATCATCCTTTACTAAATGGTGTTTGATGATGACTATTTTAAAAAGACTTGGCTTAAAAAATAGTCATTCAGCTAGCTGACAATAACCGAGTAGTCATCAGCATAAGTGAGTTTTTAGTAAACTTCAGAGCGGCTTTAGTAACATCTAAATAAAATTAAACAAGACAAAGTAAGAGGGTAATTATGTTAAAGACAATACCAGAAGTTATAGCACAAGCAAAAAATACATTAACCATAGTTTCTGCAGAAGAAGCCGTGCATTTGATGAAGCAAAATAATGGTCTAATCATCGATGTGCGAGAGCCAAGTGAATATGCTGAAAAATCTGCGAAAGGGGCTGTTAATATTCCTAGAGGTTTACTTGAAATGAAAATGTTGAAAATGCACCCTGATGAAAGCTTAGCAATATTCATTCATTGTGCGACGGGAGCTCGAGCTGTTTTTTCGGCGGAGCAATTAAAGCGTGTTGGTTATCAAAACGTTTCAGTGATAACCTCGAGTCTTGACGATATTTGTAATGCTTGTCTCTAATGTGATTGTTAAATCAAGCGCTTAAGTGAAGTAGTTAATTGATCTAGCTAAATGCTGTCGCTTGATTTACATGTTAGGTTAACAGCAAACTATTACTAAAAATTGGAGTGAATATGGCACAGCCTGTTGTTATAGATTATTACAGTGATGTTTTATGTGTTTGGGCTTGGATTGCACAGCGTCGTATCGACGAACTTAATGATAAGTTAGCAGGCAAAATTGAGCTACGCTATCACTACCTTGATGTGTTTGGTGATGCGGTAAATAAAATACCAAATCAATGGCAAGAAAAGGGCGGTTTTAAAGGCTTTGCTAATCATGTTCATAAAGCGGCAAAACCTTATCCGGATGCGCCTATTAACCCTGAACTTTGGCAAGATATTCGTCCCAATACTTCTGCTAATGCACACCTAGTACTTAAAGCTGTTGAATTGAGCGACGGTAAAGAAAAAAGTATTGAGTTAGCCTTGCTCATAAGAAAAGCTTTCTTTGTTGAAAATAGAGATATTGGGCAATTAGCGGTGTTATTTTCTTTAGTTGAATCAGTTGGCATCAATGCGGAACCCGTTAATCAATCGCTAAATGATGGTAGTGCAATGGCCGCTTTAATGGCGGATTACCAGCAAGCCAAAGCCCTTTCGTTAAAAGGCAGTCCTTCTTATATTATTGATAATGGCAGACAGGTACTTTACGGTAATGTTGGTTATCGGGTGTTGTTGGCAAATATTGAAGAGCATATAAACCAGCCTATTGAAGAGGCAAGTTGGTGTTAATCACCTTTGTTAATGGCATTGATAGTAACTGAGCGCAAGCGCTCAGCTCTAATTAACTCAAGGTATTAT
>Ga0105359_10002150_pt1 | contig 16373 bp, 15 predicted proteins | sample GOMGulsemesocosm_6_FD_83659 | JGI IMG/M metagenome (GOLD analysis project Ga0105359, IMG submission 83659) | Methane-oxidizing microbial communities from mesocosms in the Gulf of Mexico - GOM8C Gulf of Mexico | ecosystem: Environmental > Aquatic > Marine > Cold seeps | place: Gulf of Mexico...
GCAGAGATCTAAAACGAGTTACCAATCCTGCCGATCCAAGGTGACTAAAAAGTATTCAGATATAAGACGGCAATCAAGTATTAACAAAGTGTTAAAAACCGAAGCGTCTAAAACCAAATAGACTAAGAAATTATTGCGATAACATTCGCTTTAGGGATAATGCGGCTACTTAATTATTTATGAAACTTTATGCCTATGCGCCTTGATAAATTTGTGTGTAAAAGTACTGATTTAAACCGAGCCCAAGCTCAAACCTGTATCCAGCAAGGTGAGGTCAGGGTTAACCATGTCTTGGTATTTGATGTCAAAGCTCAAGTACATAAAAATAATCAGGTAAGCCTTAAGCAAAGTCCGCTAACACTCAGACCATTTCGCTATATTTTACTGCATAAACCTGCCAATACCCTTTGCTCTAACCTGGATGAAGCTTACCCAAGTCTGTTCAATTTTCTTGAAATTGAGCATAAGGATGAGCTGCACATAGTTGGTCGTCTCGATGTGGATACAACCGGCATGGTACTCATTACCGATGACGGGCATTGGTCTTTTAACATTACTCGTCCATCAATGGCTTGTATTAAAGAGTATCGAGTCGGCTTATCGAGTCCCTTAGCGCAAGACGCCATTGAACAGTTTAAACAGGGTATAACGCTGCAAGGGGAAACTGAGCTGACCTTACCTGCGAACTTACATTTTATTGATGATAAAAATGTATTGCTAGGGATTACACAGGGTAAATTTCATCAGGTGAAACGTATGTTTGCCGCTGTGGGAAATCGTGTTGTGAGGCTTCACAGGCAAAAGATAGGTGCGATAATGTTAGATGTTCCTGAAGGGCAATGGCGATATTTAACCGCCTCTGAAATCGAAAGCTTTGATAAGCCAATAAACGCTAATGACAATCGAACAAGGGAGAAACCTTGAAACAAGGTATTAAAGGTTATCACCTCGATAAAGAGGATGATTGGGTTGCAGTGTTAGTATGTAATCACTTTCAACATGTGCGACATAACCCCCCTTTTATAAACCGTCCTTGGGTTATGACAAAAAGTGGTCGTGAAGGCATGTTAGGCCATCTACTTAATTGTAAAAAATGTGATCTAGGTGCTCCTAAAGATGAGCTGTCTAAAGATTAGTTTTACTTAGCCTTTATACGGCTGATGAGCCACACCCTAATGAGTTTGACGTTCTTTCTTGATGTTTTAGACGTAATAAATCAGCCAAGGCGACCTCACTATTTTTTGGCTAAATTGAGTCGCGACGCTGAAATATTATATCTGCTTGTTTGGCAATAGCGTGTGTATCTTTTGTTGTTTTTAGCAAGCGTTCATGCAGTTTAATGAGAGAGTTTGATGTTTCTCTTGAATGCAATTCGAGCTCGTCTAAGGACATTCTGATGTTATTAAGGCGAGAGTCTTGCTCCGAACGAAAATCTTTGCTTTGATTTTGTAATAAGCCCCTATCTATTACCTCATAAATGGCTTGATGATCTGTATTTATCGCCACTTGATTTAGCATGTCATAAGTCTGTTTGTACGCCTGAGATACATCAGAGACTAAAGAGCTGGCTTCTTTCACCATGGCGATAAACCCAGAACTATCTTCCCTAGAGTATGCATTGTTAATGGATGAACCTAATACTGATGGAGTGTTTATTTTAGTCATTGAGTTAATAATACGGCTTATTCTTTGCGTGGCTTGTATGCTTTTACACAGCTTATTCATTCTACTTGAGACTGAGAATATACTCTCCTGGAAGTCGTTTTTAAGATAAGACACTGTTGATGGGTTAGTGTCTATTACCTCAAAGTGATCGCAGAGGTCTTTAAAGATTAGTCTGCAACCGAAAGATTCTAAAACAGTTTTGGTCTTGTTAGTCGAGCTCATTTTATTCCTGTTCAATCGGGGGCCTGCTTGCACGCGTTATGATTTTTACACTGTTTTCAGTATTGTGTTTTTATAACTTGATCGGTTTTAGGAAGTCCTAAGGCGCTGTTTTTTTAATGGATGATAGATAAAGGCGTAATTGACGAGAAATAACATTAATGATGAGGCGATAAAAACGAGGCCGGACTTTATAAAATCCCCCTGCATTTTTACGGCAATATAAGATGTAAATAGGCATATTAGTAGGGTGAGGGCTAAGTTAATGAGAATAGTCTGTGTCGTTAAAATACGCATTCTGGTACTCCATTAGAAGTGAAAAGGGTGGGTTAAATCGAACTTAAATAGAGATGATATATGGGGGATCTATCGCGTTAGGTTTTATCATTTAATAGTCAGACACCTTACCCTTTGTTACAATTAGACTTTAGTATTAGGTCGATAAAAGTCCTTATTTTCATATAAATTGCTAGCTTCTCTATGAAAAATGCTTGTTAGAACTGAATTATAAAAACAAACTGAGCAGCATTCATTTATTATTTTTCTAAAAAAAATATTATTCAAAGCTATCTGTTAGTTAGGGTGCTATTTACACTTGATTACGTGGCAATGATTAAATATGTGCAACAAAGTACTCTTGACTCTTAGTCAGCTGAGCGATTTATCCTGACTCTCATCCTAAACCCCATTCAAACGTCAAAAATAATTCTTTAGGCTAACGAGGCCATGTATGAATATTTACTCATACTCGATTATTTATTTTGATTATGACGAAATCGATATTAAGAACAGGACGTTAACTCAATAATCAAAGACCAATCCAGAAGGTAAGATAGAGATAATTGTGCCAATGCTAGGGGGTTCTGAGTCACCCCTGCTGTGATTATTAAGGCTCTAAGTTGAGCTTTTAGATAAAACTATCAGGGTGGAATTCAGTTTAAATGGCAGAATTAAGCGCTTATAAACCCTGTTATTTGAACCTTGGAGATACGTGTGACTTTAAGGTTAGGCATTGGATAGCTCCAAAATTAAGAGTAATTTTTATCTAGTAGGAAACAAATTTAGCGATGGGTGCGAGCAAATAATCAAATGTTGAGACTTAAGCACTTATCGTATATCACAAAACGAGCGAGTGGCTTTTAATCGGTTTAAGTGACAATAGAATCTTCTAGGCTGAATAAACTCAACGTTGTGAGTAACTCAGGATGAGCCCAAGTAGCTCGGCTCTTTGAAGGGCGAGTGATTTAGTTTATCTATGAGGTAAATTTATGCCATCACAACAAACCAGAAAAATCATACATGAAGCCTTACATTATGGTTATGAAAGAGGGGCCTACCAAGCTACTCATGATGCGACGCCTTACACTGGGCGTTATATTACAGTCGATAATGAAACCATGCTTAATTTTGGTAACTGTTCCTATATGGGGTTAGAAATGGACCCTAGAGTGAGGCAAGGTGCCATAGATGCGATCATGAGAAATGGCACACAATTTTCTACTTCTAGACTCTATATACAATCGGATCAATATTTAGAATTAGAAAATATGATCAGTGGCATATATGGCTTACCTTGTTTAACCAGCCCCACGACATCCCTAGGCCACCAGGCAAATTTTCAAACATTAATGGGGGAGGGGGACCTGCTTGTACTTGACCATCAAGCCCATGCATCGATAAAAAATGCTGCGATTTTTGCTAAAGATAATGGTGCACAAAGTGTCATTATTCGCCATAACAACCTAGATATGCTGCTAGATCTAGTCAAGCAATATAAAGGTGATAGTCGAATCAAACGCATCTGGTACTGCATAGATGGTGTTTACAGTATGTTTGGTGATTTGGCACCTATTCCTGAACTTTATCAGCTTCTTAATCAATGTAAAAAGTTATGGTTATATGTGGATGATGCCCATGCTTCGGGTTGGTACGGTGACAATGGCATAGGCACCACGGCAAGCCATGGCATGCATTCAAAAATGATTTTGACACACTCATTTGCTAAGGCATTCGCCAGTGGTGGGGGTTATAGCGTCTATCCTAATGAACAAATGCGACATGCGGTAAAAACAAATGGCAGCGCACATGTCTTTTCTGGCCCAATACAGCCAGCTCAACTTGGCGCAGTCACAACAGTAATGAAATTATTGATAGCAGGAGAGCTTGAGGCTGAAAGAAATGCACTAAAGGATAAGATCTGTTTAATGCAAAACCTCTTGGATGAATATTGTTTGCCTAACATCTCAAGCGGCATTACGAGCATCTTTTTTGTTGGCACGGCTTCCGTTAAAACTGCCATGGATATGGTCGGACTCATGATGAGTAAAGGCTTTTATGTCAACTTGTCTTCCTATCCCTTGGTGCCAATGGGGCAGTCCGGCGTACGCTTTACAATTACTAATCTGCTTAAAAAAGGGGACATAGAGCACTTTGCCAAGGCGTTAAAAGAATCCTATTTAGAGGTTATGAGTATTCATAATGCTAATCGCGGAAGCGTAATAGAGGCATTTTTCCACCTGAATGAAAAAATAAATGATGCTGAACTTATCCGTTGGAAAACTCAAAAAAATAACTTACAGGTAAAAAAATTCAGCTGCATTGAAGCGATAGGGGAAGATGAGTGGAATGCTTGTTTTAATAATAACATTACGATGCGTTATGACTGGCTTCAACTCGCACAAAAGACAGTCAAAGCAGATTTTATATACTACAGCATAGAAGATGAAGGGCAGGTGATATTACGAGTACTTTTCACTGTATTTCATGCTAAAACCGAAATGTATATGAATAAGATATTATCTGAAAAAGCACAGTATCTGCGTGAAACTCAGACGTTATCGCTTTCGGATAAGGTGCTTTGTATGGGGACAAACATATCAATCGGTAAGCAGTGCTGGGTCGATAGGGGCTCAAAGAAATGGAAACAGGCTATTTTGAAAATGATGTTAGATGCGAAAGTGATGGCCTATGCAAAAAAATGCAAAGCGATATGTTTTCGTGACTTTCATGGTGAAGATGATGAAATGTATGAGCTCTTTCTTAATGATGTTTTTATTAAGCAGCAAGCTCCAAATTCCTTTTACTTAGAGAATTTGAAAAATTACGGCACAGACAGCTGGTTAGAAAGTCTTTCGAGTAAAGCCAGATATGATTGGCGAAGACGTTATGCAGAAGAAAACTTTCCCAATGCATTTCATTATTTAATTATAGATTTAACTGATTCCGTGAGCGAAAAACAGTGTCGAGTCTGGTATCAGCTTTATCTTAACGTACAAGAAAGAAGTTTGGAGTTTTCAACCTATGCCCTTGAATACGACTTTTTTAAAGGCATGCTTGAATTAGATGGGGCGCTACTCATCGAAGCCAGAGATAAGGTTAATGATAATCCTGTTGGATTTATTTATGCCAAAAATGCACAGGATAAGTGTGACGCGGTTCTAGTCGGAATGGATTATGCTTTTAAAGGAGAAAAACTGTATCACTTTTTATTAATGACCATAATTAAAACGATACAGGCATTAGGGTTTGAGGGCTTAGGTATGGGGATTACCGCCGAGATGGAAAAGAAAATTCTAGGTTGTACTTCGAAAAAATCTTATATCTTTAGTTGTAAACCCGATACGTTCGAAGATGAAGTGATTGAATATGTCGCTAAAAAAAGTTGATTTTTTAAAGCGTCTTGCTCACAGTCCAAAGTAGGCTGATAGGGGGACCTAAGAGAAAATTCGTTATTATTAAGAGTGTTAATGCTTAGCCTTACAATTGTAAAAAAAATTAAATATGATCAGTATTCATATTATTGAATCAATGGAAGGATAAAGCATGGAAGCAATGGCTATAATGGGGTTCATCTTTGCTTTGGCAGCACTTGCCTATGGCAATAAAAGTAAAGCGGATATTGCTCGTTTAGAAGGTGATCTTGCTGAATTAAGACAAGCCTTAGAGCAACTTAAAAAGGCCAGCCAAACGAACCAAAGTTAAGCACACTAAGGTTATTTTTAACCTTAGTTATTAAGGAATCGGATGCCGTTGTCTAATACAAGAAGTGCCAATACAAGAAGTGCCAATACAAGAAGTGCCAATGCAAGATGCGCCAATGCAAGAAACATAGTGGACCCTAAGTGCTTGGGGTTTCCATGTGTGATGCTTTTCCCTTTATTCTTGGTTTTTACCTTCTGCTTTATTAGCCCATTAAAAGCAGAAGCACTTAACGCAGTATCTATTAAAACGACTGAAACCAAAGCCGCAGTCATAGAAACGAATTGGACCCTATGGCGTGAGTCAGACAAGTTAAGTTTGTATTATCGTCAGTTTGAGGATACCAGACTGATTGAAATTAAAGCCCATGCCAGACTTGAATCTAGTTTGTCCGGCTTCTTATTATTTTTACAAGATTACCCCTTGATCCCAGCTTGGCTAGATAATGCCAAAGAGTCTTATCTTATTAGCCAACTATCAGACACAGAAAATGTATTTATGACGCTATTTAAAGGTGTTTGGCCTGTGTCAGAAAGGGAAATGGTGATACGTTCTCGTTATTGGCAAAACTCAGACTTATCAGTGGAACTTGCCGTGAAAGATGCAAATCATGAGGTAGCAAACCCTGATAACCTGGTGCGTATTAACATAGTCAAAGCACACTGGTATTTGTTCCCATTAGGCAAAGGGAAACTTAACATTCAACATACCATGGTAGCAGACCCCATGGGCAATGTGCCTCTTTGGATTGCCAATAAGGTCGCCCTGAGATCCATGTGGAAAACCTTAAAAGCATTAGAGGTTCAACTACCGCTATCGCCTTGGCAGAAAATGCCGATACCAGGGATTAAAGAGAGACAGGATTAAATGGCTATTGCTCATCTCTAATTTCATTTTTTTGTTAAACTAGCTATTCCTAATCATGAATCAAAACTCACACACCATGTGCTCTTCAAATACAAACGACAATTCAAACAAAAAATCGAACAAAAAAATTAGAGACCTCAAGGGGTTTGGCCCTAAGAGTGAAGAAATTTTCGCCAAGGTGGATATTCATAATGTCGAAGACTTTATGGCCGCAGAACCCTTTGAACTTTATGCCAAGCTCAAACGAGAGGTCAAAGGCACAGGCTTAAACTCCATTTATGCCATTATTGGCGCCAGAGAAGACATTCATTGGCAAGAAGTGGCCCGTACACAAAAATCAGAAATTCTCATGCGCTTAGATGATATGGGCTTAGCCCCTAAGTAATATAAACGACAGGTTAATGTTAAACTCTTAATCCCAACTCAATGAATACAAAACGATGAGCCAACCTATGTACACTAATGAAGACTTAAATCATGCTGTGAAAAAGGGGATTTTCACGCAAACAGCCGTTGACGACTTTAGGCAGAGTGTTGCAGCCAATAAGTCATCAAACGAGGGGGATAACGAGAACTTTCGTTTAGTAGGCGGCTTTAATGACATCTTTGTGGTGATTGCCTGTGCCTTATTGCTTTTTTCTTCCTTATGGATGGTTGACTCAATAAGTCCCGCTTTGAGCTATCTTGTATTTTCCCTTATCGCATGGGGATTAGCTGAATTTTTTGTCCGCAAACGTAAAATGGCGCTGCCTGCCATTATGCTCTTATTATCCTTTTCAGCTGGTGTGTATTTCTTAGGAATGGATCTCTTTGATGGGTTAGGTTTTGATAAGGCTTCTATGGTTTCTGTTGGTTTATCTGCGGTATTAACTTACCTACACTGGTTACGCTTTAGGGTACCAATTACCATAGCCGCAGCCGCAGCTGGTGTGATTGCCTACTTGGTGATTAAGTTATTGTTTAACTATCAGATTGCGCAAGATTATATTCTGGGTTTACTGTTTGCATGCGGTTTTGTTGCATTTGCGCTTGCTATGTTTTGGGACACAAAAGACAGACAAAGAATAAGCCACAAATCCGATGTAGCCTTCTGGTTGCACTTACTATCAGCGCCACTCATCATTCATCCTGTTTTTACAGGACTTGGCCTAGATAAAGGCAATGACAGTATGATGAGTATGCTAATCATCATGAGCCTATATATCTTCATGACACTCATTTCGCTCATTGTTGATAGACGTGCCTTTATGGTCTCCTCTTTGGTTTATGTGATATATGCCATTTTTGATGTGTTAAAAGTTTACGGTGATGTGAGTTATAGCCTAGCCTTGACTGGTGTATTGATTGGAAGTGCCTTGTTGTTACTGTCTGCATTCTGGCAAAAAGCGCGCTCAGCGTTAGTACTTAACTTGCCTGATAAAGTGAAAAACAATGTGCCTGTTATCCTAGGCTAATTAAACGCTGTTATCTGTAATAAGGATGTTCAGGTGTCTTCAATCCCTAAGAATAAAACGGAACTTTTGTCAGCAATAACACAAGCGTCAGATAAGTTATTGCTAGATTACCAAAGAGTTCCTGTGAATATGAGCCGTACTTTAGGGGTTGAGGGCAATCAAAAGGGTCGTGTGATAAGTGTATCGGACACACTGGCTTATTTAATTGGTTGGGGGCGACTGGTGCTAAAGTGGCATCATCATATTTCTCGTAATCAAGCTGTCGACTTTCCTGAAACCGGTTTTCAATGGAATCAACTTGGCGAGCTGGCACATCATTTTTATATAGAGTATCAAGACTGGCAGTACGCTGATTTGTTACTTGAATTTGAGTCTGTCGTAGCAGACATTCTGGATTTAATAAATCAAATAGAGGGCGATGTTTTGTATCAAGCTACTTGGTACAAACAATGGAGCCAAGGTCGCATGATACAGTTCAATACCTCATCACCAATGAAAAGCACACGTACAAAAGTAAGACGCTTCATTAAACATAATAACATTAAATAGGTTTATATTACCTCTGTTCCATCAAGGCGTTGGCGATACCTATCGGTGTCGTTAATCTTTTAAAATAAAGAATGCTAAATACTTGCTTACCCGCTGAATAATATTACTTAGCGACTTATGACATGACTCCCGCCCAAAGGAGGACATTCAACAACGAATTCAAAAGGTCCCGTCAGAAAGAACAGTGAATTAACATATTCAACCTGTTTTTTGATATTTTTTTTCAATACTCACATTGGCACACACGTCATTTAATAGGGTTGAAACCAGTCTTAGCAAGTATATTCATGCTATTTCTATGTAGAGAATAACTGATTGGAATCAGCACGTAATGAAGCCGGCTTAACACCTATGCTTAAACAAGCATTACGCGAGTATAAAATGAGTGTGGTATGTTTTATTTATGAGTACTTCAATGTAATTTTAAGGCGTCATGAGGAAATGAAATCATTTGGAAGGCTTGCGCTAACATAATGTTTTTTTGCTTTCTGCGGTTATTTTTATGAGTAATAACATGAAAATACACTCAATTAAATTATTACATTGCATTACAATGAGTTACAACTTTCACCTAATTATTACGTTAAGTGGTATATTAATTGACACGAAGTCATTTTAATTAAATCTTATATGGAAATAAAATTGTCAAATAAACAAGGCGCTATGAATACTACCTATGATAACCCCTATCATAGAATTCCAGAATCGATGGACGACATTTCTCAACAAGGTTTTATAAATATCGATGGTCATGATGTTTTAAATAATTTACCCAGTAATTTGTGTCATGAAAATATTCAGGACTTTTGGAGTAATCTTGAATTAGATAAATATATGAATGACAATGGTGTTTATCGAAAAAGGAAATTTGCAAGTTTTGAATATGACGAAGACACTAAAACGCTTTCTTTTCTAAAAGACCGTAACACCTTCTATCAAAGCAGTGATATAAATAAATTAAATGGTGGAGTAAATAGACAATTTTCTATTATAGAAAATGATTTTTCAGAATCGATTTTTCTGCAAAGTTTAGTTAGATACTGTATTGACCTACTCCCTTTAAAAGAGAAAATATATTCTTCGATAAATATAAATGTTCATCAGTTCCGAATCAGTTGCCAGCCTGGAAGTTTTGGCATGCCAACACCTGAAGGAATACATAATGATGGACATCATTTTGTATCACAGCACCTTATATCAAGAAAATATATTTCTGGGGGCGTCTCCGGTATTTATTGTAATGAGAAAAATCCAATAAAACATCGTCAACTTAATTCATTTATGGATACAATAATTGTTGATGATAATAAAGTGAAACATGACGTATCACCCATAATTAGCATCGATTCCAAGGAAGTTGGGTATCGAGACATGCTTATAATCGATTATATTTTACTGCAATAAAAAAGATACGACAGTAAATTAGAATGGAACGCGATTGACTGAATTAGATATATTTCAGGCCCTTTGGTATTTTAAATAAAAATGTTTTCTAAATTTATGGCTGTTTCATTTGCTAGAAATTATCACGTAAATAATTTAAATGTATAAAAAAACAATGATATGAAAGTTGAAATGATTTCGTATATTATTTCAATGTCGATTTAAACGTATATTTATTGGCATAAAAATAGATTCTAAAATTTATGGATCACCTTATTCTTGTAGATGACGGTGCTGATATTTTTTTATATTAGCGCAACATTGTTGCAGTGTAAAAACACATCAATTATTTCGACAAGCAATTAGGTGATACGAGATTTTTAAATGGATTACTTAAGACAAATTTTCAGACCAATATACACAACTGGAAAGGTATGCAGTGTGTTCCTTATAAAGAGAGTGAAATCGATGGGTTAAGTCTGGATAGGGTTAGACATATTATGAATAAGATTAAAATTGATTGAACATGATTAAATTTTAAATCACGAACGGAAACATGTTAAGAATGAGTTCAAATATCACTTTTTGAGCTATATCTTCTAAAGGATTATTTAATGAAGAGTCGAAATACAATTAGCGTTATTTCTTTAATTGTGGGTGCTGGCGCCATGAAAATGGCGCACTTTATAAGCATGCCATTCTTAGCAATTTTTCTATCACAAAAAACAGACCTTTCATTTACAAGTATTGGTTTAATTATCGCACTTTCACCTTTATCTGCATTGCTAGGCTCAATTATTGGTGGCTCATTGTCAGATAAAATGGGAAGAAAACTAATCCTTGTTTCATCATTAATTGCCATAACTATAATCTTTTTCGGGTTTTATTCAGCGAGTAGTATTGAAAATGTGACGTTACAGATACTTATGTTCTCCGTGCTAAATGGATTGAACGGCTTCTTTTCATGGATGTATATGCCTGTGAGTCAAGCATGCCTTAGTGACTTGGTGTCAGAAAAAGACAGATCGAAAATTTTTCATATTCGTTATACGGCAATAAATGTAGGTGCTACTTTAGGGCCGTTAATTGGCCTGTGGCTCGGTATAAACTCTAGTGGCAGTGCGTTTTTATTTACGGGTTTATTTTATTTGTTTTTTTCGGTTTATTTGATTGTCTTTTTAGATCCGCCTAATATTCCCTCTAATGAAAAAGATAATAAAATAGAGATGAAAAATATCAAATCGGCATTAAGTAAAGATATAAAGTTGAAATATATGTTGCTTGGTGGCGTTTTCTTCATGTGCTGCTATGCCCAGTTAGAAGCAAGTTTGTCCCAACACTTAATAACATATTTTCCAGATGGTGTGACTTTATTTGCTTTATTATTAACGATAAATGGCATTTCTATACTGGCTTTACAAGCTCCAGCCTATTACCTAATTAGAAAAATAAAAAGCCATCAGGCTTTAATGCTAGGTTGTATATTCTTTTCTATAGGCATACTAGGGATCGGACTTATTACGCCTAATCATTCCTATAATATGATAATGCTTGCTACAGCAATGGTGATTATAAGTATTGGTGAAATATTTATCTTTCCTGTAGCGGTAACCGTTATTGATGAAATTGCACCCGATTCATTGCGTGGGTCCTACTTTGGGGCATACGCACTTCGTCAACTAGGTTTATGTATAGGACCTCCATTGGGAGGTTTTTTTCTGAGTAGTACATCACAAGGGACTCTATTTTATTTTACAGCGGTATTAGTAATGATCGCAGGTTTAGTATTTTGGGTAGCGGCAAAACCATTATTAATTCAAAAACAGAAAATAAGAGTAACTTAATATGGCACAAGTCTTTATAACGGATCGTATAACTAACCCTGATATTGAAGCCAGTTTTTTAGGCGATCGAGTTTCGCTCAAGTTTGACTCTCAAGCAGAAATATTACTGGTTTGGAGACAGTTAGTGGATGCTGACTTTATCGACCAATTTCCAAAACTGAAAGCGATTATACGTTATGGCATTGGGTATGAGCGTATAGATATTTCGCACGCTAAAAAACGAAATATATTGGTGTGTAACAATCCAAGCTATTGCCTTGAAGAAGTCAGTGATTCGACATTAGGTTATATCATAAATATATCACGAGGTTTGACTCGACAAGATGCTTTAGCGCGGCACTTCACCGATGGCTGGCAGAAAAATTCTGTGCCGGTAACTAGGCTGTTAGCGGATACATCTATTGGCGTTATAGGCGCTGGTAATATTGGTAGTAAAGTTATTTCTAAATGTATCGCTCTCGGCATGAACGTCGTATTTTTCGATCCCTATTTAGAGAATGACAAAATGTCAGAATTAAAAAATAGTGGCGCTAAAATGGCAACCGACCTTAAAGAACTGCTTAATGTGTCTGATATTGTCACCTTGCATGTACCATTAACGGATGAAACAAATGGCATGGTTGATGAAGCATTTATTAATAATATGAAAGAATCATCAAGTCTTATTAATACCGCTAGAGGAAAATTGTTTTTCAATCTTGATATTTTACATGACGCACTAAAGACTGAAAAATTACAAAGTATTTCACTTGATGTGTTACCTGAAGAACCACCGGGATTTGAATTGCTATTGAATGCATGGCGAGCTCGCGAACCTTGGTTAGATGGACGGTTGATTATTACGCCACATAAATCCTATTTATCAGATAAATCACTTGTAGAAATGAGAAGGCAGGTGGCTATTAATGCACTAGACATAATAAATAATAAAAGCCCAAAAATTAATTCGATTATATCACATGGTCAAATGTTAAATAATTAATAGGAATCACGAGATGAATAGTAAACAAATATTATTCGTGGATTTTTTATCCAGTAAACGGATAGAGACTTTACAAGCAGCAAAAAAGCTAGGTTATAAACTGGCTCTTGCCGCTCCAAATTTACCGGAAGCGGCAAGAGAATACGTTGATCGTTTCATTGAAATTGATTTGAATAACCGTTCCGAACTATTAACAAAATTGAAAATTGAACATGAAAAAGAAGCGTTTAATGGGGTTGTAAGTTTCTGGGATAGACATGTTGAAACCGTAGCAGAAATTGCTAGAGGCCTTGGGTTAAATGGAAATACTTTGTTAGCCGCTGCTTGTACTCGAAATAAACTATTAATGAGGCAAACATTAAAAGACCATGACGTCGCTATTCCTAAATTTCATTCTGTTAAAACGTTAATGGATTTGAACGCGGCAGCTGAACACTTAGGTTTTCCATTTATCCTTAAACCTGTCAGTGGTTGCTCAAGTAAAGGTATATTCAGAATTGATGAAGCATCTTCTTTAGATAATATATTTGATCAAATTTGTGAGGTCACTCAACCAAGCCGTGATGCAATGTTTGCTTATAATAGTGGTGAGTATATTGCAGAATCAATGATGATTGGCGATGAGTACAGTGTGGAAGGAATTGCGGACGGCAAAGAAATTAAATTTGCGGGTATTACAAAAAAATGGATTGAAGAACAACATTTCCATGAAGTACAGCATGTCTTTCCAGCAGAATTAGAAAAGAATTTAGAAAAGGATATTTTTAATCTGGCAGGAAAGGCATTAACGTCGGTTGGATTTGAGAATTCCGCCTTTCACTTGGAAGTAATGGTCACTGAGGGTGGGCCCAAGGTTGTTGAAATTAATGGCAGATTAGGTGGCGATTTTATAACTACCCATTTGGTTCCCCTTGGTAGAGGTGTTGATATTATAGAAGAAACCTTAAAGGTTGCTTTAGGTGAGATTGTTAATTTAACGCCAAAATGGGAAAAAACGGCCGCTGTGCGATTTATGATTTCAGATATAGAAGGCAAAGTAGAAAGCTGGGATGGCGAGAAAGAAGCTAAAGACTCTGATGGTATTAGATCTCTCTATATTGAACGTAAAGTTGGTGAATTGGTTAGACTGCCGCCAGAAAAATATGGTGAAGTCAGATTGGCGGCCTTAATTGGACAAAGTAACAGCCAAGACGACGTCATAAAAAAAGTAACAAAAGGGATTGGATTACTAAAACCTAGATTGCAGAATATTTGAATTATAGAATTTAAGGTTATATAACATGGAAGAAATAATACTTTTTTTAGGATCAATTCGTACCGGTGAATACGAGTATATTCTTGATCAAGGACTTAATGTTGGTGCTTTGATTGATAGCAACGCCACTTCAGTTTTTCAAGATAGAGAAAAATTGGTGTGGATAGAAAGTGTTGATTTTAGTACAAAAAATAAACTTGAGCTTTTATATCAAGCAATAGACAGATTAAAGAATAAATTTACAGTAAGTGTTATTTTTAACACTAGAGAGTCCTACATCTACGAGCATTGTAAATTATCAGAATATCTTCGATTACCCACAATGTCGGAAGATGTAATTGAATCACTTTCGAATAAAACATTAATGAAATCAATATTTGTTGATAAATTGGGACAAGATTCAACGGCTCAGTATGCAGAGATTAAATCTGTTGATCAACTTGATATATTTGTAAAAAATGCACAGTTTCCTATTATTTTGAAACCGATGGATTTAGCGGCAAGCATGTTTGTTAGAAAAGTGCACAGCAGAGAAGATTTATATACAGAGTATGAAAATATAGTTTGTGGGATTAAAAAATATTATAAGAAAAATAAATCTTCTGAAGTGACTGATATTTCTATTCAAGTTGAACAGTTCTTAGAAGGCTCTGTCCATTCTATCGATATTATAGTTAGCCATAACAGTGAAGCATGGGTAACGCCTATTGTTGATGTTAAAACAGGACACGATATTGGATTTGAAGACTTTCATCACTTTGTAAGACGAGCACCTACAATATTATCGCCAGAGCAGAAAAATATTGCTTATAATTTGGCTTTAAATGCAATACAAGCACTTCGCATGCACAGTTGTATTGCGCATGTTGAATTCATACAAACAATAGACGGTCCAAAATTACTAGAAATTGCCGGTCGTCCTGGAGCGCACCGTAATCGTCTTATTGAAAAGAGTTATGGCTTCTCACTCCATCAAGAATTTATTAATCTATCCTTTGGCAAGGTCCCTGAGATTCCAAAGCAAGAAAAATACAATTGCGCCATAATTACACCATTTCCAAAGCAGCACAAAATATTTCATAAAACATCTGCGATTGAGGAAAGTAAACACTTATTAAGTTTTTCTGGCTTAAATTTAAGAGCTGATGAGGGATGTGAAATAGGGCCAGCAAGTCGTGGTTATTACTCATCTTTTTCAATCGAACTAATATCTAATAAAAGAAAGCAAATAGATAAGGACATAGAAACTATTGAGAAAACAAATTACTTTTAATTTCTTTCTCAATTGATTGCGCCTTTATAACGTAATACGAGTAAAGCGCGATGTATATTGATGAGCTTTAATATATTTGAATATTAAAGCATGTTAATTTATCCGATTACTACCGAACCTCAACCAACCTAAACACGCGTTGAGGTTTCGGTGCCGCTCGAATATGCGAAACGATTAAACTTAAAACAGAACCTAAGCAGATGTCGAAGAATAGGCTTGAGATTAATCGAACCTAAATTCAGATAATAAGTACCGTGTATAGAAAATTTCAGATTCGCTATCATTGTATTAATCTATTTTAAATAGGGCACGCTGTACGTCTGCTTGAGATAGCCACTCATCATCTTTTACGGCACGCACGCCAGACCATTTGAATGACAATTGATTTTGATGCGAACTTGAGCCCAGTTTGTGATTGATATTGCTTTAATAAAGCGGTTTCTTCCTTTAGCACCAGGGTCTCTAATGCCATGCAATCTCATAGCACGGCTTATGCCACCTCGGTAACCATCATACCTCTGGACATAATCAACTAAAGTCGTTGAATAATATAATCCAGATTGAATGTAAGTGTTTCACTCTCATTGTTTTTACCTCTAAGGCTACGATCAGGTTTATCTGTCTATCTCGTTCCCATGCTCTCAGGCTGTGAAAGAATTCTTGTTATAGTATGGTGATTGTTTGATGCTTGGTTAATTGTTGCCATTATGAATAAAAGCTACCGTAAAACAGAGAATCGTGAACAGCTTTCCTTGTTTGTTGATCATCTTGATCAACATATTTCTGAAACTAACCCAGTAAGAGCAATCGATGCTTATATTGATACATTGGATTTCAACCAACTGGCTGTTGATGTTTATAAACCCACATCGTCTCTAAGGGGCCAGCCAGCATACAACCCAGC
>Ga0105359_10002153_pt1 | contig 16359 bp, 13 predicted proteins | sample GOMGulsemesocosm_6_FD_83659 | JGI IMG/M metagenome (GOLD analysis project Ga0105359, IMG submission 83659) | Methane-oxidizing microbial communities from mesocosms in the Gulf of Mexico - GOM8C Gulf of Mexico | ecosystem: Environmental > Aquatic > Marine > Cold seeps | place: Gulf of Mexico...
TGCGCGTTTAAGGCTTAATATATTCAGCAGATATCCGTAGCGGGCGCTGGAGAAATCACTGCGAGCAATAAATAAATCACGTTCAGCATCAAGCACACTCACTCCCGACTCCAAACCCGATTGGTAAGAAGTTCGCTTGGCATCAACAGCCAACTCATAGGCCTCCAGAGACTTCTTTAGCGCTCGAACTTTACTGATCGACCCAACGACACCATTAAATGCAGCCCGAGTTTCGCGGGCATTGGCGCGCAGCGTCTGTTCTAATTCATCTTGCGCCTTATATTGCAAATTCAGCGTCTCGCGCACTTTGGAGACCACTGCACCACCGGCATATATCGGCACTGTTAAGGTAAACATCATCGTGCGTGTGTCCACCTCGCTACCACCACCAAACAAAGAACCTTCGGTTTCCTGGTTGTTTTGAGTCATGGTTAAATCCAGGGTGGGGTAGTGACCACCGCGTTGACGGCGCACTTCCTGAAGCGATACGGCCACGGCACTGCGCTTGGCCAGCACTAACGGGTTTTGCTCGGCAGCAAGCTCCAGCCAGTTATCAGCCACATAGGGATCGGGCTTTACCAACTGTAATTCATTGCCCAGAGCGATCAAACTGTCAGGCAGTACTCCGGTCATTTCTCGCAGCGCCTGAATCGCATCTTGCAAGTCGTTGGCAATTTCAACTTTTCTCGCTTGCGCCTGCAAAAAACGGGCCTGCGCATCTAAAAAATCGGTCATACGCGCCAGACCGCTACTGCGCTGATTGCTCACCAACTCGAAGTGCTTTTCTAACGCAGAGGCCTCAGCGGCGATAGCGACAAAGTTATCTTGCTCTCCAAGCACACTAAAATACGCTTCTGCGACTCGGAATATAAGGCTTTGGTTGACTTCTTCCAACTCGGCTGCGACCCGCTTTACTTCTTCTTTGGCCTGCTTAAAATAAGCCCAGTTGCTGAAGCTGTAGATAGATTGGGTAATTGACAAGTTAAGTGCAGTGGTCGGGAATGAAGTTTTACCTGAATTAAACACTGCGTTATCTGAACTGACAATATCTTGAGTCGTATCGGTTCTGTTATAACTCAACTTTATGTTTGGCAGCAATACCGCCTTGGCTTGCTGGTAGATTTCAATCGAGGCTTGATGCTGGTGAAAACCGGCATAGTAGATTGGGTCACTCTCTTTAGCTTGCTGGTACACATCGATTAGATTGGCGCTGTGTACTGTTGCGCTAAAGAATGATGCTGCTATAGCACCGGCTTGAGTAATAGTAAGAAATCCTTTTGATAATCGCAGCGCCATTCCGCCCCCTAGTCAAAACTGTTAAGTTATTGTTTTTGTTGTAGTGCAGCGACAGGTAAAAATTATTGCTAGCGACGCTATTCTATTACCCTAAACCTATAGATAAAGACCGACAATTTTACGCCAAATACCACTGTTTTGATATGTATTTTGTTTAGATTAGCCAATATGATCAAAAAATACACAGGTAAAACAATGATATGAATTAATATAAAATGAACGAATTGTTTTAACACATACATGGGAAGGGTGTGTTACTTGGCACTGTTACCCGCGCGATACTAAAGGTAACACTGAGGTATAGATAAGTAGCACTATAGGAACTCTTCTTAAGAAATTTTCTTAAATACACTCTATGCCCTTTCAAAACAACAAGTTATAAACATGGCACAGGAAATGCATTTAACTATACATAATAAAAATAAAATGTAACAAACTACATTATCTAGTAATAAAAATAATAACAGGCAAATGTAGAAAAATAATCGGTCTCCATAACAATAATAATTGAGACTATCATGTGCTGATCAGATCAATAGCGAAACGGAAACAGCCAGCAACAATAATAACAAAGCTAACTGTCTCTAATTGTCGATCAGCCGACTCTTCTCTTTATCCCCCAGCCCCGTCTGCTTGATCCTTTGAGCCTCAATATCAAGAACCCCAGCAAGCACTTGATTAAGTAATTATTTGATTTGTTTCGAGCCTCTAAACCACATACACTTGCCGCATTCTCGCATTTACTATTTATACAAACAGTTACCGGCAATTACAGCAGACAATTCAACAGGCAAAAAAAAGACCGCGAAAGCGGCCTTTATTAATGATCTTCAGATCACTCCTAACTCACGTAATCGCTCATGCAAATAACTCCCAGCAGTGTATTTATCCGACAACACCACCTCTGGATTGGGATGCAAAAACAACGGCAGCGATATTCGTGATTTTTTCATATCAGAACCAGCCGGGTTTACCACTCTATGAGTAGTGGAGGGAAAATACCCTCCGGATGTTTCCTGCAACATATCGCCAATATTAATGATCAAGTTACCAAATTCACTAGGCACATCTAACCAATCACCATTTTTTGCCTTGACCTGCAATCCCGGCTCGCTGGCAGCGGGCAGCACCGTTAACAAATTGATGTCTTCATGGGCGGCGGCGCGAATTGCACTAGGCTCCTCATCCCCCAGCAGCGGCGGATAGTGCAATACTCGCAACAGCGACTGCTCACTGTCTGCAATCATGCTACTTAACGGCTGGCGATAATTTTTAGCAACATCGCCCGGACTGTGCCTCTCAACCCAATTCAACAGCTGCGCGGCAAGACCAGTGGCCTGAGTATAGTACTGGGCCAACTCTGCCTTTAACTCACTTGGACACTGCCCCCAAGGATAGTAATGGAAGTACTCTTTGATATCTTTGACTGACTGCCCCTTGGCAGACTCAGCGAGTGTTGCCGGGAAAAACCCGTCTTGTGGACCTTTGTTATATAAAAAGTCTGCTTTACTATCGCCATCAAAAAACTGCTGCCAATGGCTGTAGATAGATTCCACCAGCTGCTGGTTAATGGGATGGTTTTTCAATACGCCAAAACCGGTTTCGCGCAGGGATGCGACAAACTTCTCACTGGCATCCGCTGCGTTGAAATCGATAGCTTCTAACTTCGCCATACAATGTAGTCCTCTCAATATTGCCAGGGCCAGCTACTGCCGCCCTCGTCTGACAATCTTCTTAATTCCAGTAGTCACTGGTCATAGCGTCTTCAAACAAAGCCACCAGCTTAGTACTGTCCACTTGCATACAAGCTTTTTGCTTAGGTCGTCCCTGCCAAAATGTCAGCGGGTAAGGGATACCAAAGCGGCTCATAATAGTCTGACCAATAGCAACACCATCAGTTGCCACACAGACTTCACCTTCAATAGTGCTAAACATGCTTGAGTCTACGACATAGGCAACGGCGGAAACATCGTGTGCGTAACAGCCATCGATATCCCGGATACTGCTGTAAAAATCTATGTAGAACTGCGCAGCATCGGCCATAAACTGGCCCACTTTAGTATTTTCTTTAGCGATTTTAGCGAACAATGCGTTGTTCAATACCACTTGATGGGTAACATCTAAACCGACGATAACCACTGACCAAGCTGCTGCCATGACTTTATCGGCGGCGTGCGGATCTGAGAGAATATTGGCTTCAGCGACAGGAGAGACGTTGCCATCTGCAGCAATTACTCCCCCCATCAGCACGACTTCTTTTACTTTTTCGGCAATACTTGGATCGATTTGCAGCGCCGCGGCCAAGTTGCCCAGCGGACCCACGGCGACCAAGGTAATTTCACCGGGGCAGGCATTTACTTGCTCAACGATAAATTGTGCAGCGCTTTGCGCTATCGGCTGACCTTTTGGCGCTGGCAAATTGACATTGCCAAAACCATCGACACCGTGCACAAAATCCGGAAACGGGTTGAGCTCTTTCACCCAGGGAGTGCCGACACCTTTGGCCACTGGAATATCTAAGCCCGCCATTTCAACCAGTGACAGCGCATTAGTGGTTGCCTGCTCTACCGAGACATTGCCAAAAGTAGTGGTTAAACCGAGTAATTCTATCTGCGGGTGCGCCATGGCAGTAAAGATTGCCATTGCATCATCAATGCCCGGATCCGTATCTAAAATAATTTTTTTCATAATGTCATCACATCTAAATTTACTAAAAGAGCACAGCAAACAGATTTACAACTGCGCTTGTGCACCCTCTTAATTTTAAAATTAAAGAGCGGCTACCTGAGCCGCTGTGGGAATACTAGAGGAAGCCCCCAGACTCTGCACCGCCAGCGATGAGGCCTTGCAACCTGCTATCAGAGCCGTTCTTTTTGATTCGCCGCGACCGATAGCCGCCAGCAAAAAGCCCAGAAAGGTATCTCCGGCCGCGGTTGTATCGACCACTTCTACTACATAGGCATCGACTTGAATTTGTTCATCGGCATTAATCCACATAGCCCCCTGCGCACCTAAAGTAACAACCACATCAGTGTCTGGAAATGCCTTGCGTACTTGCTCAACCATCTGCTCTTTAGTCTCGCACTCTAGCTGTAACAGCTGCTGCAGTTCCACCTCATTAACAACCAGTAGTGATACCTTATGCAGCGGAAACTCGTCTATATTACTCAACATTGGCGAAGGGTTAAGCACCACCTGTAACTGGGCAGCTGCAGCATAATTTACCGCATCGGCGATATTACTGCACTCATTCTGTAACAGCAGCCAATCGCCGGCAACCGTTCCTTTAAGCGCGCTTTTAATATCCTGCGCAGTAAAACTTTGATTGGCACCACCAAATAGCACAATACAATTTTCCGCCTGTTGGTCAACCTGGATAATGGCGTGACCGCTGGGCTGATCTACCCCTTCGACCAAGTCACAATTAACCCCAGCCTGGCTTAACTGCTCTATCGCCCACTGATCACTTTTGTTACAGCGTCCTATATGCAGTACCTGCGCACCCGCTTTGGCCAGGGCAATAGATTGATTGGCGCCTTTGCCGCCAAGCACTTGCTGATAACTGCTACTAGAAAGTGTTTCACCTGGCTTAACCAAATGCGGAACTTGGTAGATATGGTCTATGTTGATTGCACCATAGTTGTATATTTTCACTGTAGGACCCCTGGCACTATCAATGTGCTCAGTCGTTTGAGAAATAAATTATGTATAGCGACCAAAAATGTAGCTTGTGCCTGTAGTACAGGCACAAGCACTACATCAGCGCTCTTTTGAATAAGGTATGCCGATGGCCTTAGGGGCAATGGCTTTTCCAATAAAGCCCGCCAGCAATACCACTGTCAATATATAAGGTGTCGCCTGCATCAACTGCGCCGGAACTTCACCGATCAGCGGTAGCGGCACGCCCTCAAGACGCACTGTCAGAGCCTCTAAGAAACCAAACAATAGACAGGCCAGTAATGCAGTCTTAGGTCGCCACTTACCAAAAATCAGCGCCGCCAGGGCGATATACCCTTTACCTGCCGACATCTCACGAATGAATGAGGCGTTTTGCGCGATGGATAGATAAGCACCTGCTATGCCACAGAGTATCCCGGCACAAATGACCGCCCGATAGCGCAACCAAAATACCGAGATCCCGGCAGTGTCAACAGCTTGTGGATTCTCACCCACTGCTCTTAAACGCAGCCCAAATCGCGTCTGGTACACTAGCCACCAAGTGACAGGAACTGTCACAAAGGCGATATAAACCAAGGCATTGTGACCACTGATCAACTGCGTATAAATCGCCCCTAACACTGGAACATCCGCCACTGCCAGCGCACCGGGAAGATCGATAGAGAAGAAGCGCGCATCACCGGACAACAATGGTGTCTGCCCACCTTGATGAAACCAAGCTATACCCAGTGTCACAGTAAGCCCCGAGGCCAGAATATTAATTGCAAGACCACTGACAACTTGATTGCCTTTATGGGTAATACAGGCAAAACCGTGCAGTAGTGCCATGCATATCGAGACACCAATGGCGGCTCCCAGACCCATCCAAGCAGAGCCGGTAACGGCGGCCATGGCAGCTGCTGCAAAAGCACCCGCCAGCATTTTCCCCTCCAAACCTATGTCGACAATACCCGAGCGCTCAGAGAACAGACCCGCCATAGCACAGAGAATTAACGGGGTGGAAACTCTGATGGTTGCATCTAAAGTAGAAATCGCTATCAACATAAAATCAGACATTTGCGCTCTCCTTAGCTGCAAAGAACTTCATAAACAGCTTCTCTATAGTCGGCTTGATCATCAGTGACAGAGCACCACAAAACAAAATAACCAAGCCCTGGATAACCACAACTAAATCGCGGGTAATAGAGGGAACCTCAAAGGATAACTCAGCTCCTCCCTGATACAGGGCACCAAACAATAGGCTGGCGATGATGATACCAACAGGATGATTGCGCCCCATCAGTGATACAGCGATGCCGGTAAACCCAGCACCCGCCACATAATCTAACAGCACCCGGCCCTGGGCCCCCATCACTTCATTGATACCGACCATTGCCGCCAGTGCTCCGGAAATACACATTGTAATTACGATAGTGCGACGCGTATTGATACCTGAGTAAACTGCGGCCTGCTCGTTAAATCCAATCATGCGAATCGCATAGCCTAAACGGGTGTGCCAAAGCAACAACCAGACCAGCACACAGCAAATCAGCGCCAGAAACAGAGCGATGTTCAGTGGGCTATTGGCTATATTGACACCAAATACGGCAAATACATCCTTCATCGACGGCAGTATTGCAGCATCGGCAATCACCCGCGATTGCGGGGACATAGTGCCTGGCTCTATTAATACATTCACCAGCAGATAGACCATTAACGCCGAGGCTATAAAGTTAAACATTATAGTGGTGATAACGACATGTGAACCGCGATAGGCCTGCAAGTAAGCGGGGATGAACGCCCAGGCAGCCCCGAAGGCCGCCCCTGCCGCGATAGCAAAAGGTATCAGCGCCCACCAGGGCATAAAGCTGTCTAAGCTCATGCACATCAAACCGACGCCCAGACCACCAATGTACGCTTGCCCCTCACCACCTATATTAAATAGTCCGGCGTGAAAAGCCACAGCGACAGCCAGCCCAGTGAAAATAAAGTTAGTCGAGTAATACAGCGTATAGCCGATACCTTCAGCGTAGCCAAAAGCGCCGGTAATCATGTACTGCACTGCCTCCAGTGGGCTCTCTCCAATCAACAAAATAACAAACCCGGAAACCAGGAACGCCAGACAGACGTTAATTAACGGTATTACCCCGACATCAATCCAGGTAGGTAATGTTTTATTACTCATTGTGTAGCTACCCCAGTTGCAGAGTCATCACCGCCGGCATTGCCCATCAGCAATCCCAATTTCTGTGCATCTGCATCAACAGCTGCCATTTCACCGACAATGCGCCCTTCAAACATAACCAAAATCCGATCACACAAAGACATAACCTCTTCCAATTCCACTGATACCACTAACACCGCATTGCCCGCATCACGCAAGCTGACAATTTGCTGATGGATAAATTCAATGGCGCCTATATCGACACCTCGGGTAGGCTGCCCCACCAACAGTACTTTTGGCTGCCTCTCGATTTCCCGGGCGATACACAATTTCTGCTGATTTCCACCGGAAAAATTGGCTGCTTTCAAATGCGGATTATTCGGACGGACATCAAACTGTTGCATTAAATTAGTACAGTGCTCAGTGACTGCGGCATTATCCATTAACAGCCGACCATTAAACTCCGGCTCATCTTGAAAGCCCATAATGGCACACTCGCGGGCACTGAACTGGGTAACCATGCCCTGTTTGTGCCGATCTTCCGCCACGTGCCCCAGACTTAAATGCCTGAAGTCTTTAGCGTTGAGCACATTGTCTTTATCGATTGTCACACCGTTGAGCACGACACTGCCTTGCTGCACTGCACTGATACCACTAAGCACATCTAACAATTCTGTCTGGCCATTGCCGGAAACTCCGGCTATACCGACGATTTCACCGGCGCGCACCTGCAAGCTTACGTCGTCTAAACGCGCCACGCCCGCACTGTCTCTAAGGGTTAAATTCACCGCTTCAAGCAAGACTTGCTGAGGGTTAGCTGATTCTTTGTCGACTTCTAACAGAACCTTTCGACCAACCATCAACTCAGCTAACTCTTCTTTATTTGTTTTCGCCGTCTCACGGGTGGCGACCATAGTGCCACCGCGCATCACCGTCACTTCATCGGTAATAGCGATAATTTCTTGCAGCTTATGAGTAATCAACATCACACTCACTCCGCGCTCACGCAAGGCGCTGAGGATATCAAACAACTGCTGCACTTCCTGAGGGGTTAAGACCCCTGTGGGCTCATCTAAAATCAGGATTTCTGCGCCACGATATAATGCCTTTAAGATTTCTACGCGCTGCTGAAGGCCCACAGCTAAGTCACCGGTGATGGCATCGGGATCTACTGCCAATCCAAACTCAACAGATAGCCGCTGCAATTCTGCCCTGGCGCTTTTTTTACTCTGCTTCAGAGAGCTGCTCTGCTCTGCTCCGAGCATCACATTTTCCAACACAGTAAAAGTATCAATCAACATAAAATGCTGATGTACCATACCAATACCTGTTGCTATCGCGTCTTTAGACGAGTGGATACTGGTTAATTTACCATTGACCCATATCTCTCCACTATCCGCTTCATAGAAGCCGTAGAGAATACTCATCAAGGTTGATTTTCCCGCTCCATTTTCGCCAACAATGCCGTGAATGCTACCTTTGGCAACAATCAAATCCACATTTTTATTGGCTTTTACCGGACCGAAACTTTTATTGATTTTACGTAAATCAATTGCAGGTGACCGATCGGTCCCCTGCGAGGTGTTATCTTGACTTAACATCAAATAATCACATTCTTAATATTATTATAGTGAAGGACATTCGTTGTTTGACATGTAGTCATGTACAACAATTTTTCCTGAGATGATATCCGCTTGCGCTTTTTCAACAGCTGCTTTCATTTCCGCTGTGATCAAATCTTTATTGTGCTCATCGTACGCCCAGGCAACACCACCTTCAGCCAGACCTAGTACATTAACGCCCGCCTGCCAAGAACCATCTTTAACACCTTTAAAGGCATTGTAAGATGCGATGTTCACTTGCTTAGTCATAGAGGTCAACATAGTACCCGGATGCATGTGGTTTTGATTTGAATCTACACCAATGGCAAATTTTCCAGCATCTTTAGCTGCCTGATAAACACCGACACCAGTACCACCAGCTGCGGCAAATACTACATCTGCGCCACGATCAAACTGGCTGCGCGCCAACTCTCCACCTTTTACCGGATCGTTCCAAGCAGAAGGGGTTGAACCGGTCATGTTACTGATCACATTAACATCTGCAACCGCATATTTTGCACCTTGTGCATAACCACAGTTGAAACGGCGGATCAGTGGAATATCCATACCGCCGACAAAGCTTACCGCTTTAGTCTGAGACTTCATTGCCGCTAACATGCCGACCAGGAATGATCCTTCGTGCTCTTTGAAAACGATAGACTGAACGTTTGGTAAAGACACAACTGCATCAATGATACTGAACTTAGTATCCGGAAAGTCTTTTGCTACTTTTTCAAGAGCCGTTGCCTGAGCGAAACCAATTGCCAGTACTGGATTAGCTTCGCGCTGAGCCATCTTACGAATAGCTTGTTCGCGCTGCGATGGGTTAGTTACCTCAAATTCACGGTATTTAATACCTGTTTCTGTTTTGAAGCGCTCTACCCCTTCGTATACTCCTTGGTTAAAGGACTTATCGAACTTACCACCCATGTCAAAAACAACAGCAGGCTTTAATTCAACTGCGACTGCAGACGATGCAAAAGCTACAGCTGCTGTTAACATTAATAGTTGACGTTTCATTGAAATCTCCGTGATCAATTTTGTTTATTTTTATAGGTTGCTGTATTGGGAACATGCACTGCCCGCACAAAGCTTTTGCAGTTAATTACTGACTCCACAGCTAATTCTATCGAACTAATATGCAGTTAAACAAATTCACTACAAGTTGTACATATACAAACACAACCCCCAAACAACCAATAGGGAATTGTGCACAATATACTAATGAATTTCACCCAACTTTTACATTGTTTTTTCCATTTGGTATAATATTGATCAGAGATCTTCGCTGAACCATTGGTTTATGTGTGTTTTTTTATTTGAAATCAAAAAAATATCTGCTTTGTTTATAGATTCTGATGTATTCGCAGCCAGTGCTGGCGTAAAATAACCGATACATATAGAACCTAGCCTCATATCATTAGGCCACCCAGGAACCCATCTGTAATGAACAACAAAACTCTACTCTCTGTCATCAGCCTTATTGGCTGCTTAATTGTCAATCCCGCTAATGCCGCCAGCCTCTCTAAAGCACAAGCAGCTATTGAAGCTAAAGATTACAAAACGGCACTGCACGAATTAAAGCCACTGGTTGATGCCGGCAAACCAGCAGCGACCAATCTGATGGGCAAGATGTACCAAAACGGCTGGGGAGTTCCGAGCAGTATTGATCGGGCTAAAAGCTATTACAAAAAAGGTGCGCGCAATGGCCACATCGACAGCGTAAACAGCTTGCGCGCACTCGATGACATTGTGTACTTAAAGGAACTGGAGCTGATTAAGCAAAAAGCCAGTGCTGGAAATGCTACAGCGCAGAACCGTTTTGGTGAAATGCTCGAATACGGCTTTGGGGTGAAACGTGATTTAGACGCGGCGTTTGCCCAGTACCAACTGGCAGCTGATCAAGGCTATGTAGTCGCGCAACACAATGTTGGCCGCAGCTACAACTTTGGCACCGGGGTCACGCAAGATTATGCTAAAGCGGAAAACTGGTACCGCATTGCCGCCAACAAAGGCTACAACCAGTCAATGTTCTATCTGGGCACCCTCTACGCTACTGCTCACGGTCAGGACAACAGCACCAGTCAGGACATTATCGCATTTGCCTGGATGAATAACGCAGCCGCCCTAGGCGACAGCACTGCCGCTTCAATCGAAAACCGGCTTTTAATGAAGTTAAAAAAAGAACAGATCAGTGAAGCGAAGGATCTTGCCGAAGAATATAAAAAGACCTATGTAACTCCCTTCCAATAACTTTGCCTTTAACACTGTCAGCCTACAGCTGACAGTACTTTACCTGCTGCAGTGAAATTCTATGAATAAAACATTCGATCAAAGCAACGCCTCCCATGCATCACTACTGAGAAGACTCGGCGCCATAGGTTATGATTTTCTGGTAGTAATAGCTCTGGCCTTTGCGGTAACTGCACTTTGGCTGTGGTTGATGAATACAGAAACAGCCACAGGACCAGCATTTCAATCGACGATCTTCATCAGTATTTTTACTTTTTTTGGCTTTTTCTGGACCCGTTCAGGGCAAACTATTGGCATGATGGCATGGAGAATCAGAGTCCAATCAAAAGAGGGGTTCGCCATCAGCTGGACTCAGGCGCTGACTCGCTTTTTGGTCGCTATTTTATCTGCCAGCTGCCTGGGGGCTGGCTATCTGTGGATGCTCATAAGTGACGAGAAACTGACCTGGCATGACATGCTGTCCAATAGCGAAATAGTTTACCTGCCTAAAAACACACCTTAAAGCTGCAAACTAGTCGAACCAACTGTTTTCTCTGTAGTGCTTTGATCCGATCCCGCGAGAAACCTTCTCTGCACTAGCTTCAAACCAAACTACTGCCGGTATCAAATAAATCAAAATGGCGCAGGACTGGATTTAGCACTGCGCCCTTAAGCTATACCTTAGAGCGCTGCAACAGAAAAAGCCCCAGCAATAGACAGATCACTATGGGTGCCAGCACGGCGATTAGCGGCGGCGTACCAATAATAGCACTGACCTGACCGAGAATATCTTGCAGGAATTTGAACACTAGTCCTGTGATCACTCCCGCTATAATTCGCTGCCCCACTGTGACACTTCGCAGTGGTCCAAAAATAAATAGAATACCAATCAATACCAGCGCAATCACCGTTAGCGGTTGAAACAACTTGCTCCAAAATGCCAAAAAATAACTATCCGCCTGTAAATCTTGTTGATACAAGTAGTGGGAAAAAGACCAGAGCGCGCTCAGCGACAAATCCCGCGGCTCAACCACTAAAGCAGACAACAGCTCAGGTGACAATCCCAAGCTCCACTGTTCATTGCGCTGCTGCGACACCTCTGTACTGTCGCCATTAAAGGTTGTTTTACTGATATTTGACAGCAACCAATGGTCTTGCAGATAGCGACCTGACTGAGCAAAACTGCTTACTTCAAGCACGCCGCGCTCATCAAACTCAAAGCGTGTCACGCCTTCAATACGCCCGCCGGGAACCACCGCATTGATATGAATAAAAGTATTACCTTCTCTATGCCAAACACCGTACTGGGAGTGCAGCGCTTTGCCTCCGGCTTTCGCCAGAGCTTTCTTTGACTGGGCCACTTGCTCGGTGACCGGAACCACAAATTCGCCCACCGCCATTGAGAAAAAAGCCAGCACTATGGCCGGTTTTAGCACTGAAGTGATAATTCTTAAGGTTGATATCCCGGCAGCCCTCATCACCGTCAATTCGCTGTGACTGGCCAACATCCCCAAACCCACCAGACAACCTACCAGACTACTCAGCGGTAAGAACTCATAGAAGCGTCCAGGTACGCGCAGCAACAAGTACTCCATAATCACAGGCATGTTATAGGCGTCTGTCGCATCGGCAATTTCATCCATAAAGGCGAATACAAAATCCAGTCCCAGAATAACCAGCAAAACAATAAAAATTGCCGATAATACTTGAGTGGCGACGTATCGATCTAAACGTTTCATGTTATTTCCCCCTCTTTAACAGGGAACCGATGCTCGGCAGTTTGTTTAAACAATTTGTCCAGAATTGCTCCATGAATATCAAGCTTAAGCCGTAGCAAAAGAACACTAAGTGCACCAGCCAAATCAAACCTATATGGGCCCCAGTTTCCACTTTATCTCGCGCTGACATCAGTAGTGAAAGGTAAACCAAATACAATAGGATGGTCGGGATTAACTGAGCGTAACGCCCCTGACGAGGGTTAGTTCTACTCAGGGGAACCGCGATCAACACCACGATAAAAGCTAACAGAGGCAGGGACAGCCGCCACTGCAGCTCGGCAATGAAAACTCTGTCATCAGTTTCAAGTAAAAAAGCGGTCGTTTTAGCATAGGGCTCAGAGGTATCTATTACGAGCTTCCTCTCGGGTAATAAATATCCGTATTCGCTGTAGCCAAGCTGTTCATAATCGGCGCGCCCGGGAATACCGGTGTAGCGTATACCATTTTCCAATACCAGATAGCGCTTGTTTTTGTCACTGGACTGCTGACGGGCAGAAGCGGCGAGAGTAATTTCTAACTTAGCGGTTTTTTTGTCGATCTGCGCTATAAAGACTTGCTCCATCTTAGAGCGATTATCGATGAAATTACTGGTATAAACAGTTTTACCTCCGGGCAATTTTTGAAAGCGCCCCGCTGTCAACTTGTCTAATTCATTTAATGAGTTTTGCTGCGCATAGCTAACTTCAAGCGCCTGCCAGGCAATCGGAGATATATAAAGACTGAGACTACCGACAATGATAGCGCCCCCCAAAGCCGGTCCTAAAGCGTAACCTACCAGGCGCTTGCCGCTTACTCCACTGGCTTTGAGTACCGCTATTTCACTCTCTAAATACAACTTACCAAAGGACAGTAACACTCCCAAAAATAGTGCCAGTGGTAGAATTAACATCAACATGCTGGGAAGCCGATAGCCTATCATCTGCGCAATAAAGATAAAGTCCATCTCTCCGGGAGTGGCCCTGGATAATAAGCTGATCAATCGACCACTGACAATGATAGGAACTAATACTAGCGCGACGGCAAATGTACTAAAAAAAATTTCCCTGGAAAGATAACGATAAATAATCAATGAGGCTTGCCCTGTCACTACAGTTTCAAAAGGTTTATGGTACTGGCCAAATGCAATCTAAGATACAGACACTTAGATTAACAATAAGTTTTTAGCTGTCCTGTGTTCAAATCTAGCTTAATTTCTCTCAATTCAATCGCAAAGCGATTCGTCCTGCATTTTTATTGGTGTGGCTATATTTAGACAACTACAATGAATCAGAAAACTGCTATCGATGAACCTGAGCTAACTATTTTTAGCACTAGATTCAGCTTTAGTTTATAGTGCGGCATTATCTTACAAAGTTTGCCTCAAGTCATCACTGGAGTATATATGGATTTTGAAATTATCAATAGCGACATAAGTGCGATTGAAACTGAATGTTTAGTCATAGGCCTGGAAGCGGATGCAGTACTATCAACTTCAGCGCAAATCATTGATAAAGCGGCTAAAGGGTATATTCAATCAGTCATCGACGACGGTGACATCAGCGGCAAACGCGGCCAGCATTTAATGCTGCGCAACATCCCGGGCATCACTGCTAAAAGAGTATTATTAGTCGGCCTAGGTGAAACAGAAAAGCGCGCTGACCCCGTGCACAAAAGCATCATCAGCAGCATTTTCGCTCAGCTAAAAAACAGTAATATCAACGAAGTCACTATCGCTTTGGACGATAAGATAAATAAAGATGCTGACATTTACCGACAAATGCGCCTGAGCGTGCAAACCTTCTGCGGTGAATTCTATGAATACGATGAGACAAAAAGCACTAAAGCGACTCCCTCTTTGCTTGAAGCTATTCGCTTCGCAGTGCCCGTGGCCAGCACCCAAGACGCAGAAGCCGGTATCTTAGATGGCACCGCGGTTGCCAATGGCATGACAGTCGCGCGCGAACTAGGCAATTTACCCGGTAATGTCTGCACCCCAACTTACCTGTCAAAAGAGGCGCTTGAACTAGAACAAGGCTATCAGAACATAAGTTGTGACATTCTGGACGAAGCCGCAATGGCCGAGCTGGGCATGCACAGTTTATTATCTGTTGGTAACGGCAGCGCTGAAGATTCACAGTTAATTGTGATCAAATACTCAGGTGGAGAAGCCGCTGATCGCCCACATGTATTAGTAGGCAAAGGCGTCACTTTTGATACCGGCGGCATCTCTTTGAAGCCGGGAGCGGCCATGGACGAAATGAAATTCGACATGTGCGGTGCAGCGAGCGTCATGGGAACGATGCAGGCTATCGCAGAAATGGAGCTACCGATGAATGTGATAGGGGTTATTGCCGCCGCTGAAAACATGCCCAGCGACAGAGCCACTAAACCAGGTGACGTCATTACTACGATGTCCGGAAAGACTGTAGAAGTACTGAACACCGATGCTGAAGGGCGCCTGGTACTTTGCGATGCCCTCACTTATGTCGAGCGTTTCGATCCTATAACCGTCGTAGATATCGCCACTTTGACTGGGGCCGTGATTGTCGCTCTGGGCCATCAGACCTCAGCTGTTCTCTCGAACAACGACGCGCTGGCAGCCGAGCTGATTGAAGCCGGTGAATACGCATCCGATCGCACCTGGCGCCTGCCGCTTTGGGACGAGTACCAGGAACTGCTGGACAGTAACTTTGCCGATATCGCCAACATTGGCGGCCCATCTGCTGGAACCATTACTGCCGCTTGCTTCCTGGCCAGGTTTACCGAAAAATACCACTGGGCGCACTTAGATATTGCCGGCGTCGCATGGTCTAAAGGCAAAGCCAAAGGAGCAACGGGGCGCGCTGTTCCTATCCTCTGCCAATACCTGATGAACACTGCTGCTGATCAGTTAGACGCTAACGCGTAAACTGAACAACCATCAACTTACACAGCCTGCGGCTGTGTAAGTCAACCGCTTTTCCAATCGCACAGAGCACTATGAAACAAGCTGATTTTTATATACTTCCCTGCGCCGACCAAGAGGGGAAATTCGACTTTCTGGGAAAACTACTCGGCCGCATTCTCGGTGGTGGACACCAGATATACCTGCATTGCAATGATCAATTCAGTGGCGAGCGAACTGCTCAGGCACTATGGCAGTTTCGTGATACCAGCTTCTTGGCGAACGCTTTAAGTAGCGAGCAGACCAGCGCCCCTATCACTATCGGCTGGGGAGACCAAGGTGCCGATCATACTGATGTACTGATTAACTACAGCGATACAATACCTGCTACAGCCGAAAAATTTCAGCGAGTCGTAGAAATAGTTATTCAACAGCCAGAAGTACTAGAACTCAGCAGAAAACGCTACAAAGACTACAAACAGCAAGGTTTTAAGATCAAACACAACGACATGAGAAAAGGCCAACAGCGCTAAGCTTTATCGCCTGATTGAAGCTGTAACGACTGCAATTACGACTGCAAAGTCAATTTATCTGTAATATCTCCACTGCTCTCCCAGACAATTCCGAAACATCCTTTTAATAGCGCTGACAATGCTGTTAACAGACTCTCACTCAAGGTATAATTTGCCCCTTTTTACTCAGCTGCGCGCTGTTATCAACAGCCGACTATTAATGTTAGAGAACAGAAATAATGGATAAGACTTACCA
>Ga0105359_10002167_pt1 | contig 16319 bp, 9 predicted proteins | sample GOMGulsemesocosm_6_FD_83659 | JGI IMG/M metagenome (GOLD analysis project Ga0105359, IMG submission 83659) | Methane-oxidizing microbial communities from mesocosms in the Gulf of Mexico - GOM8C Gulf of Mexico | ecosystem: Environmental > Aquatic > Marine > Cold seeps | place: Gulf of Mexico...
ATAGCGTAAGGTGCTTCCTCGCTGGTTCCTTCACCTGTGACGGCACGTCGGTACAGGTTGTCAGCTCTGTATCTTGAGAGATTATACTTGTAGTCATTCTCAGTAGTGCGCACTCCTGCTTTTAACGAAGTGATAAACCCTAAGCTGCTAATTGGATCAGCATATTCAAGGTCGAAACGTATGGCGGTCTCATCGTTTTCAGTAACCTCCAAATCGTGGTAAAACGCGCGAACCGCTAGGTTTTCAGGGTTGGTAAGCGCTGCTGGGTCTGAGTAAATGACGCTGGGAATGTTGTCGCCTGATTGAGTCATGGTGGCATCAACGGTATGGCGAAGATCAAATGAGCCCCTATCATCGTCGTAGTCACTGACGCCTGGAACATATTGAGCGGCCCAAGTATCCCAATTTGTGTGATTTACGGGGCGCAGGTTAAATTCAGTGAGAGGATTAAAGCTCTCTGAGGAAGCAATAGCATATTCCCCTGAAACTTTTAGCTTATCTGTAAATTCCCATTCGCCACCAAAGGCATGAGAGCTAGATTCAGTTTCTCGAAATTCGCTCCAAGTCTTAGGGATGACAAAAGCGCCAGTCAGAGCGTAGTTGTTAAGCTGGCCATTGGAATCTTGGGTAGTATTTGCGTTATAAGTCCTCGAACCCCCTACATCCAAGATCGAATTTGCTTCTTGCGAGCCTGAGCGTTCGGTGGCGTTTAAGTCTAAATAGAATCGACCTTGCTCCGAGGCCGGCGCCCATTGTAGCGAGGCATTAAGAGCGGTACGTTCCCGATTCTCGACTTTCTGTTCTACGGTATTTTGTTCTCTTACCGCAAATCGACCGCTTGGCGTGTTTGCGCTGAGCGTGTTCACATCTTCGTCATAAAGCCTAACGCGGTTAAACATTTGATCGCGACGCAACTCACGGTCTTGAAAAGACACGTTCAGTATCGCGCCGAAAGTACCCGCATCGCCTAGATCCCAGTTGTCGCCATAGGCGGCATTAAACATCGGCGCTACGTTTTCAGTTTTGTCGGCGTACTCACTGTCATATGAAAGGGCAATGAGGGGGTCAATCAAGTCCAGTGGGCGAATGGTTTGCATGCTCACTACGCCCCCTAACGCGCCTTCTATCATGTCGGGCGTGGGCGTTTTTATAACTTCAACAGATTTTAGGAAGCTCGATGGGAAATCATCTAAACTGACGCCGTCACGATCGTCGCCTAGTGTAGAGCGGCCATTCAATTCAATTCGGTTTTCTTCCAGGCCACGAATGGATACTTTTTCTCCTACACCAAAATCAGAGTTGATAGACACGCCGGTTATGCGCTGAAGTGCTTCGGCGATATTGTTGTCCGGTAATTTGCCAATATCTTCGGCGATAATGGCATCGACAATACGATCATCTTTGCGTTTTAGGTCTTTCGCAGCGTCTAGGCTTGCACGAATACCCGTTGTAATCACTTCCTCAATCAGTTCTTCCTGACTTGCGACTTGAGCGTAGGCGGTTGAAGTAAGTGCAAGCACAGACATCGAAAGTAAATGCGCAGTCACCCTACGGTTAGAGCGTTTCTTGTTCATGTGTGATCCCCATCTATTGTTGTGTACTTATTGTTGACCACGAAGAAACTAAACCAATACCCTCAATATAGTCAAATCATTTATTATTACCAATGTTATTATATTGGTTAACCAATTATTGGTTTTTATCTATTCCTTAAGCAGTTCAATGGCTTATTCGCTTTTCTTCATAAATACCTTATCCTTTGCGGTATGGTCACTATTTGTGTGTTAGGCAGTGGATTTACGGGGTTTGGCTATTTAAACGGTTTCGAAAAATTGGTTAACCTGTTATTTTTAGTGAGCTTGCTCTAACTCATACTAAATAGTCGAAGGCGATGGTTTGTTGCTGCGGTGGGTACTATCACTTTGCTTTAAAAGGCTAATTTTCTACCGAAGGTTTGGTATTTTGTCTGATTTGAGCGCTGGTGCCTTAAATCAATTGTCTCTATTGATCCAGAATTTTAACGCTATAGGCTTATAGTTCTAGCTTGAGAGCCAGTCGAGATCGTACCCAGGGCCACATTTAGATATTGGTCAGATCAATAATGCGATAATTGCCCATTAAAAGTCAGAGTAATTGGTTGATCAATATGTCTGACTTTGTTATCGTCAGCTTCGTTAGATACTAATAAGAACGGAGAGAGAGCATTATGTCGATTGAGCACATTTACGAAGCCCGTCAGATTGCCAGCAAAAGTAAGCCGGTTTTTACTAAACGTCCCCTAGCTCACTGGGTGAGAAGAATTGCCTTTGCCGGCGTCGCCTCTAGCACTTTATTAAGCGGTGCAGTTTTAGCTCAGGAATCTGGGCAGGCAGATAGAGAATATTCTACGACCCTGGACGAAATCATTGTGACAGGTACTCGCCGAGTCATTCAGGATCAGATCGCGATCAAGAGAGAGGCCACGGCAATTGTTGATGGTTTGTCAGCGTCAGACATAGGTGATCTGCCTGCTTTGTCAATCGGAGAGGCGCTGGAGTCTGTAGCGGGAGCCGCATCTCACCGTGAAAATGGCGGCGCTACTGAGATTTCCATTCGCGGTTTGGGGCCCTTCCTGAGTTCTACTACTTTCAACGGGCGCGAAGCGACCAACGGTAGTGGTGACCGTTCCGTTAACTTCTCTCAATTCCCTTCTGAATTAATGAGCAAGCTGCAAATATACAAAACCCAAGACGCAAGCCTGATTGAGGGCGGAGTGGCGGGTGTGATAGCACTTGAGACTCTTAAGCCTTTAGATTATGACAAGCAGCGTATACAGATCGATGCAAAACTAAACTTCAATCCAGACGAAGACAGCGTTGAGAATTCACTACAGGATGACCTTGGTTTTCGTGGCACGGCCAGTTATGTAGATCAATTTGAGTTAGATAGTGGCGCTGCGCTTGGTGTTTCAGTTGGCATTCAGTCTAGCTCAACATCCCAACCGGAAGCTGAAGTTCGCTCCTCTAGCCCAACAGGTAGTTCATTGTGGGCCTGCTTGAACGATCCAGCTGTGACCAACGAAGGTTTCTATCGTGATTCTTCTGGTGACTGTGAAGATCAGAATGGTGGCGGCAGTCGCAACCAGGGTTACGACAATGAAATTGACCCTGCAACAGGACTGGCTAACAGCGATGGCATACCTTACGCGTTTACCGGCAGCAGCCGTGGCTATCGCCAGAATGAAACTTCCGAAGAGCGTGATGCGGCCTTTGTAGCCCTACAGTTTCAGCCAAATGATCGTTGGGATATTAACATCGATGCACAATATTCTGATCGTATTCAATCCGAAGATCGCCACGATTTAGTCTTTGAGCAAAAGCGGGTAACGCCGGGTGTTTCAGGTCCGGCTTTGGTCGTCTCCGACAGTGGTGCAATTTCTGAGTGGGCCGGTACCGTTCGTATTGAGGCCAATGGCGAAAAATACTCTCGCCAAGAAAAATATAAAGGCGGCGGGTTCAAGGTTTCTCACGACTTGAATGATCGCTTAAGTCTAGATCTTGATGCGTCATACTCTCAGACCACTCGTGAAGAGTTACAGATATCTGTTCGCGCTAGGGGGGATCGCATTCCGGTCACTTGGAAGCTGGGTTCGGACATCCCACACTACACTGTTGAAGATTATGATGTCACTGATCACCAGAATTTTGACAGCAACTTTCGCGCCCGTGTTGATCACGAAAATGTTCGTGAAAACACTATTAAGGCCCTGCGCTTGGATTTCGATTACGAATTAGAATCAGACTTGATAAGTGCTGTTAAAGGCGGTTTTCGCAGCTCTTCTCTAAATTTCATTCAATTTGGTGGCACCAACGGCAATGGCTCACGAACCACTTACGGAGGTTCTGTCAGTGGCGATACTTTAGTGGACGGAGTATCAATTATTGATAGCTGTGCTATTCCTTTCCCTGAAACTGATTTCCTAGAATCTGTGAGTGACGGTGATTTAATTACCAATGTTGATTCTAGTGGCAATACTATCTCTCAGGGAACTGGCAGTGGCTACGCGGCCTTTAGGAATCAGTGTGTCGCAGATGCCTTGGCATCTCTAGATGGTGAAGCTTTTGCTTATCCTGATGTTGAAGAAGCTAACGCAGGTACTCGTGATGTTACTGAAGATACCTTGGCCGTTTATATGATGGCGGATTACTCGGCTAGCTTCATGGATCGTGATATTCGCGGTAATTTTGGTGTACGTATCGTCGACACAGAAATTAAATCAGTGGGCTATCGGGCTCCTTATCAGGTTGTAGAAGCATCAGACGGCGGTCTTCTATTAGAAGAAATAGATGATGCCATCGAGAAAATTCAAGGCAAAGCAAGCTATACGGAAGTGCTGCCCAGTATTAATTTTGTTTGGGATTATCATGACGATGTGATCATTCGTGGTGGTGTGTTTCGTGGTATGTCTCGCGCAGACCCCAGTGATTTGGGGTATGGCCGTACATTCGATTCGGATGAAACGGGCACGGCTACTTCTGTAAGCGACCTGGTGGTTGCCGCAAATGGTTCGGGAAACCCAAATACCCAGCCACTGACCTCATGGAATACCGATGTGTCTTTTGAGTATTACCCAAACGATGACACTATTTTGTCAGCAGGGGTTTATTTCAAGAAATTTACGGGTGGCTTTGAGCAGCGCACAGTGATTGAAGATTTTGTCATAGGCGGTGAAACCCTTCAGTTGCCCATTACTAATACTGTTACGACGAAAGACGAAAGTAATCTTTACGGTATCGAATTAACTGCATCTCACCGCTGGGACAATGGTGTTGGCTTTAAAGCGAGCTACAACTACTCTGACTCAGATTTTGAGTTTGAAGACAGTAACTATGGCGAAACATACACCACAGACGTCAATGGAGTAACTACCCAGTTAACCAGCGGCATTGTGGCTCCAGGTAATATTCCTGGTTTCTCAGAGCACGTTTTCTCAGGCCAGCTTTATTATCAGATTGGTAACTTTGACGTAGCGGCAATCTACAAATACCGCAGCGAATATTTCCAGCCTTACACCAGCAATGGTACACGTCTTCGCTTTGTTGACGATGTAGGTGTGTGGGAAGCTCGTGCGTCTTACAAGGTGACAGATAACCTTACCCTTAAAGTTGAAGCTATCAATCTATTCAGTGAGCCTAAGAAGCAATACTTCTATGTGCGTGACAATTTGGGAGAAGTGAATGATTACGGACCTCGAGTATTTGTTGGTCTGAGTGCTAAGTTCTAACAGAGCTGCCTTGAAGCGGGGCGCGATCAAAGGTCTCGTTTTACTCTCAGGGGAGGCTTCGACTACGGTCGAGCTATCCTCTGCAGAGTTTCCTCTATATGTCACCATTGAGAGTCTTAATTCATGTTGAAGAAATTTTGTTTAAGCCTTGCTTATGGCTTGTTAATCGCGCTGTCTGGCTGTGCAAGCGGTGATCTCCTGGTGAGCAATCAAGCAGAGCTAGAAGCGGCGATTGAGGGGGCTAGGCCAGGCCAAACAATTGTCATGAAAAACGGTGTCTGGTCTGATATCGAAATTGTATTTAAGGGAGAAGGGGAGGAGGGTGCCCCCATACAGCTTATTGCTCAGAACCCTGGTGAAGTTATCATTTCTGGTCAGTCAAGTCTTTCTTTGGCGGGTAGCTACCTGGTGGTGCGTGGTCTGGTGTTTAAGGATGGGTACTCTCCCACGGGTACAGTTATTAGTTTCCGAAAGTCGAAAAAGCAGCTGGCAAATTATTCGCGCGTGACGGAAACCGTGATAGATCGCTTCAATAAACCAGAGCGCTTCGAATCTGATATTTGGGTGAGTATGTTTGGTAAAAACAATCAGTTTGATCACAATCATCTGGTTGGCAAAATGAATAAAGGTGTGACCATGGCTGTACGCTTGGATACGCCAGACAGTCGAGAAAACAATCACAGAATTCAATACAACTACTTTGGTCCTCGCCAAGTATTAGGGGCGAACGGCGGCGAAACTCTGCGTGTGGGAACCAGTCATTACTCCTTGAGTGAATCTCGTACTCTGATTGAAAACAATGTCTTCGACCAGTGTGATGGTGAGGTGGAGATTATTTCAATTAAGTCGGGTGCGAATCTTATTCGTGGCAACTTATTTAAAGAATCTTCGGGAACACTGACGCTGCGCCACGGCAATGGCAATATTGTTGAAAATAACGTATTTCTGGGCAAGGGGAAGCAGCATACAGGCGGTATTCGCGTCATCAATGCGGATCATGTCATCAGAAATAATTACTTGTCCGGCCTGACTGGCTATCGCTTTGGCGGCGGTTTGGTCGTTATGAATGGCGTGCCTGATTCACCCATAAATCGCTATCATCAAGTTAAAAATGTGGTTTTAGAAAATAATACCTTGGTTGATGTGGATCACATTCAGTTGTCCGCAGGCGCTGATTCAGAGCGAAGTGCTCGACCTCAGAATACAGTTTTTAGAAACAATCTTGTCGTTTCCACTAAGAATTCTAAAGAGACGGTTACGGTCTACGACGATATTTCAGGAATTCAGTTTTCAGGCAATGCTTTGGTGGGATTAAAATCCGCGTACTTGGGTGATACCACCCCCGTTGGCACGGGAAAAAATAGTGTAGGTATGATCTATTCCTCTGACCCAGAGAGGGGGGCGCGGCAAGCATTAATGCCCATTGATATAAAGCTAACGGGGGTGTCTTGGTATCCGAAGGGGGATCTGCGCAGTCAGCTAGATTCAGGTGCCGAAGTACAGGTTAAGGCAGGTGAGAGTTACTTGGTGAAGGCAATTTCCAAAGCCATGCCCGGAGACATATTGTTACTTGCTGACGGCGAACATCATGCCGACCGAGTGTTGATGTTAAAGGCACCCATCACCATAAAGGCAGAGAATGCCAACAGCCGTCCCATCATTACTTTTAACCGTAACGCCCTATTTCAGTTGGAGGACGGTGCAAGTTTAAAGTTGTCTGGTGTCGATATTGATGGCAGTCAAGCGGATGATTCGTCTGGTAATAACCTGATACGTACCACTCGTTACGGCATGCTGAATAACTACTCTCTCTTGCTTGATGATGTGCGCGTTATGAACTTGGACATTAATCATTCTTTTAGTTTATTAAAAGTCGCGAAATCCACCATGGCTGATCAGATTGTGTTGAGTAACAGTGAGTTCACTAATATCACAGGTGATGTACTGAAACTTGACGCCGAAATTGACGACCTCGGAATATTCAATGCCGATTACGTAAGCATCCGCTCCAGCACTTTCAGTAACATTGAAGGCGCGGTTGCGAAAGTGTACCGCGGTGGTAGGGACGAGAGCACCTTTGGGCCTCATGTGTTGGTCTCAAACTCAAGCTTTAATAAGCTTGGTTTTGGTCAGCGCAATGGGAGCAAGGCGAGTTTCGCGCTTGAGGGAGTACAGGTAGTCGGGTTTGATAACAATACCTTTCAGTCTTCAGTGGCGTTGAAGGTCAACAGTAAGGTTGGAGAGCCCAAATATAGCTTTTTCGGCAATCGCTGGGGCAAAGTGAAACCTCAAGTCACCTATAAGAATCAGCCAGTTTCAGTGGCGTTTTAGGAGTTTTTAGCAAGTGAAGCAGATTATTATATCTCTGTTTGTCATCGTGGGCCTGGCCGGTTTTCAAGCCCAGGCCGATGTGCACCCAAACCTTATGCTTACGGCCAATTCTGCTAAAACACTGAGTGCAAATTTGGGCAGGGTGCCTTTATTAGATTCAACTTTTGAGCGCGCGCTTGAAGAAATTGCACCTTACTTAGAGTCGCAAGTTGATGTGCCGCTGCCTAAAGATGCAGGGGGTGGTTATACACATGAGCGCCACAAAAAGAACGGCCAGGCAATTCAGCAAGCAGGCTTTTTATACCAAATTACGGGCGACAAAAAGTATTTGCTGCTCGTACAAGATTTGTTAATGCGTTATACCGAACTCTACCCTACCTTGGGTAAGCACCCGGAGCACAAGCATCAATCTCCAGGCAAGTTATTTTGGCAAATTCTGAATGACGCCGTATGGCTGGTTTATGTTATCCAAGGCTACGATGCAGTGCTGCTAGACTTAAGCGAGACTGATCGCCAAACCATTGAAACTCAGTTGCTGCGTCCCTATGTCGATTATCTTTCGGTCGAGTCATCTAAAACCTTTAACAAGATTCACAACCACGGAACCTGGGCCGCCGCGGCAGTGGGAATGACAGGCTTGACCTTGAATGATCAGCACATGCTGGATATTGCGCTGAAGGGTTCGAATAAAGACGGCAGCACCGGTTTTCTGAAGCAAATGGATATGCTGTTCTCCCCCGACGGTTACTATACCGAAGGGCCTTATTATCAACGTTACGCAATGATGCCATTTTTGGTTTTCGCCCGCGCTTTGGATAACAAGCAGCCCGACTATAAGATATTCGCTTATCGAGATCAGGTTTTATTAAAGGCTGTATATGCGGCGATTAACTTGTCTTACAACAATTTATTTTTTCCACTAAATGACGCAATTAAAGACAAGGGACTCGATACCATCGAAATGGTCTACGGCGTTGATATAGCTTATGCGCTTACGGGTGATGCAGGTTTGTTGAGTGTTGCGAAGGATCAAGGTCAGGTACTTTTAAGTGGTGATGGGCTCGAAGTGGCGAGGGCTATTGCCGCGGGGAAGACTGAAGAATTTCATTTCACTTCGCAGGTTTTGCGCGATGGCGCTGAAGGAGAGTCGGGCGGTGTTGTGGTTCTGCGAGAGAAGAACTCTGCTCTGGTACTAAAAGCTGCGTCACAAGGTATGGGGCATGGCCACTTCGACCGTCTAGCTTGGCTTTATTATGACAACGATGCTGAAGTTGTGAGTGACTATGGCGCGGTTAGATTTTTAAATGTAGTCACTAAACGAGGTGGTGTGTATCTGCCTGAAAACAAAACTTGGGGCAAGCACACGGTAGCGCACAATACGCTTGTTGTAGATGGTGCCAGTCAGTTTGACGGCAAGGTCAAGTTAGCCAATAAAACCAGTTCGAAGTTGTTGGCTTTTTCGCCGAAGCCCGGCTTGCAAATTGTATCTGCTAGGGAAGATCACGCGTACCCTGGGGTGGCCTTGCAGCGAACCATGATTATGGCTTCGCCACAAGCCTTGCAGGCGCCGCTGATCCTAGACCTTTTCGATGTGAAGGCGAAGGATGAACACCAGTATGACTTGCCACTCCATTATCAGGGTCACCTGACTTACCTTAACGCCAAACCAAAAGTAGCTTTAAATAAACTCTTGCCTCTAGGCGGCGCGAACGGCTATCAGCACCTTTGGAATAAGGGGGAAATGAAAGTAGCAGGCGGTAGCGCGCAAGTGACCTGGCTGCAGGGCAATCGGTTCTACAGCTCAACAAATTATATGCCCCGTGGCGCCAGTGTGATTTTAGCCGAGTTGGGCGCCAATGACCCTGAGTTCAATCTGCGCCGCGAGTCTAGTTTTATTGTTCGCTACCCAAAAATGGCCAAGGCACAATTTTTCTCAGTATTGGAGAGTCACGGTGAATACAACGGTAGCCGTGAATTTACTCTCCAACCAAAATCGAAAGTCGCCGGTGTAGAGATTGAACGAATTCAACAATACCGTGCCTTGAAAGTGAAATTTGTGAATGGCGGGCAGTATACGCTGGTGTTAGCAGACGATATGCAAGCCGGTAAACAGCACACCTTACGAGTGGGTGAGAAAAGCATCCGCTGGCAGGGGCCCGCAAGTAGTTTTGAGGAGGTAGTGGATGACAAGGCCCAGTAAGGCTTTCAATTTTGGCAAGGATATTCCTATTGAAGATTTGGGTGGCGGTATCAGTCGGCAGATACTGGCATACGAGCAGTCATTGTTATTAGCCAAAATTTATTTTGAGGCAGGCAGCGAGGGTTATGCCCACTCTCATCCTCATGCTCAAATTACCACGGTCTTAAGCGGTAAGTTTAAAGCCACGATTGATGGGGTCGATTCGATCCTAGAGGCAGGGGATACGTATTACGCGGCGCCCGATCTAGTTCATTCAATGATCTGCGTTGAACCCGGCGCAATCATCGATAGTTTTAGCCCAGTTAGAGAAGATTTTCTAATATAAAGATAAGAGATGAATACTATGAGAGCGTTGAAAGGTTTACGTTGGATGGTAGTGAGTATGGTCGCTTTTGCGACCGTCATTAACTACATCGATAGAAACGCACTGGCGGTTATGTGGCCAGGAATGTCTAAAGACTTGGGTTTAGGCAAAGAAGATTATGCCATGATTCTCAGTTTCTTTATGGTGTCCTACGCCTTGGGCCAGTCTCTATTCGGCAAGATTTTTGATGCACTTGGCACTCGATTTGGATTTCTCTTGTCCATCGGTGTTTGGTCAATCTCCATCGCCTTACACGCCGTAGCCAATTCCGCCGCAGCACTAAGTGCTGCGCGTGTGAGCTTAGGTTTTGGCGAGGCGGGTAACTGGCCCGGAGCAACTAAAGCGAATGCGGAGTGGTTCCCTATTCATGAGCGTGCGCTCGCACAAGGTATCTTTAATTCCGGGGCCTCCATTGGTGGCATTATCTCAGCGCCGCTGATTGCGCTGATGTATATCTGGGTTGGTTGGAAGGCGACATTTTTTCTGATCGGTTTCCTCGGCGTGGTGTGGATGGTGCCCTGGTACATCCTCTACAAAGCCGGCCCTGACAAGCACCCTTGGATTACTCCAGAGGAAAAAGATTACATTCTCACTGGGCAGCGGGCTGATGAAGACAGTGATGAAGAAGAATTTGCGCCGGGCTTTCTCGAGATGCTGCGTTATCGTGAAACCTGGGCAGTGATAATATCGCGCTTTTTTCTCGATCCTGTGTGGTGGCTGTTTGTCTCTTGGCTGCCGCTTTACCTCGCCGACCAATTTGGTTTCGATGTGAAGCAAATTGGCATGTTTGCGTGGGTTCCTTACGTGGGCGCAGCCATTGGCGGCATCTTTGGCGGCTGGCTTTCAGGTCGACTGATTTCTCGCGGCTGGACAGTTAACGCGGCACGCAAGACTGTAATTGTTGCCGGGGGCGTGATTATGCTTCCCGCATTATTGGCCACAGCCGTTGCTAGCACGCCACTGTCGGCTGTACTGCTGATGGCAGTCATCTTATTTGGCTTCCAGTTGTCGATAGGCAACATTCAGACCCTGCCAAGTGACTTCTATTCCGGTAAATCTGTCGGTTCCGTAGCGGGGCTTGGCGGCACCGCAGCGGTCGTGGGTGTCTTGATCACTATCTGGCTGGTACCGATTTTGACCGTTGACTCCTACGTACCATTTTTTCTCTTAGGCGCTGCATTAGTGCCTCTGGCGATACTGCCACTACTGACTCTAGCGAAGAATATTGGCCCAGTGAAGCGACATGAATGCGAAGGATCAGAAGTCAGACCAATTGATCAGATTAATTAGTTGACCAATGTGTCTGACCTAAGTATATTGTGAGCGCTCATAGGGTGAAAACTCAAAGCAGCGACTTTTAAACGAAGATGAAACAGTGATGGTAAAGAAGGGCTTGATTATGTCAGAGAAGCTAAAAGATAAGGTGGTATTAGTCAGTGGCGGTGGCCGCGATATTGGCGCTGCTTGCGCGCTTGAAAGTGCTCGCCAGGGAGCAAAAGTCGTTCTGACTTATATGTCTAGTTCAGCAGGTGCAGAAGCGGTCTGCTCAGAAATTAAGGCCGCGGGAGGCGAAGTTTTAGTGCTTCAGGCAGACCTGACTAAGCAGGCGGATGTTGATCGGGTGATTGCTCAGACCAAAGAGTGTTTTGGAGCCTTAGACTGTTTGATGCACGTTTCTGGTGGCTTGGTCGCTCGCAAGAGTTTGCTGGAGATGGATTTAGAGTTTTGGCATCAAGTAATGGATTTGAATTTCACTTCTTTGTTTATGATGGTAAAGGCGGCTGTGCCGATCATGCGAGAGGGAGGGTCTATCGTCACATTCGCGTCGCAAGCTGCGCGCGATGGCGGCGGTCCAGGAGCCGCGGTTTACGCTGCGTCTAAAGGCGCGGTTATGACTTACACTCGAGGCCTTGCTAAGGAGTTGGGGCCGCGCTTGCGGGTTAACTCTCTGTGTCCAGGCATGATCGATACAGGGTTTCACGATACCTTCACCAAGCCTGAGGTGCGTAAAAATGTTGCGGGTGGGTCGGCGCTTAAGCGAGAGGGCCGCTCTGAAGAGGTTGCTGCATTGGCGATTTACTTAGCGTCTGATGAAGCCTCTTATATCACGGGTGCAAATTTCGATGTGAACGGCGGCACTTACTTCTCTTAAGGTAGAATTTATGAAGCAGGCGGCTGTTGCTGTTTTAGGAGAGTGCATGCTCGAAGTGTCGCTGGCTAAGGGTGCCAGCGGCTTGGACTCAGCGAATGTCTCAGCCAATTTGTCTTTTGGTGGTGACGTACTTAATACTGCAGTGTATTTATCACGCTTGTCTTGTCCGGTTGATTTTGTCACCGCTTTGGGCGATGACAAAATGAGTGAGTGGTTATTGGCGCAGTGGCGTCAAGAAGGTGTGGGCTGTGATTTAGTCGAATGTATCCCCGAGCAATCACCGGGCTTATATTTGATCTCTACCGACGATCAGGGGGAGAGGAGTTTTAGCTATTGGCGTGAGCAGTCGCCAGCGCGGAAAATATTTGATGATCCTGTCAAGGCATCTGTTCTGTTCGAACGATTACGCGCCTACCCTTGGCTTTACTTTACCGGCATCTCACTTGCGATATTGTCTGATAAAGGGCGCAAGTTGTTATTGGGTTTTCTCGATGATTATCGAGCGGCAGGAGGGAAAATCGCTTTTGACAGCAATTTTAGGCCTCGTTTATGGGCGGATAAAGTATATGCCCAAGAGGTGTTTAATCAGGTGTATGCACGAACAGATCTTGCAATGCTCACTCTTGACGATGAAATATTATTGTTTGGTGAAGGCAGTGTTGAAGAGCATTCTCAGCGTCTAAAACAAAGTGGAATAAAAGAATTAGTGTTAAAGCAGGGCCCTGATGGCTGCCTTATCATTAAAGAAGGGAAGAGCGAGAGGGTACCGGCTCAAGCGGTTGTGCCCTTAGATACCACCAGTGCCGGCGATTCTTTTAATGCAGCTTATTTATCACAGCTTATCGCCGGTAAAACCTCCCAGGAGGCAGCACTTGTCGCGCATCGACTGGCTGCATTGGTGATTCAGCATCGCGGTGCAATTGTTGCCAAGGCCGTTACGGCAGATTTGATGGCGTCGCTTAAGTAATCGATAAAAGAACTCTCGATTCCTTCCCTTGTACCGTGTCCGTACCTTTCAGGCCACCTTTGGTGGCCTTTTTTTGTGCAGATTTTTTGTCTGGGAATAAGAAGAGGCTGCCGGAGGTTTAGCTGCCGAGCAGGTGACCGAGAGAAAATTGTTGGCGACTTTTTAAAGCCTCTTTTCTGGCGGCTTCAATTGCTTGGGCTTCTGACACATGCAGCAAAGCATCGATCAGTCGAGCGAAGTGTAAATGCATAGCCTTGCGTGAAGCGTCTGAATCGCCAGCTTTTAATGCATCGTAAATAGCCTTGTGCTCGAGCATTCGATCTTCGCCGCTTTGTCTGCAAACACCCTCATAAGCAACTTTTACTCGACTTGAGGTTTCTCTAATTTCCCACAAATTTTGAACGGTCATGAGAATCGCGGAGTTGTTGGTTGCTTGAGAAATAATGAGGTGGAAGCGGCGATCGGCCTCTTCAGCGGAAGCGTCGTCATCTTTAGCTTCTGGCGTCATTAGCGCGAGCGTACCTTCTAGTTCTTCCAGCTGCTCATTAGTGATCATGCTCGCGGCAATTGCTGCTGCTTCCCCTTCGATAACGGCCCGAGCTTGCGTTAGTTCAAAGGGACCAATATCGACGGCATTTAAGTGAGTGTTCTTTTTCGCTTCCTTTACATAGACGCCGGAGCCAGTTTTTACTCGAACACGGTCCAGTGTCTCAAGGGCAACAATGGCTTCGCGAATGGTCAGGCGGCTCACCTCGAAGTGCTCGGCGAGTTCACGTTCGGGCAAGAGACGGCTGTCTGGTGGGTATACCCCGGAATCAATTAACGTGAGAATGTTTTTGACGACTCCCTGGTAAAGACGTTCGGCCATCGTAGTGTCCCTATGTTTATTTAAATAGTCATATTAATCACACCCCTCTCGTTCCTAGGAGAGAAGTGGTCTGATAGATTTTATAGCATTAGGGCTGTGATGCCTAGTATTAAGAGCGCTGATTTCTATGGCGAAAATGCGGTTTAATATTGTTTATGTTGTTTAGTATCAGAGCGCTTTAATGGAAGAATTATGCAGCGCCGAGAGTTAGCTCCCCCTACGAAAACTCGCCCTCTGAGCCAGCCACCTTTTCTGATCAGCCATGATTTTCTTCGTGGCTTGAAATACGCTGCTTGTCTGATCTGTTTGGCCGGTGTGCCCAAGCGAATCCAGCTGAGCGTAATACCAAAACTGCGTAGCAAAAGCCGACATAGAGCGGACAGTGTCGATTTTTGTCAAAAACGACAGCCAGTTTGGCAGTAGTTGGAGCTGATCTTCGAAGCGTGTTAATTCAGCACGACCTTCTAATAGCTGTTTGGGAGCATCGGTATCAACGCACATCGGGCGACCTAGGCCTATTACATTTGCACTGTCTTCACTGAGCGCTTTTTCCATAACGGCGCGCTGTCGAAACCCTCCGGTTACCATCAGCGGGATAGTCACGTGTTTTTGCATGGCTTTAGCGAAATCTACAAAGTAGGCTTCTCGCATTGACGTTGAGTGAGCGACTGTTTGTTCTTCTTCTTTTTCTAAGCCTTCTAAGCCCAGCAGTTTCGGTTGCTCGTAGGTACCGCCAGATATTTCAACCAAATCAACGCCCGCTTCCTCTAGCCATTGTACAACTTGCAGGCTGTCGTCAAAGTCAAAGCCACCTTTTTGGAAGTCAGCACTGTTTAATTTCACGGCGACGGGTACATCAGGTCCCAGAGCAATACGAACTGTCTTAACAATAGACATTAAAAACCGGGCACGATTTTCTAAATTACCACCATATTCATCTGTGCGTTGATTACTGCGAGGGCTCAAAAACTGAGAAACTAGATAGCCGTGGGCAGCATGAATTTGTACACCGGTAAAACCAGCGTCAATAACGGCTTTTGATGCTATAGCAAAACGCAAAATGATATCTTCGATTTCTGCGGTTTCTAATGGGGTGGGCATGCCGAATTGGCCACCAGGCAAACCCAGCTTAACGGCCGAAGGCGCTTTGGGAGATTTGTTGACATTGGTTTGCGTTTGGCGGCCGGCGTGACTGATTTGAGCCCAAAATTGATTGCCATTTCGAGTGGCCGTTTTGGCCCAGCTCGCCAGAGCGCTTTTCATCTTTTCATTTGGGTGCTTGTCAATTATCACATTGCCTGGGCGCTCCAAATGATCCCCGTCTACGAGTATATTTCCAGATAATAACAAACCGGCTCCACCATCAGACCAGATACCATATAAGGTCTCTAGAGCCTTTGTGGGAACACCTTCTATGTCTGCTAAACCTTCGGTCATAGCCGCTTTGCTTAATCGGTTGGGTAGCACTGCGCCGCAGGGAAGTGCTAGAGATTGCCCTAATATCGTCATTTTTATTACCTTCTGTGCATTATTTTTATAGCCTACAGACTAACGCACGAGGCTGCTTTATGTAAGCCGTTGTGGTATTGGATACAGAAACGGGCCATCTCTGTCAGGAGCTAGGGAGTCAGCGACCATTGACGCCAATATATTGAGCGCTGTCTTATTGCCACTAATAAACTATGCTAAAAGAAATGGTAGAAGCCTCCGGAGCCAGTGTGGTGGCAAACACAATTCAACTTCCCCCCAAGACTCTTTTTATATTGACGGGTGTAGCATCGATAGTGCTCGCTTTGATGTCTCCGCTGGGCTGGTTTGAGGGCCTTCAGCGAGACCTAAATGATCACTTGGTGCACGTGCGTGCCTCCCAGAGAACGGCCAACGAGCGCATCGTTGTGATCGATATAGACGACACAAGTATGAATGTTATGGCGCCAATAGTGGGGAAGTGGCCCTGGCCACGGTCTGTGCATGGGGAGTTGCTGGAATTCCTTGTGCCCCAGGCGCCCGCCGCTATCGTTTTCGATTTGCTTTTTAGCGAGCCTGATTTATACAGGCCCGACGCCGATACCTACTTCGCCGAAACCATAGCGACCAGCGAAGGTATTTATCTCGCCGCCATGGAGCAAACCTTGGTGAACCCTGCACAGGCTCCTTTATTGGCTTCGTACCCC
>Ga0105359_10002168_pt1 | contig 16318 bp, 10 predicted proteins | sample GOMGulsemesocosm_6_FD_83659 | JGI IMG/M metagenome (GOLD analysis project Ga0105359, IMG submission 83659) | Methane-oxidizing microbial communities from mesocosms in the Gulf of Mexico - GOM8C Gulf of Mexico | ecosystem: Environmental > Aquatic > Marine > Cold seeps | place: Gulf of Mexico...
AAAATAAATAAAGAACAATGCGGAGAGATGGCAGAGTGGTCGAATGCACCGGTCTTGAAAACCGGCATGGGTTTATAGCCCATCTAGGGTTCAAATCCCTATCTCTCCGCCACTTTCAATGACTTACCTCTACTTAATATAATCTTTATAATTGACACCTCGTAATATTCTGGTAATAAAATTCCTTAACCTATCTTCATAAATTATTAATAAATCTAATCTTACTTTTCACTAACTATATTTAATTCAGAAAATAAATTACAAATGTATCTAACCATCAAAGATTATAATTTATGTAGGCTAGTAGTGAGTTCTGTTTAAAATAAAATAAGAGTTTCAGTGATTCTTGTTAGAGATATACTAAAATCATTAAAGCTATATTTAATCAAAAGAATCTGTGAATAAACTAGTAATTTTAATCTTTAATACTTTAGAAGATATGATATTTAAAGATAGATAGTTATACATAAGGAAATAATATGAAAAATAATGAAATTTTGATAATTGAATCTCGTAGTCCAGAAGACATATACAATGAGGTTTTTGAAGCTAAAACTCTTCAGGAAGTACTAAATCTTCAAGGTGTTGACTCTAAGCATATTGAAGTAGTTAATAGAGATCTATTGGCTGAAGCTTTAAGTTTTGCTGAAAAAGAGCATATTAAATATGTACATATCAGTGCCCACGGTGCACCGAATGGCTTTTGCCTTACAGATGGTGATTTTATAACATGGCGTGAGTTTGATGAAATAGCTTGGCCTTATTTAAAAAATACTTGTATATGCTTTTCAAGCTGTAGTGTTGGTTTAGGTGCCGAGGAGATTTTTACCTTTCACAAATCTTTTTGTAACGCAATAGTCGCACCAACACGAAAAATTTTATGGGGCGAAGGACTTGTATCTTTTTCTGCGTTTTATCATAGGGCTTTATCTCAAGAAACATCGACATCTCAAGATGTAAAAACCCTTAATCACATTGTAGGCCCTGGAACTTTTAAATTTATAGAATCTCCATATCGCTCAACAACTTATTCTATTGGCTGAGTATATATTCAGCTTATTATAAAAGGGGAAATCTCCCCCTTTATTCAAATACTAAAGGAGATAAAAGCATCTGTTCTATGAGATGTTTTTTTAAAGATTCTTTAGGTAAAGGCTCATATAGGTTGTTCTCTAAATCTAATCCTTGTTTATTTGCTTCATCTCGAACCTGAGTTATAGAAAGTTGATCTGGTTTAATGTAAATTATTATATTATCTGCTTTTATGTGTTCAAAAAATTTTATTTTATCATTTTGAACTTGCTTGTTAAAACTATCTTTATTTAATTTTTTGTGAAAATAATGCGATTCTTCAATGTGTTGTGGTCCTTGAACTTCCCAGAATATATCTTTTTCCTCACCATTTATTTTACACCTTATTACTACGTCAGTGACTAATTTTTTATTCCCAGATAAGCCTATACAGAAATCTTGCTCAATGCAGTCTTCAAGTTTTTGATCTTTGCTAATACAAAAATTTTCAAGTAGATGAAATAGTCGACAGCTATTACGGGACTGGTTATTAAAATATTGAAAATGAATAATGTACTCAGGAAAAGCATCCCTAATCAAATTCATCATCCCACAATCAGGCATAGATGCCAGTGATCCTAATTTATGATTATTAAAATCACATTGTCTCAGTTGACCTAATTTTATTCCCAGACTTTTACTAGATTCACGACCCCAAATTTTGAAAACCATTTCATTAATAGCTTCTCGTATTCTATTAATATTTAGTTTTCCATTTTCTGATTTCCAGTATTTATTTGGAACGCCGTCCTTGAAATGCCATGGTTTAAAATTCATTTCAGGAAAATATTTACAACAAAAAACACTATAACTTAAACTGAAATTTTTACTTAGAGCACTAGTTAAGGTATTGTTATATTGAGAGTATTCTAAAAGATCTTTTAGATAAATATTTGGAAGTTCAGCAAGACTAATACCCATAGTTTTTATAGCTCCTTCAATAAGTTGCTTAATGAAATAGGGGTCTTGAAACATGTGTTGTTTAGCCGCGTGGGTTTCAAAGTTTGATTCTTTAAAATAGTTACACATGGCTGTAACATCATTCTTAAATTTATCCATGAATTTCCTACCTACAAAATTCATTCTAATAGTCTCCACTGATGGCCATTTAGAATTTATACATAATTCATGTTTTAATTTCTGGAAAAGGTCATGGGCATGTGGGTTTTCTACCCAGTTATTAGGCCAGTTTTTCAATACAGCGAATGTGGAAACACACTGACTTTTTAATAATAGCTCCGATGTATTCAATAACATGGTTGGCATCAATGCAGCAATTACAAAATCAGATTCAAGATCTTTCTGTAATAACTCCTCTGGTTTTTTTCTTAACTTTACCGCTAATTTTAAAATTAATGTTTTAGCAATACCTGACTCTAGTATGTGTTTGTTTCTTTTTCTAGGGTTGAGTAATAGTATTGCATTAATCGGCATACCTAACGCTTGCAGCGCGGTTGAATAATCATTTGAATTTGGTTTTTTGGATAATCTGCGAATATCACTTATTGATAAACCTAAATGATCACAGATTTGTTTTAATGATGGTAAGGGCTGTTTTTGTTTAATAAAGCTGACAGTATATTCTTCAGTTATTAGTTGAAGAGACTCGATATTTGAAACAAATAATTTAGTATTAATTGATGGATTCATTTTTCATTCACCTATATTCAGAATGAAAAAAACTGCTCCGCATTAGAATGCGGATAAAATTAATTTTAGTAGGGAAGTTTTTAAAAAGCAAAATAATAATGGTGCTTCATTATTAATACCGAATTTTAATTTTTGTAGTAATCATCATATCTGAATAAAATAGGAAAAAATCAGACACTTAAAATTATGGGAAGGTAAATACTTCCCTTTTGTATCTAAGAATAAAGAACTGTTTAATAGAAAATAAACTTAATCTATCCATAAATATTTTTAAATTCAATCAAGCTTATTATTTAAAGCCAAGTTTTGATAAATAACCTAGTTTAATATCTGAAGATATAAATAGAGTTATTCTCTTTGATTTCAATCACTAAACTCACTTACAAATTGTATACCTTATTGACAAAAGATAACAATTATTGCACTTTATACGCTGCATAATGGAAAGGCATTAACAGTAAGGTTGAATCATGGATAAAAAGAAGCTCAGCGAAACCGACATAATCACCAAATTTATCATGCCATCGGTACTAGAAGCCGGTTGGAATGTAATGACCCAAATTCGCCAAGAAGTTAAATTACGTGATGGTAAGGTTATTGTACGTGGCCAATTAGGGATACGTAAAACGGTTAAATCAGCTGATATTGTGCTTTACCATAAACCTAACATGCCACTGGCGGTGATTGAGGCTAAGGCCAATAAACATGAAATAGGCAAGGGCATGCAGCAAGGGCTAGATTATGCAAGCTTATTAGAAGTGCCATTTATCTTTGCCTCTAACGGCGATGGCTTTATTTTCCATGATAAAACTAACCCAACGCAGCTTGAAACACGTATAGAGCTTGCTGACTTTCCAACACCAGAACAACTTTGGCAAAAGTACTGTGTTTATCGCGGCTTTAATGATGCACAACTTCCGTTAATTACCCAAGATTACCATGATGACGGCAGTGGCAAAGCGCCGCGCTATTATCAGCTACAGGCAATCAACAAAACCATAGAAGCCGTATCACAAGGTAAAAACCGCATGTTGCTTGTAATGGCAACGGGCACAGGTAAAACCTATACTGCTTTTCAAATTATTTGGCGGTTATGGAAGTCTCGTCAGAAAAAACGGATCTTATTTTTAGCTGATAGAAACATTCTGGTTGATCAAACCCGTATTAACGACTTTCAGCCTTTTGGCCAAGCTATGACCAAAGTAACAGGGCGTAAAGTTGATCCTGCTTATGAAATTCATTTAGCGTTATACCAAGCCCTAACAGGCCCAGAAGAACACCAAAAAGCCTTTAAACAAGTAGATAAAGATTTCTTTGATCTTATTATTATTGATGAGTGCCATCGTGGCAGTGCAGCTGATGACAGTGCATGGCGTGAAATACTCGAATACTTTAGCTCAGCAACACAAATTGGTTTAACAGCAACACCAAAAGAAACCGACGAAGTATCAAACATAGATTATTTTGGTGAGCCGACTTACACCTACTCATTAAAAGAGGGCATAGAAGACGGCTTCTTAGCACCATACAAAGTAGTGCGCGTAGATCTTGATATAGATGCGCAAGGCTGGCGACCAGAAAAAGATCAAACAGATGATAACGGCGATTTGATTGATGATCGCATTTATAACATCAAAGACTTTGATCGTACCATAGTCATAAAAAATCGTACCGAACTGGTTGCACAAACCATTACCAGTTACTTGCAACGTACCGATCCTATGGCAAAAACCATCATCTTTTGTAACGACATAGACCACGCAGAGCGAATGCGTCGTGCTTTAGTGAACCTAAACCCTGAACAAGTCGCCAAAAATGATAAATACGTGATGAAAATCACGGGTGATGATGAAGTAGGTAAGGCGCAGCTTGATAACTTTATAAACCCAAAAAAAGCCTATCCTGTTATTGCTACCACCTCAGAGTTAATGACCACAGGTGTCGATGCTAAAACCTGTAAACTGGTGGTGCTTGATCAAAACATTCAATCTATGACCAAATTCAAACAGATCATTGGCCGTGGTACACGTATCGATGACAGATTTGGAAAGTTATGGTTTACCATTCTCGACTTTAAAAAAGCCACAGAGCTGTTTGCTGATGAACGCTTTGATGGCATACCTGAAAAAGTCATGGTTACTAAGCCTGACGATATTATTGAAGATGAAGATAATAGCTTTATTGAGGATTTAACTGATGAAGAACAAAATGAAACTGAGGGCATCAATGAACCTGAAGCCGATTATACTACTGGCGATAACAACTCAGACGATGTTGAAATAGACAGCGATTGGGGTGAAGATGAAGAAGAAAAACGCTTTATCAAATTCCAAGTATCAGGCGTAGCCGTTAAAAAAATGGCCGAACGTGTCCAATATTACGACAGTGACGGCAAGCTAGTAACCGAATCATTTAAAGACTACACCCGTAAAACCATAAAAAAACAGTTTACCTCACTTGATGACTTTACTCGCAAGTGGCACGCCGCAGAGCGCAAGCAAACCATTATTGACGAGCTAGCAACCGAGGGTGTAATTTGGCAAGCACTAGAAGACGACATCAGCAAAGATCTCGACCCGTTTGACCTTATATGCCATGTTGCATTTGACCAACCACCATTAACCCGTAAAGAGCGTGCTAATAACGTTAAAAAGCGCAACTACTTCACCAAGTACTCAGAGCAAGCGCAAACAGTGCTCAATGCATTGCTTGATAAATACGCAGATGCAGGCGTAACCGAGATAGAAAGTATTCACGTGCTTAAAGTTCAACCGTTTGATCAAATGGGCAAGCCAATGGAGATAGCAAAGCAAGCCTTTGGTAACAGAAAAGGGTATGATCAAGCCATAACAGAATTAGAAAATAAGCTTTATCAAAATATAGAAATAGATAAAGCCAGTTAGCTTAAATTAAAGATACAGCTAATCTCAAATTAATATGCACCTAATGGATAAATACCACAAGGTGTATTTATTATTCTAAACATATTAGTTTTAAACATATTTGTTTTAAAAACAGTCAAGTAAAAGAGTTTTATATGTCAGTTAGTTCAGTAATAAAGTCCATACAAGATATTATGCGTAAAGATGCCGGTGTAGACGGCGATGCCCAACGTTTAGGGCAAATGTCTTGGTTACTTTTCCTTAAAATATTTGATGCCCAAGAAGAAGCACTAGAGTTTGAACTGGAAGACTACCAAGAGCCTATCCCTAGTGAATACTTGTGGCGTAACTGGGCAGCAGATAAGGAAGGCATAACAGGTGATGAACTGCTTGAATTTGTTAACGATAAGCTTTTTAGCGACCTTAAAAACTTAACCGCACCTATTAACCTTAATCCACGTGGTTTTGTTGTTCGTGAAGCGTTTAGCGATGCCTTTAACTACATGAAAAACGGCACATTACTGCGCCAAGTGATCAACAAGCTCAATGAAATAGACTTTACCGATTCAAAAGAGCGCCACCTGTTTGGCGACTTATACGAGCAAATATTAAAAGACTTACAAAGTGCCGGTAATGCCGGTGAGTTTTATACCCCGCGTGCCGTTACCCGCTTTATGGTGAACCGAGTTGATCCTAAGCTGGGCGAAAGCATTATGGATCCCGCTTGTGGCACTGGCGGCTTTTTAGCATGTTCGTTTGATCATGTAAAAGACAACTATGTAAAAACCGCGGCTGATCACCAAACGCTACAACAGCAAATTCACGGCGTTGAGAAAAAACAACTACCGCACTTGTTGTGTACTACCAACATGCTACTACACGGTATTGAAGTACCGGTACAAGTTAAACACGGCAATACCTTAAACAAACCGCTTTCAAGTTGGGATGAACAGCTAGACGTTATCGTCACTAACCCTCCGTTTGGTGGCACAGAAGAAGACGGTATTGAGAAAAACTTCCCAAGTGACACTCGTACTCGCGAAACCGCTGATTTATTCCTACAGCTAATCATCGAGGTTTTGAAAGATGGCGGTCGCGCGGCAGTAGTCTTACCAGACGGCACCTTATTTGGTGAAGGTGTTAAAACCAAAATCAAAAAGCTATTAACAGAAGAGTGTAACTTACACACTATTCTACGCTTACCTAACGGCGTATTTAATCCGTACACTGGCATTAAAACCAATATTTTGTTCTTCACCAAAGGTAAACCAACAGAGAAAGTGTGGTATTACGAGCACCCGTACCCAGCAGGCGTTAAAAACTACAACAAAACTAAACCAATGAAGTTTGAAGAGTTTCAAGCTGAGATTGATTGGTGGGGCAATGAAGCCGATGACTTTGCTTCACGTATTGAAAACGAACAAGCATGGCAAGTGAGCATTGACGACATTATTGGCCGTAACTTCAACCTTGATATTAAAAACCCACACGTTGGTGAAGTGATAAGTCATGATCCACAAGAGCTATTAAGCGATTACGCCAAACAGCAAGACGATATTCAAGCACTACGCGATCAGCTTAAAGGCATTTTGTCTGCGGCCTTATCTGATCAAGAATCTAGTGATGGTAAGTAGCAATGACTGATATAAACAATCTAATCACTGACAACATTGATGTTTGGACAAGTGTCATTAAAAAGAAGTCAGCTACAGGGCGCGGTACGAGTAAAAAGATCGAGCTAACGGGTATTAAAAAGCTGCGAGAGCTTATTTTAGAGCTCGCCGTGAGCGGTAAGTTAGTCCCACAGGACAGTGGTGATGAACAAGCAAGTGTATTGCTTGAAAGAATTGCTGAAGAAAAAGAGCAACTTATCGCTGTTAATAAAATTAAGAAAGAAAAAGACTTACCGGCTATTGTTGATGAAGAGCAACCGTTTAAAAAGCCCAGTGGTTGGGCTTGGTCAAGAATGGGAGATTTAGCTCAATTTCAGAAAGGGTACGCTTTCAAATCTAAAGACTATTTAGATAGTGGGTGCATGATTACGAAGATTCAAAACCTTACAGATAATCATACTCAAAACTCTGCATATATTGCACCTGAAAAGGCGATGGACTTTAAGCAATATCTTCTTTCTGAGGGCGATATTGTTATGACGACTGTTGGGAGTTGGTTTTCAGCTCCTATGTCTGCTGTAGGTAGATCATTTCTAATTAATAACCTATTTGATAATTCTTTACTAAATCAAAATGCAGTCAGGCTAAGCTCATGGAAAGAGCTGGATCCAATGTATCTATACCTATGTGTTAACTCCCCTATATTCAAAAGATATTTAGTAGAAGAAGCACAAGGAACTGCTAATCAGGCTAGTATTACCCAACTAAGTATTAAACATTTTTTGATTTGCGTTCCACCACTAACAGAACAACATCGCATTGTTACTAAAGCCAATGAACTCATGGCCTTGTGTGACCAGCTAGAGCAACAAACAGAACAAAGCCTAACTGCACACCAAACCTTGGTTGAAGTACTGCTCAGCTCTTTATTTAAGCCCGCTGAAGGCTCCTTATTGCCTTCTACCGCGGAAAGCACTGATGGCTCTGCTACAGAAAGCAAAGACGTAAACGACTTTCAAGAAAACTGGCAGCGTATCAGCGAACACTTCGACGTATTATTCACCACTGAACATAGCATAGAGCAGCTAAAACAAACCATCTTACAGCTAGCGGTCATGGGCAAACTTGTACCACAAAACCCAAGCGACGAACCCGCAAGCGTACTACTTGAAAAAATCGCCGAAGAAAAAGCCCAACTCATCGCTGATAAAAAGATCAAGAAACAAAAGCCACTACCAGCAATCACTGATGAAGAAAAACCGTTTGCACAGCCTAGTGGTTGGGAGTGGAGTAATTTAGTTGAGCTAATTACTCTAATGGACGCTGGTTGGAGTCCTGCATGTCCACCAGAGCCATCACCAAGTAATGATAAGTGGGGCGTATTAAAAACCACGGCTGTTCAGTCTATGCAATTTCTAGAACATGAAAATAAAGTACTGGCTGATAGCAAGGAACCACGACCACAATACGAAGTGAAGGTTGGTGACATTTTAATAACAAGAGCAGGGCCGAAAAATAGAGTTGGTGTTTCTTGCTTGGTTCAAAGCACACGACCTAAGCTAATGATCTCAGATAAGATAATTAGGTTTCACCTAGCTGAGGTTGGTATGTGTGAGAGATATATCTCACTATGTCTTAATGCTGGTGAGACAGCTGAGTATTTAGAGTCTGCAAAGTCCGGTATGGCAGAAAGCCAAATGAATATATCTCAAGATAAATTAAAGGCTGCACCAATACCTCTGTGTCCAATAAAGGAACAATACCGTATCGTCGCTAAAGTTGATGAACTAATGGCCTTATGTGAGCAACTTAAAGCCCGTCTAAGCTATGCCCAAACCACACAACTACACCTAGCCGATGCTGTGGTTGAAAATGTACTATCTGCGCACGCTACCGACACTTAGTAGGGCGAGTAATCCCTAAGTAAACAAACTTTAAGAGAACGAGTGATAATTAATATGACAATAGCAACAGATATGCAACCCAGTGTGCGAACCATTGGGGAAGTATTACAAGACAAGTTAAATATACCTGTCTATCAGCGACCTTATCGGTGGAGTGAAAAGCATGTATCGCAACTGATACAAGATATAATTCATCATCAAGACAAATCGTCTTATCGTTTAGGTACGGTTGTAGTGCATAAAAAAGACGGCAAGTTAGATATTGTTGATGGTCAGCAACGTTTATTAACCCTTGCGCTAACGATTGCCGCGATGAAAAGTCGAATAGCTGACAGTGAAGTATTTAAGCTTGATAAGAGTAAAGAAAGACAAGCTGACTTATTACAATCATTAATTATTACTAACGCCATAAGTATTGAAAACTTAAAACATAACAGTGTGATTATTGAACAGCGATTAGCCGCGCTGGGTGATACACAACTAGAAGCATTAGCTAATTTTTTAGTGAATGCTTGTACCGTTGTTTTTATTACCCTTGATGATTTGTCTGAAGCCTTTCAATTTTTTGATAGCCAAAATGCCCGTGGTAAGTCACTTGAACCTTACGACTTATTAAAGGCTTATCACTTACGTGAAATGGAGCATGAGCCTGAGCAAGTACAAACCGACATTATTGCGGCATGGGAAAAAGAAGCAAAAGATGATGGTGCGTTAAAAGAAATATTTGATGATTACTTATTTAGAATAAAACAATGGTTAAAACACGAAGAAGGGCGCTACTTCACCAAAGATGATGTTGATTTATTTAAAGGCTTGAACCCTGATGATAAGGCTTTGCCGCCGTATTTTTCTTTGTATAAAATGTCGCATCATTTAACCGATAACTATAACCAAGATAACGTTAGAAAAATTGATGAACAACATCTTGATTACCCGTTTGCTATTAACCAAGTAGTGTTAAATGGTCGTCGATTTTTTGAATCTACTCAGCATTATGTCAATGTATTAAAGCACCTTGAACAGCACCCTGAGCTAAGCCAGTTCTTTGTTTTTACGAGTAAAGAATACCCAGGAAAAGGCCGTAAAGGCGATCAATATGTTCATAATTTATTTAAGTGCGTATTAATGTTTTATTACGATAAGTTTGGTGAAGAACGTTTACAGCAAGCGGGGCTATTGTGTTTCTTATGGGCTTATAGCTTACGTATTAACTTACAGTCTCTGCAAATGGCGAGTATGGACAACCATGCTTTAGCGCCAAAAAACCTATTTTTTGTGATCAATAACGCTATTCAAGCAAAAGATGTTTTCAACTTCATATTAAGCCCTCTAGAGGCTTGTAGAGCAACAAAAATGGGTAAAATCAAACAAATGTTCATTGATAATAGGTTGTTAGTAGATATTGAGAAGAAGGACCTACCCAATGACAAATAAATCACAAGCAATTACCCCTTTATCAATTGAGCAGTTATTCAGTGATGCTCATTATGTTATTCCAAGGTATCAACGTAATTACGCGTGGGGCGCGGTTGAAATTAATCAGCTTATTCAAGATATTTGGGATCAATGTCAGCATAAGCCTAATAACAGTTATTACTTGGGATCTTTAGTTGTTTTTGAACGAACAAAGCATGATTCAGGCATTACCCAATATGAAACCATTGATGGGCAGCAACGCCATACTACGCTGTCTATATTGTTAGCTGTATTTAGAAATCGTTTTAAGTTAATACTTGAGTCAATAAGTAATGTTAATTTGAAGTTTGATTGCAGGCCAAGCTCTGAAAACACCTTACATGATCTATATGACGAAGGTATCAAAGAAAGTAAGTTTAAAGCTCCTGAAGTGTCAATGGTTGATGCTTACACTATTGCTGAAGACTATTTGTTAGGGCTGTTTAATGATGACAAAACCCGTGATATGAAAGTTAAACAATTGTGGGATTATTTTATTACTAAGGTTGTGATTCTTCGTTCACCCGTACCAAGCGATACTGACTTAAATCATTACTTTGAAATAATGAATAACCGTGGCGAGCAGCTTGAAAAGCATGAAGTGTTAAAAGCACGGCTGATGGAAAAAGTGGAAGGTGATAGTAGGCAATATGCGTTTGGTAAAATATGGGACGCTTGTGCTGATATGAACAGTTATGTTCAATATGGCTTTGACTCTAAGGTACGTAGCAAACTTTTTGGCAGTGAGCTAAACGATACTCAGGTTATTTTTAACAAAACTGATGGCTTTGAACAGATCGCTCACTTTTATGAAACAACAATAGCCGCCGAAAAAGATAAAAAAACTAAGATTAATAAACCAAATCCCGCTGAACTCTTGCCACTAAGCATAACGTCAATTTTTGCTGGCGCTAAAATTAAACATGCAGATAACAGCCGTAATGTTGACGGTGATGAGCGATTTGGCTCTATTATTAATTTTCCTAATTTTCTGTTGCAGACGTTAAAGGTGGTGCAAGCAGACAAAGGGAAAGTGCTTGTCGGTGATGAAGAACTTAATAACTTTGATAAACGCTTTCCACTTGATGACAAACGTTTGTTAAGTGCGTTTACTAAAGCTGCAGTACACGCTGAAACATTTATTATGGCATTACTCAAAGCACGTTATTTATTTGATAAATACATTATTAAGCGTGAGCGTGATAAAGATTGGAGCTTAAAACGAATGACTCACTATGCAAGTAGTGGTGTGAATTACATTAATACTTTTGCTAAAAATGCTGATGATTATAAAGAAACAGAAGGGGTGGTTACTAATGTAAACCATCGCATAAAAACACTTATTTCAATGTTACATGTTTCTTTTCCGCAAATGATTTATAAAAACTGGTTAAACGGCGTACTGAATTATTTATTTAATGCTAACGATAGTGCCAGTAGCCAAGAATATTTAACCTTTTTAGAGCAGTATAACGACCGTATTTTTTATGGCCTATTTGGCGAAGAAAAACAGCTTAGTTTTTATCAGATCAACTTCACTGAAACAGCCGCGGATAATAGCTTTAACCAAGGTGAGTTATCAAAAGCGACTCATATTCAAAACTATATTTTTAATCGCCTTGATTACGCACTATGGAAGCAATCGATAGTAAAAGATGTTGATATGACCATTGATAGTGATAGAAATATGCCACAAATTTGTCAACGCTTTTCATTCTCGTTAAGAAGTTCTGTTGAGCATTACTATCCTCAAACACCAATGGAAGGGCAACCTGAGCTTGATTCAAACGAGTTAAGTAATGGCGTTGATTCATTTGGTAACCTTTGTTTAATTAGTCGCTCAAAGAACTCTAAACTAAGCAACTTGTTGCCTAATGCTAAAAAAGATCACTATCCAGTGAAGGCAAAAAATGTTGAAAGCCTTAAGCAGCAATTAATGCTGTCTTATCCGCAATGGAACAGCGAGCATGCTTTGAATATCAAACAACATGAAGAAGCGATGGTTGAGCTTTTAATCAGTAAACATAGCAGCTAAAGCTGTTAGTTATTATTGGCAGGATTAATCATGGAAGATTTACTTAAAAAATCAGCAGCCTTAAAAACAGAAATTAACCATATTTTTGACTATGGGCCTTATGATAATAGCCCTAGAATACTGGCATCTTGGATCATGTGTTCTGTTTCATTAGAGCATAACGATAGTACAAGGCAGTTAATGGCACTTGGCAACCATACAACTGCAATTGGCGTTTTAAGGTTGCAGTTTGAATCACTGACACGTGCTGTTTGGTTATTTTATGCTGCGAGTGATGCAAAGATAGCAAATACTACTAAAAACTTGCGCGAGCTATCGCATAGTGCAGATCAAAAGCCCAATAATAGTGAAATGCTAAAGGCAATTGAAGGCAAAGCACCAGCTCAAGCAATTGCTATGTTAAATAATTTCAGAGATGTCTCCTGGAAAGAGCTAAACTCATTTGTGCACGGCGGTGTTCATGCCCATCAAAGACATGCTTTTGGTTATCCTGAAACTCTATTAAAACAACTTATAAAAACTTCAAACGGCTTGTTATCTATGATTGCAATGATGGCTGCTGTTTTAACGGGTAATGAAATAATAACAAAAGACATAGCAAAAATCAGCGCAGGCACCAAGCTTGTTTACCTGATTTACTGCACTAATCAAATATAGAAACACTCATATTAATTAAGGATTTTAATTATGGAACTGATTACAAATAAAGAGATTCAACAAGAGTTAGTGAAGCAAATTAATTCTGCTGATGAAATTTACATTTCTGTCGCATGGGCAACAATGTCACATGGTGTCTCTCAATTACTGCTAGCTAATAAATCAAAAATAGAAGGAGCGGTTATTGGTACTCACTTCTATCAGACAGACCCAGAGTTTATTAAATGTTTTAATCGAACTAAAAATGTTGGTTTTATAAAACAGACTAGCGGTGTTTTTCATCCTAAAGTATATTTATTTAAACATAAAGACTGTTGGCAATTAATTGTAGGCTCAGCGAATCTGACGTCAGCAGCCATGGGAAAAAACGACGAAATTAACCTAAAAGTAAGCGCTAGTTTAGATGATACCAATGTTATAAAGCCATATTTAAAAATATTGAAAAAATTTCAATCCGAAGCCTCTGATTTTACTGAAGGTGAATTAGCAGCATATACCAAATTATATAAAGTGAATCAGAGAAAAGTAAATAGTTTAGCTGGCGATTTTGGTGGGCAGAAAAAAAATAAACCTGAACTTGATTCATCAATTATAACAAGGTCTTGGAAAGAGCACGTAAGTTTAGTTAAAGATGATCTTCATGGCATTGAACAAAGAGTTGCACTCATTGAATTTATTCAAGAAGGGTTTAGAGAACATAATGACTTTTCTGATATGTCAGAGGGACTACGTAGAACTATTGCAGGTCTTCCAACAGATCATCATAAGCATTGGGGCTGGTTTGGTAGTATGAGAGGTGCAGGTCGTTACTTTAATAGAATTAATAATAATAATGAGCATATATCTTCGGCTTTATCTCATATTTCACTTGTTGGTGAAATTGAAGAAGCAGATTATTTTAAGTTTATAGAAGAATTTAAGCTCGCTTTTCCAGATGGTGGCGATGGTATTGCTGTAGCCAGTCGATTACTGTCGATGAAACGACCAGACATCTTTGTTTGCATAGATGCAAGGAATAAACGTGAGTTATGTATTGATTTTGGAATAGCTCAAAGTAGAGTTAATTACGATTCATACTGGTTTGAAGTAATAGGCAGAATTCAAGCTTCAGCATGGTGGCAATCAGATGAACCAACTAATGCCGAGGAGCTTGGTATATATAATGGCAGAGCGGCATTACTCGATTGTATTTTTTATGATGAATAAAGCTTCGATTTAATTAAATTTATCGCTCATATTCTATAGTGTATGAGCGATAAATTTAATTAATAAACCTCATGTTTTTAAGATTAGAAACTACCTCTTAATTTAGCCGTTAACTCATTAAATTTACTCAAAGAATGTCGCATGCTGTAAACTTTCCAACCTTGTTTATGTGCAAGTATTGCGCTTTGTTTATCTACTGCGATACCGGTCTTTTTAATCGGCCAAGCAAGTTCTAATTCAGCTATTTCACCCGTATGTGTATTGGTAACTTGGTATGCTATTTCTGGTAATGGTAAATATGCTTTTTCGAGCATATCAATGAGCCCATGCATAGCAGGATCTGAAAACTTATAAATATCTTGCCAATTATCTTTGACAACTAATCTTTGCTCTTGACGTAAATGATTAATAATTTTCGTATCTTTGTGACTTATAAACATATGCTGGTGGTTAGGTTGTTTGCGGTGACAATCAGCGCAGAGCGGAGTTAAGTTATGAGTACTGTTATCGTGTTTAACACCATTAATATGATGTGAGTGCAACAAGCGTTTATACTGGGATAAATTCAAGTTACATTGCTGGCATATATAATTATGGGTAAGTTTAATATTATTAGATACTTGAGCCCAATCTTTGCTGTAACCTTGTGATTTTGCGTCAGCAATTCCTGATGGCATAAATTTAAAATACGAACTATAAGTATCAAAAAAGTCCACAAGCTCAAATGACAATACAAATTTTTTGCGCTTTGCAGGATCTTTTATGTTTTTAAAGCCTTTATAGTTAAGGTGACCTAAACAAAATTGACATAACTTTAAGTCTGTAATTCCTTCTATTGTCTCAGTTGTGTATTTTTCATGGCCTGTAATTGAAAATTGACCATCTAATTTATTAGTTACAACGTATCGATCGTAACGTCCTTTAGCACGCATTTCTTCCAGTTTACTACAATCAGCTACATGATACTTATTACCTTTTGAGCCATCCGTTAAGGCGGTACTTACTCTAGTATTATGATCTTTTATATATAATAAAACTTGGCGACCTTGGTAACTTGCTAATCCAGTTTCAAAATTGATATCTTGTAAATCAACTTCTAAACCTTCACCTAACTGCGTGTCTATAGGATCTAAAGGTGTATTATCTTGCGAAATATCAAAGGTTATTTCTACAGCTCCCATTTTTGATACAGCTGAATGTAATAAAGAAAAATCTACATTTAATTTCATATTAAATCCGTTATATGCCTTCTAGTATTTTTCTTATTTGAATATCTGCATTAGTAATAACTCTGAATGATACACGTCTACTTAATTCTTTATTTTCAGAACCGTCTTCATTAAGCTTAAGGCGTGATGACGCTAACCCAACCGCCGCAAATGATGTTTTCATCCAGGCTTTTTGTTCTGCAGTAATATTGACTCTTAGATAAGCGAAATTTAAAACACTGCGTGTTCTATTTTGTGATAATGCCATGTTGAAAAAGTAAGCATCATCTATGCTTGTATCAGGCCCCCATTCAGAGGAGGTGTGACCTTCAATTCTTATCTCATCAATACTTGTTTTATATTTATCTAACACTGAAAAATATCGGGGAATAAAACTAGATAATATAACTTTGAACTCATCGTTAAGTTCACTTTCTCCTGTTGCAAAAAGAACTTCGGGTGAGTTAAATTGAAATGATAATGTTTCTTTATCTATAGATGCTTTCCATGATGCTAAATCTTTTTCAAATTTATCGTTTAGAGCATCAAATATGGCGACTTGATTTTCTTGATAAGCAACAGCAACATCTTTTATTTTGTCACGTTCAACAGATACATGACGCATAAATGCGATAGC
>Ga0105359_10002170_pt1 | contig 16306 bp, 10 predicted proteins | sample GOMGulsemesocosm_6_FD_83659 | JGI IMG/M metagenome (GOLD analysis project Ga0105359, IMG submission 83659) | Methane-oxidizing microbial communities from mesocosms in the Gulf of Mexico - GOM8C Gulf of Mexico | ecosystem: Environmental > Aquatic > Marine > Cold seeps | place: Gulf of Mexico...
AAAATTCGATTACAATGAAATACGATATCATCGTTATTGGTTCTGGTCCCGGAGGATACATAGCCGCTATTAGAGCTTCTCAATTAGGTAAAAAAGTTGCCATCATTGAAAAATATGCAACTTTAGGAGGTACTTGTACTAATGTTGGATGTATCCCATCAAAAGCATTACTAGACTCTTCTCATCATTATTATGATGCTGTAAACCATTTTGACACTCATGGAATTTCTATTGAAGCTCCTAAAGTAGACTTTTCAAAAATGGTTGCTCGTAAAGCAAACATCGTAGAAACAACTACTGGCGGAATTAAATATTTAATGGATAAAAATAACATTGACGTTTTTGAAGGACTAGGTTCTTTTGTTGATGCAACGCATGTTAAGATCTCAAAAAATGATGGTTCTCATGAAATAATCGAAGGAACAAATATTATTATTGCTACAGGTTCAAAACCTGCTACACTTCCTTTTATCAGCTTAGATAAAGAAAGAATAATTACCTCTACAGAAGCTTTAAAATTAAAAGAAATACCAAAACATTTAATTGTTATTGGTGGTGGTGTTATCGGTTTAGAAATAGGATCTGTATATAAAAGACTAGGTGCAGCCGTTACAGTTGTAGAATATGCTCCAAAAATTACACCTACTATGGATGCTGATGTTTCTAAAGAATTACAAAAAGTCTTAAAGAAACAAGGAATTAAATTTGCTACCAGTCATGGAGTATCTGCTGTAGAAAGAAATGGTGATGAAGTAGTTATAAAAGCGACAGATAAAAAGGGAAGAGAAGTAGCATTTACTGGAGATTATTGTTTAGTTGCAGTTGGACGTAAACCATATACAGAAGGATTAGGTTTAGAGAATGCAGGTGTACTATTAAACGATAAAAATCAAGTTAAAATCAACGAGCACTTACAGACAAATGTTTCTAACATTTATGCAATAGGTGATGTTGTAGAAGGCGCCATGTTAGCACATAAAGCCGAAGAAGAAGGCGTTGTTGTTGCTGAATATTTAGCAGGGGAAAAACCTCATATCGATTATAATTTAATTCCTGGTGTTGTATACACTTGGCCTGAAGTAGCTGCAGTTGGTAAAACTGAAGACGAACTAAAAAATGCTGGAGTTGATTATAAGTCTGGTAAATTTTCAATGAGAGCTTTAGGTAGATCTAGGGCTAGTGGAGATATTGATGGGTTTGTAAAAGTATTAGCAGACAAGACTACTGATGAAATCTTAGGAGTTCATATTGTTGGTGCTCGCGCTGCCGATTTAATTATGGAAGCTGCCGTTGCCATGGAATACAGAGCATCAGCAGAAGACTTAGCTAGAATTTGTCATGGCCACCCAACCTATTCTGAAGCAATTAAAGAAGCTGCAAAAGCTGCTTGGGACGGAAAACCATTAAATGCATAAAACACCTATTTCATAGGTACACACAAAAAAGCAATCCTAAGGGGTTGCTTTTTTGTTTTTTAAAACTTTGCTGTACTTTTACAAAATGAAGAAGATGTTTTTTATTTTCTTATTTTTCATTTCACTAGTTTCTTTTTCTCAAAAGAAAGATTCTATCTATTTTAAAAACGGAATAGAAAATCCGAGCCTCCTTTCTACACACCATTTTGGAATTTTCAGCTCTAGAGTAAAGCAACATTTTAAAATTAAAGCTCCCCATACCACTTCCATTAGATTTAGCTCAGAAAGCGGGAATACATTTCATCCATTTGTTGAAGCATATTTACCAAAAAACCAACACATAAGAGATCAATTTAGCAATCAAATTTGGTACAATAGACAGTTCAATTTCATAGACCAAGTAACGACTCCTTCTGAATATATGAACATCCTTATTGATGCGGTAATTAAAGGATTTCGATTTGATATTTCCATTCCAATTGCTAAAGAGCACGAGCTTAGTATTTCACTTCGCTCCTATTTAATTACCAATGGAAAATATCCTTTTTCGTTTATTACAAGTGATGAAAGTATCGAGTGGTTTCATAGCAATATTGCAGGTGGAGAAGACCCTTATGGAAGGCGGTATTATGGATTAAATCAAGTACACTATAAATACACAGACAGAAACGGAAAGATTTTAGAATTAAAAAACAACGATTTTTTCTTAGGTGGAATAGAGTTTAACCACCATTATTACCCTGCCCTTTTGACACATAAAAAAAGAAAACTGTTTGTCAATTTCGGGAGCCATTTAGGGGTAAACACCGCTACTTTTAATACCTCAATTGATATTGGTTTTTCTGCCAACATAGTAAAAAAAATATCCTTAAAAAACAGTAATGAATTCCATCTTGGAATTGGTGCTAGTCTTTTAAGAAAAAACCTTGTAAACTTTAAAGAGAATGTTGACTTAGGAAATAATAAATTCCTTGCAAGTTTAGAAGCTGAAGTTGAATTTACGAAATTTACCAAGAAAAAAAACTATCATTCATTTGGCTTACATTACCAATTCCAAACACGTTATAACAAGATGAAAGAAGCGAACTATTATCACCTTAAAGGAAAATGGCAAGAAATACATGCGGGTTGGCATCATGGTATTACAACACTATATGAAGGTTTATCAGCTTGGTCTTTTTTATACACTTATGGAAACCCAAACTATAAACTTACCCTATATTTAAAAGAAGATTTTTTGGTAAATAACGCTCCAGATGCTCAAACTGGGATAAGTATTGTTATTCCGATTTTACACCGAGATTAAACCTTGATGAAGATTTTTTTCCTGTAAAGAACATATCCAATAATTAGATAAAAACCTACGACAGCTATAGCATAACAAAGTGATGCTAATTTCGCATCAGATATGATACTTGTAAAAAACGTGCCATATAACCAACCATGAATCGTAGTTTCCCCTACACTAGTCAAGTAAAAGGTTTTACTTATAAAACTCGATGTAAAATAGATGACAATTGCATTAGAACCTACATATTTAAAAATGGTTCCAATTGATCTTTTTTGTACATCAATTATATAATACAACATACTTAAAAACACAGTAGCCCAACCAGCTGTTACAAGCACAAAACTGCTGGACCAAATTGCTTTATTAAACGGAAACCAGGTATTCCAAATATACCCTAAACCGATCATTAGTATCCCTAAAGAAAATAAGACAAGCGTTTTCATATAGTTTTGATGCAAGGTCACTTTTCCAATTAACACACCTAACAAGGCCGTTCCAATTGATGGCAATGTACTTAGCAATCCCTCTGGGTCATAATCTGATTTCCATGTATGATTTCTAAGCATGGTCACATCAATATAATTCGCCCAATTATTTGGAGCTCTATCAAAAGTAGGTAGCGTTCCATCAGGTAAAGGAATAAATCCAAGCAAAATCCAATAACCAAACAAAATAGTCACAGTAATTCCTAAAAGTATTTTCCAATTAAAGTTGATGCTGATAATTGCTGTAAAAAAGAAAACAATTCCAATACGTTGTAAAACACCAGGAAATCTGGCAGTAGACACCTCTTTCATAAAAGGGAAATAAGGTAAAAATAAACTTAGAAAAAGCCCTAAACCTATTAGCCTTACGCTTCGAATTCCTATTTTTTTATAGGTTTTAAAGCTTGGTGTCTTATGGTTGAATGCAAATGCGATAGAAGCACCTACTATAAATAAGAAAAAGGGAAATATCAAATCAGTAGGTGTATATCCATGCCATTGGGCATGTAACAAAGGAGGGTACACAGAACTCCATGTTCCGGGAGTATTTACCAAAATCATGGCAACAATAGTAACCCCTCTTAATACATCTATAGATTGTACTCTAGTATTCATTTATAGTGCTGTTGCTTTAATTTTCCCCCAAGTTCTGATTAACAAGTATCCAGAAACAATTGCAGAAATAGTAGTACTAATTGCTAAAGTAGTTTCTCCATAAATCCAATATCCTGTAGAAAACATACAGCTATAAATTAGCACACAACCTAGCAACATCGCAAGAATACCTGCAGGGACATTCCATCCTTCATTTTTGTTATGAACTAACTCTATACCCTCTGCGGTTGCTTCTTTAACAATTTTAGTCCAACCTGGCCCGCCTGGTTGTGTTTTCTTATAAAAGTTTTGCAGCACTTCATCACTTTCTGGTTTTGTCAAAAAAGTAGAGATTATCCAAACAGCACTTGTAACCCCAACAACTATTAAAAATTTTGCCCATTCAGGAAGCAATCCATTATCTGTATTAAACAAAAAAGTATCTATTGTAGGTATTGTTAAAAGCAGAGAAACTATTCCTGATGCAAACATGGCAGATATTTCACTCCACGCATTAATTCTCCACCAAAACCATCTTAAAATAAAAATCAACCCTGTACCCGCTCCAAAAACTAATAATAGGTTGAACAATTGCATTGCATCTTGCATTAACAGTGCTATTCCAGCACTAAGAACCATTAATACAACCGTTGAAATTCTCCCCACCGCCACCAATCTTTTTTCAGAAGCTTTAGGGTTTATTTGTTGTTTATAAAAATCAAATACAATGTATGAAGACCCCCAGTTTAACTGGGTAGATATGGTACTCATATATGCTGCAATCAATGAAGCTAAAACAATCCCCAACAATCCGCTTGGTAATTTAGTCAACATCGCTGAATAGGCTAAATCGTGTCCTAATTTATCTTGTGAAATATTTGGAAATGCTTCACTTATACTGGCTAAATCTGGATACAACACTAAAGATGCTAAAGCCACAAGAATCCATGGCCAAGGTCTTAATGCATAATGCATAATGTTAAAAAAGAAGGTTGCTCCAATGGCATGATTTGCATCTTTTGCTGCTAACATTCGTTGTGCAATGTACCCACCACCACCTGGCTCTGACCCAGGATACCATGAACTCCACCATTGCACAGCTAAAGGAATAATTAATAAAGTAATCATCGCATCTTTATCATTGAAATCGGGTAAAATCGATAATTTATCAACTACATTTTCATGCACTAATAAGGCTTCTATTCCACCAATCTCTGGTAAGTTCACTAAATAGACAGCCGCCCATATAGCGCCACCCATCGCAACAAAAAACAAAATAAAATCGGTATAAACCACCCCTTTAAAGCCACCAACGGCACTAAAAATCACCGTAATCAATCCGGCACTTAACACCGTTTGCCAAGGTTCTAAACCCAACATGATTCCCCCTATTTTTATGGCAGCTAATGTCACAGCCGACATGGTTATCACATTAAAAATAACCCCTAAATAAAGGGCTCTAAATTTTCTTAAAAACTTTGCTGGCTTTCCTCCGTAGCGCAATTCATAAAATTCTAAATCTGTTTTCACATTAGATTTACGCCATAGTTTTGCGTACACAAAAACAGTTAATAATCCTGTTATTAAAAAAGCCCACCAGACCCAGTTTCCTGATACTCCATTTTCACGAACTACATTGGTTACAAAATTCGGTGTGTCTGTAGAAAACGTAGTTGCGACCATAGACAACCCTAATAACCACCACGGCATTGTTCTTCCTGAAAGGAAAAACTCTGTTGAATTTTTTCCCGATTTTTTTGAAACATAAATTCCAATAAACAACGTAATTGAGAAAAATAAAATGATTAATGTGTAATCTAATGTACTTAGTGAGACCATAATATTAATTTTGAAAAGTGTAAAGTAACAATTCCTTTTTCGATTACAGAAAAATTTCTACTGACAACATAAAAAAAGGGCTGAACTAACTTAAAACAATTATTAATAGACAAAACATGTTTTTTTAATTACAACCTGCTGAATTTACTTTTTACGATACGCCAAATAATCTTTAAGATATCATCAATAAGATTTGTATTTTTGTGCTTTATGCAAAGAACACAAAAAACCTTTACTGTTGAATCTATTGACAATTTTAAATCAAAATTATTGATTTGGGCTCAGCAATTTGACGCTATTTCTTGGTTAGATTCAAATCAATACAATCAAAAATATTCTTCATTTAGCGCTGTGTTAGCCGTAGATGAATTTACATCTATCAAAACAGACTATACCAATGCCTTTGATAAGTTAAAAGAATACCAATCGATCACTAATGATTATCTTTTTGGGTATTTGAGTTATGACTTAAAAAATGATGTCGAAAATTTATCCTCTAAAAACTTTGATGGTTTAGATTTTTCTGATTTATATTTCTTTCAACCTCAACGCATTATTTTTATAGAAGGCAACAGCGTAGAATTCTCCTATTTAAAAATGATTGATGATGAAATTAATAATGACTTCAACAGCATTATTGCTATTATCAATGAAACTGATGCAAATCCTGCCGCATGCGATTTAAAAATTAAACTACGCATTCATAAAGATGAATATTATCAAAAAGTCAACTCAGTATTAAATCACATCCATAGAGGGGATATATACGAAGCCAGTTTTTGTCAAGAGTTTTATGCAGAAAATGCCACCATAAATCCGGTAGAAACCTATCATCAGTTAAATGCTATTTCTGAACCTCCCTTTGCGACATTCTTAAAATGTGAACATCAATACTTATTGTCTGCATCTCCTGAAAGATACATCAAAAGAGAGGGGACAAAAGTCATTTCACAGCCTATAAAAGGAACTGCAAAAAGACTAATTAGCAAAGTTGATGATGCCCAAATTGCATTTGACTTGTCTAGAGATGAAAAAGAACGTTCAGAGAACATCATGATTGTAGACTTGGTTAGAAATGACTTGTCTAAAACAGCAATAAAAGGCTCTGTGAAGGTTGAAGAATTATGTCAAGTACATTCTTTCAGACAGGTACACCAGTTAGTGTCTACCATTGCTTCTGAAGTTAAAGAATCTACAAATTCTGTAGACATTATAAAAGATACCTTTCCCATGGGAAGCATGACAGGAGCGCCTAAGTTTTCTGCCATGAAAATTATTGAAGAAGAAGAAGAAACCAAACGAGGGTTGTATTCTGGTGCTGTTGGCTACTTCTCTCCTACTGGAGATTTTGATTTTAATGTTGTCATTAGAAGCATCCTATATAACGAAGAAAAAAGGTATGTTTCATTTTCTGTTGGTGGTGCGATTACCTCAAAATCCACTCCAGAAAAAGAATATGAAGAGTGTTTACTAAAAGCCAAAGCAATGAAACACGTGCTTACAAATTCCAATTAAATTATGATATTAGATATAGATAAAAAAATTGAACAAACAGTTGCTTCTTTAGAAGACCAACATACAATTCAAGATGTTTTTAATAAGTTTATAGCGTTGTTTCCAGAAGATTGGAAAAAACATAAAATAGCCTATTCAAAATTTAATCGGAGTAAACAATTTGGAAGAACAATTCCGTTACCAAAACCAGAAGTGTCTTTAAAAAAAATGATTCAAATCTGGTTAAAAAAACAGCAAGGTTAATTGACAAAACCAAAAACATATCATTTCTTTTTAAGTGCATTTTCCATTCTTTTTTGCATCACATTGCATGCGCAAAAACTTGAATATGAAAATCCATCTGAAGTACGAATGGATTCTCTTTTTATGCATCAAAAAGTAGCGGCTATTGTTACCAAGGCTATTCAGGAAAAAGCATTTCCTGGAGTTCAAATTTTAGTTGCGAAAAAGCACAAAATCATTTTCCACAAGGCTTATGGTTTTCATACCTATGACAGCATTCAAAAAGTACAACTTAATGATGTTTATGACATTGCTTCTATTACTAAAATAATGGGACCATTGCCTGCACTTATGAAATTATATGATGAAGGTAAAATTGATTTAGACGCTCCTTTTAGCACCTATTGGAAACCTTGGAGAAACAGAAAGGACAAAAAACACATCACCCTTAGAGACGTTTTAGCCCATCAGGCAGGGCTGCATCCATATATCGTTTTTTTAGGTGAAGTATTGAAAAAAGACAATCGCTTTAAATCTCGTTTTGTAAAGGCTGAATTAAAAGAAGGATTTACCAGTCAAGCCTATGATGGTATTTTTATCAAAGATCGTTTTAAAAATAAAATGTATCGTCAGATAAATAGATCCGACGTTTCTACCATAAAAAAATACAAATACTCTGGGCTTAGTTTTTTGTTATATCCGAAGATAATTTCTGATATCACCACCGAAAATTATCATGATTATTTACAAAACAATTTTTTTAAACCACTAGGTTCAACCACATTGGGGTTTACGCCTAAAAAGAAAAATTTTGGCATCAAAATTGTTCCAACAGAAATAGATTCTTTGTTTAGGAAAGACTTGACTAAAAACTGGGTTCACGACGAGAATGCCGCTTTAATGGGCGGAATTTCTGGCAACGCTGGTCTCTTTGGAAGTGCTTTAGATTTAGCAAAAGTAATGCAGATGTATTGTAATTATGGGTATTATAATTACAAACAATACATTTCCACAAGCACCTTAAAAGAATTTACAAAAACGCAGTACCCAAAGAATAACAACCGCCGTGGATTAGGATTTGACAAACCTTTAATTGGCAACGATACATTACCTATCCACAAAGCATACCCGGCACCAGAGGCTAGCGCTACAAGCTTTGGGCATTCTGGATTTACAGGAACTTTTGTTTGGGCAGATCCAACGCATGAATTGGTTTTTATTTTCTTATCAAATAGGGTGTATCCAACGAGAAGTCATCGGAATATTTACAATTTAAATATCAGACTTAAAGTGCAACAAGTTTTTTATCAAGCTATGAACAAGTCGAAATAATAAAGTAGCTTTACACTTAGAATGATCCACAAATTACAACAACATATTGCCACTCAGTTTCCTTTTCTAAAGGGGAAAAAATTATTGATTGCTATTTCTGGTGGTTTAGATAGTGTTGTATTGACACAGCTGTTTCACACACTAAATTTTGATACTTCTTTAGCACACTGTAATTTTAATTTAAGAGGTTTAGAAAGTGATAAAGACGAAGCTTTTGTAAAAAAGGTTGGCGCAACGTTACATCTAAAAACATTCACAACAAGTTTTAACACAGACGAATACGCTAACAAAAACAAAACTTCTACGCAAGTTGCAGCTAGAGAATTACGTTATGCTTGGTTTCAGGAGCTCGTTAATAAACATCAATTTGATTACGTATTAACTGCGCATCATGCAGATGACAATTTAGAAACTTTTTTAATCAATCTAAGCCGTGGTTCAGGTCTAGAGGGGTTCACAGGGATTCCAGCAATCAATAATACGATTATAAGACCATTGTTGGTTTTTTCTAGGGCCGAAATTGAGGAATTTGCAAAAGAGAATTCTATTGAATGGCGGGAAGATCAAAGTAATGCCACCACAAAATATGTTCGAAATAAAATTAGGCATCAAATCATTCCAATTTTAAAAGAGATCAATCCAACCCTATTAAATTCGTTTCAAAAAACAACGGCTAATTTAAAAGGTAGTCAGCAGATAATTAATAACACAATTGCTGAAATAAAAAAAAAAGTAATTCGTAACGATCAAAACGGGGTTACAAAATTTGACGTTACTGAAATTCACAAATTATCCAATCCTAAAGCATATTTGTTTGAACTCTTAAAATCGTACAATTTTACAGAATGGAACGATATTGAAAATTTAGTATCCGCGCAATCTGGAAAACAAGTTTTTTCAAAATCACATCGATTATTGAAGGATCGTGACTTTTTACTGTTAACTAAAACCCCATCTCCAATTGGGCATTCAGAAATCTTAATTACAAAAAACACCAAAGAAATAGTTGTCCCCATTCATCTTAGTTTCGAAAACGTTTCTGACATTCAGCAACAAGATGAAAAAACCATTTTTTTAGATACTGATACACTTACATTTCCTTTAAAATTAAGAAAATGGCAAGAAGGAGATTATTTCTACCCAATTGGAATGCAAGGGAAAAAGAAATTGAGTAAGTTTTTTAAAGATCAAAAGTATTCTTTAGTTGCTAAGGAAAATACATGGTTGTTATGTTCTGAAAATCAAATTGTTTGGATTGTTGGAAAACGTCAAGACAGAAGGTTTATGGCAGACAAAAACTCATTGAACATTTCAAAATCCTACATAACCTATTAACTTAGTGGGATTTATGCATTTACTCAATTTCCTCCTTTTTTCAATAAAAAGAGCGCACTCTCAGGGCCAAATACGTTGATTTTAGTAAAATAATCGGCCAAATCGGTTTTGATTTACTACATTTAGCAATCAAAATATCAAACAATCAACCTCATGAAAAAATTATGGTTATTAGTTGCGGGTATCGCAATAGTTTCGTGTAAAAATGAAGCACCAATAGATTATGCAATTATTACAGGAAATATTGCAAATGCAGACACTAAAGAAATGGTTCTTTATGGAACTACAGATAGGTCTTTTAAAAAACATACAATTACGATTAATGAAGATGGTTCATTTATAGATACTGTAAAAGTAGCTGGACAATATTTTTTATACCAAGCTAAAAACGGAACTCCGTTGCATTTAGAAACGGGAGATAATGTACGTATTAATTATGACTCAAAAGATTTCGATAAAACATTAGTGTTCTCTGGCAAAGGGTTTGAAATTAGTTCTTATTTGGTTTCAAAAAAGAACGAGGAAAGAGAATTAATGGGTAAAGGAACCGAAGTTTATACCAAAGAAGAAGCTGATTATAAAAAAACTTTTCAGAATATTAAAACTGCTCAGAAACAATTGTTAAGCGCTGCCACTGGTATTGATGCCGCTTATAAAGCAAAAGAAGAAAGAAATATTCAATACGCATATTTAGGAAAACTTTCAATTTATCAATCTTACCATTCTTATTATGCAAAAAAGAAAGATTTTGAACCTTCAAAAGAATTTTTAAGTGAAGTCGCTAGCATTCAATTTAATAGTGAAGAAGATTTTGAATTTTCTCCGGCCTATAAATCGTTAGTTACAAATCATTACCAAAATAAGGTATCAGAATTAGTGAAGGCTAATGAAAAATTGGACAGAACACTAACCATGATAAAAGTTGGTAGTTCTATAGAAAATCAAACCATTAAAAATGCCATGCTTTATGAAGCCGTAAAATACTCAATTACAAGAGCTGATAATTTAGAAGAATTATACACAGCCTTTAAAGCAGCGGGATCTACAAATGAAAAGAACAATACAGAAATAGAAACAAGTTACAGTTCTTTAAAAAAGTTGACTAAAGGAAATCCTTCACCTAAATTTGTAAACTATGAAAACAATGCAGGTGGAACCACTTCTTTAGATGATTTAAAAGGTAAATATACGTATATTGACATTTGGGCAACTTGGTGTGGCCCTTGTATTGGGGAGATTCCTTCTTTAAAGAAAGTAGAAAAGCAATTTCATGGTAAAAACATTCAGTTTTTAAGTATTTCTATTGATGCTAAGAAAGATCATCAAAAATGGAAAGACATGATCAAAGAGAAAGAATTAGGTGGTATTCAACTATTTGCTGATAATCTTTGGGAATCAAAATTTGTGGCTGATTATATGGTTAAGGGAATTCCTAAATTTATTTTGTTAGATCCTCAAGGGAATATTGTGACGGCTAATGCACCAAGACCATCAAATAAAAAATTGGTTGAACTTTTTAAAGAATTAAAAATATAAACACCTGATAACACAATTAAAAACCTCCACTTTTTGGAGGTTTTTTTTTACATCTGGATCTCAATTCATTCATCATTCAAATAAAATTTTTACATTTATATAAAAGAAACCCAATGAAAACTAAACTGACCCTACTCTCATTTTTATGTATTTCCTCTTTTCTCTTTGCTCAGAAAAGAACAATACCAACAGACACTACCGTAGTAACCTCACATACAACAACCATAAAAGGCAAAAAAATTAATTATACTGCCTATGCTGGTACACAACCTATTTGGGACAAAGAAGGCGATCCTAAAGCAACCTTATTTTATACTTATTACAAAAGAACCAATAATGTAAACACATCTAAAAGGCCTCTTTTAATTTCTTTTAACGGTGGACCTGGCTCAGCTTCTGTTTGGATGCATTTAGCATATACTGGACCAAATGTCTTGAATATTGATGACGAAGGCTATCCTATTCAACCCTATGGGTACCATAGCAATCCACATTCTGTATTAGATGTTGCAGACATCGTTTTTGTAAATCCCGTAAACACCGGGTATTCTAGAACTGTAAAAAGAAAAGGGAAGAAAGTAAATAAAGCCGATTTTTTTGGCGTGAATGCAGATATAAAATACTTAGCCGAATGGGTAAATACATTCGTAACAAGAAACAAACGCTGGTCGTCTCCTAAATACTTAATTGGAGAAAGTTACGGAGGCACAAGAGTTTCTGGTTTAGCAAACGAACTACAAAGTAGACAATGGATGTATTTAAATGGTGTTATATTAGTTTCACCAGCAGATTACGGTGCTAAAAATTCTGATATAGCTGTTTCTTCATCTATAGATTTCCCATATTTCACAGCTGCAGCTTGGCATCATAAAATGTTAGCTCCTGCACTACAAAATAAAGATTTATTAGAAATCTTACCAGAAGCAGAGAATTTTGCAATTAACTCATTAATGCCAGCCTTAGCAAAAGGTGGTTTTATTAGCAAAACAGAAAAAAATAACATTGTAGAAAAAATGGCCTATTATACAGGATTGTCTAAAAAAGTAATTTTACAACACAACTTGGAAATTCCGAATCGCTTTTTTTGGAAGGAATTACTGAGAGAAAAGAACGGAAAAACTATTGGAAGATTGGATTCTAGATATATGGGAATTGATAAAAAAGTAGCAGGTGATTCTCCTGATTACAATTCAGAATTAACCTCATGGCTGCATTCTTTTACCCCTGCGATTAATCATTATATGAGTGCCCATTTAAATTTTAACACAGATGTGAAATACAACATGTTTGGGCCTGTGCATCCTTGGGACTGGAAAAATAATAATACCAGAGAAGACCTTAGAAAAGCAGTGGCTCAAAACCCTTATTTAAACTTGCTTTTTCAAGCGGGTTATTATGATGGAGCTACGACCTATTTTAATACTAAATACACCATGTGGCAAATAGATCCAAGTGGGAAGTTAAAAGACAGAATGCACTTTAAAGGATATAGAAGTGGGCATATGATGTATTTACGTAAGGCGGATTTAAAAGCTGCAAATGACGATATTAGAAACTTTATAAAAGCGAGTGCTTCAAACGGAAAACCTGCTAAATACTAGTAAAATTAACACCCTAAAAAAAGCAGCTATTCAATAGCTGCTTTTTTTTAGAATATACATTGAGAACTATTAATGTCTCATTCTTCTACCTCTTCTTCTACCTGAACCCTTAGGCCCTTTGTTTCCGTTTAATGTATATGTTAAGCTTAACATATAATACGTTCCCAATACATCTCTTGTTATTTCTCGCGTAATATTATCTGAATTACTTCTAGAAAAACCAACATTTTTATTTAACATATCTAAGGCTGTCAACTTGATATTCATTGCTTTCGATTTTAAGAATGCATATGAAACTGAAGCATTCCAAATTGGTACAGCTTGATCAGTTCCAAAACTATCATCTGTATAAATGTCATACTTAAATTGCGTTGTAAAGTTGAACGATTTAGTAACATTCCAATCAGACTTTACATAATACGATTGTTGAAGATAGTCTCTATCTGCAGAAGACCCTGAAAAAGAATTAATATTTTTAGAGAAATTAGCACCAACCGCTAGATCTAAGAAATCTTTTTTATTATTTTCTAAAGACACTCTAATTTTTGTATTCTTTGAGCTTGTTTTATTATCTATGTTATCTATTCTTGATTGATAATTACTCGTTGAATAGTTTAACCCAAGGTTATAACGAATGCCTAATTTCTTCAAACGGTTTCCGAAACTAATATCTCCACTAAAGCTGTCTCTATTTCCTAAATTAATATAGGTTCTTGTTTGAAAACTTGTATTTACATCTGTAACAGTAGAGTTTATAATCGCATTGCTTGTATTGTTATAACTTAAATGCGCAAAAAAGCTAAAGCCGGTTACAAAATTGTAATTTCCATACATCCCGAAAAAGGAATGTTTTTTCTCTGGAGATAAATTTTGGTTTCCCGTGCTAATAAATTTAGGGTCAAAATTATCAACTACTGGTGATATTTTACTTAAACCAGGTAAGTCTAGTGATTTTCTATATCTAAAGAAAATCCAGCTTCCTTTTTTAGGGCGGTACCTAAATCTAAACGATGGATTTAAACTTGTATATTTCTTGTTAAATTTTGTGCCACCAACCAGTCCAAAATCTTGTGTTTGCTCTTGAAATTGTGTTCCTAATGTTACTGAAGTTTTTTTATTATTAAAACGATAATCAAGAGATCCATAGGTCGTTTTTCTATCTTCAAATAAATCCCTAATAAAAGTTGTACCTGCATCAACAGTTCCATTTAACGTTTGGTATTGATCTATATACTCGTCTTTATTTGCAACCGTTACCCCTCCACCAAATTCAATAAAATTCTTTGCATTAATTGGCTCTGTATATTGTACCTCAAAATCAATTTCGTGGTCTTTATCATTTCGAGATATTGTTCCAACCCTATTTTCATCTGTAATTGAAGGATCTGTGAAATCAATAGAAGTATTTCCATTACTTTCACTCTTGCTATTAGAAAAATCTACATCCAATTCAATTTCTATACTTCGCTTCGATTTCGCATTAAATCTTTTATTATAATCTAAACGAATACTTCCACTATTACTATTATTGTCACTATTCGACGTTGCATCAGTAACACTATTAATATCTACTTTACTATCAGCATTAAAAATTTGGGTTTTTGATGTTCCATCCCCAATTGTATTGCTTGATCTTATATTACCTCTCAATGCAATAGAGCTTAACTTATTAGATCTATCAATAAAACCAAAGTTGGCTTTATGAGACTTGGTAGTGCTATTACTATTACTTTGATCTACTATATGTATATCTTTACCAGCTACTTTTCTTGTCTCTTTTGTTAAAACATCTCCAGATTTCGTATCGTTATAATTATAAAAATAGTCTGTATTTAAATTTTGTTTCTTTTTTAATTCATAGCCTAAATTAAATCCTCCAATACCAGTTGTGATAAATCCAGATGAGCTACCACCTGACCCTCCACGTCTAATACTAAATCCTCCAGAACCACCTCCAAAAGACATGATGTCTGAAATATCAGATCCAGTAGTATTTACATTATTGTATTTTCCAATCACAGAAGCCTGTACTTTCGGTGAAAAACGATTGTAACTCACACTGGTTAAATACCTACTATCTGATCCATACCCCCCTTGAAACTTACCAAAGTCACTTACTTTCTTATCATCTTTTAATACTAAGTTGATTACTTTAGCTTTATCAGAATCGTTTACACCACTCACTCTAGCTTTGTCACTTTTTTCGTCAATTACCTCTACTTTTTTAATTGCATCTGCAGATAAATTTTTCATAGCTACTGCAGGGTCTCCTCCAAAAAATTCTTTTCCATCTACGTATACTTTAGTAACATCTTCTCCCTGCGCTTTTACTTTTCCGTCTGCATCAACTTCTATTCCGGGTAGCTTCTTTAGCAAATCTTCTACATTATCATCAACCCTAACTTTAAACGCTTTTGTATTAAAAGCCATGGTATCTTTCTTAATAGAAATTGGAATAACAGCTGTAATGGTAATTTCATCCAAGGTGTTCGCTTGTTCTTTTAAGGTAATCATACTAAAGTTTAAAGATTTCCCTGCAAAATCTATACTCTTTTGATATACTTTATATCCAATTAAATTAATTTGAAAAATTCTTTTCCCATTAGAAACATCTATTACTTTAAAATTCCCTTTAATATCAGTACTCGTATAACTGACTAAGGTTGAATCTGCTGCATTTAATACTGCAACTGATGCAAATTCTAATGGTTTTTTTTCTTCATCTACTACTTTACCTGTAATGTTCTGCGCCATAGAAAAAGAAGAAACCAATAGCATAGCAACAACTATTAGTTTGGTGAAATTTGATTTGATCATTGTTCGTTATTTGATTGTTTTGGTTTTTCAATACGTCAAGCTATTTGTAATAGCTTTCGCTTTGACTATCCCGAAAGAGTAAGGTTTAATTGGCTTTTTTGATTTTCATTCTTTTTAAGAATTCTTTAACGTTTACAAGGATGCTAAAAACGCTAACACTCTAATAATCAACATTAACGTAGTTTAATGATTTTTAAGAAAATATTTTTTAACACTATTTAACAACATGTTTAATTTATGTATTCACCCATCAATTAGAAATCAACTCGGTATATTTTGAGTATCTTTAAAAGAAAAAATGCTAGTTAAAGTTTATGGTAGTGC
>Ga0105359_10002171_pt1 | contig 16305 bp, 11 predicted proteins | sample GOMGulsemesocosm_6_FD_83659 | JGI IMG/M metagenome (GOLD analysis project Ga0105359, IMG submission 83659) | Methane-oxidizing microbial communities from mesocosms in the Gulf of Mexico - GOM8C Gulf of Mexico | ecosystem: Environmental > Aquatic > Marine > Cold seeps | place: Gulf of Mexico...
AATCAAAAATATATCGACCTATTTGATTACCCGAAAGAGCTTATCTACTTAGGCAGTCCAATCGAAGACTTAATTCGATTTAATGCTAAACGTGGCCTTTGCGGTACGGGGCAAATAGATAATAAAGTAAATAAACGTTTAAACCATCTTGGTGAAGGCAGTCCTCATCGCTCTGAGCGCCAACATCATAACGGCCAAACAATTCGCATTGAAGGTAATCCATTACCCGACGGTGGCTTTGTTATGATGTTTTCTGATATCACTGCCTATCGTCAAGCTGAGCAAGTTTTGAAAGAAGCAAATTTAGACTTAGAAACCCGTGTAAATGAACGAACGCGAAAGCTTGCACAAACCAATATGGCACTAGAACAAGCAAGAGAAAAAGCTGAACAAGCTCATATTAATAAAAGCCAATACTTAAAAGCTTGTAGCCATGACCTAATGCAACCGCTTGAAGCGGCAAGGTTATTTACTTGTGCTTTAGCGGAACAAAATAATTTAAACGACAGACAAAAAAGACAAGTCGATAATATTGACCGTTCTTTAAAAGTGGCTAATGATTTATTATCTGATTTGGGAGAAATAGCCCGTATTGAAAGTGGTAATATAAATCCTCATCTAGAGAGTCTTTCTTTAAATGAACTATTTACCAGTTTATCTGAAGAATTTTCAGCGTCCGCAAATGAGCTAAATATAGCGTTTAGTGTTGTAAAAACCAAGGTGTGGATAAATTCAGATGCCTTGCTATTACGCCGAATTTTACAAAATTTAATCGCTAATGCTTTTCGTTATGCTAACCCGGGAAAAGTATTGCTCGGGCTTCGTCGTCATTTTATCAACAATAAAGCCTTTGTAACGATTCAAGTACTAGATAATGGTCCGGGTATTCCACAAGATAAACAAAGACTTGTTTTTGAACAATTTACGCAATTGCACACCTCTGTTTCTTCTCAGCAAAACGCTGGTTTGGGGTTAGGGTTGAATATAACGAAAAGTTTATGCCAAATCCTTGATCATAATTTGGCACTAAAATCAGCTGAAGGTTTAGGTTGTAATTTTTCGGTCACCATAGAGAGCGTAGCTGCTCAGCCTAGTAAAATGATTAACCCAGCTCATATAAATACCGGCTTTTACGGGGTAACTGTCTTATGTATAGACAACGACCCCGACGTACTTAGTGGTATGGTGGAGTTACTTTCTATCTGGCAATGTACTGTCTTAGCTGCTGATTCAGTAAAAAGTGCATTGGAACAATTTGCCAAATATAAAGATGAAATAGATATTTTATTGGTTGATTATCAATTAGGCCACAATGAATATGGCTTATCACTTATTTCACAATTGCAAACATCTTGTCAACATTACGTCCCTGCCATTTTGATCACTGCGACAACAGATAGTGCTATAGAAGAAAAAGCTAAACGTCAAGACGTGGGTTTTATGCGCAAATTAGTTAAACCTGCCGCTTTACGTGCCATGATGAGCGCCAAAATTGCCAATAAACTGCAACGAAATTATTCAAATTAGGCTAAGTGTAAATATCGAATCATGATACTAGCACCACCATGTCGTCGCGGTGCACAATGACTTTACTTAAACAAAACCCTAAAACATCCTGTATCTCATCACTTTTACAGCCTTGAATACGTGATAAATCTCGGTGGTTATACTGACAAATCCCTTTGGCAATAACTTTTTTAGATTTGGCGTCAAGCAAGTCGATGGAGTCACCTGCATTAAAACTTCCAGTCAAAGACTTTATTCCCGAGGGTAATAATGAAGCCCCCCTGTTTACTAATGCGTTTACCGCACCAGCATCTAAATAAAGTTGTCCATTGCTTTTCAATGTATGTTTTAACCAGTATTTTTTCGCCTTACTGGCCGCATGTTTCGCTATAAAATGTGTGCCTGGATTTTCACTTTTTAAAATGCGATCAAAGACTTCACTTTTGCTTCCGTTAATAATGTAAGTATCAATGCCATTGTCTACAGCTTTTTCAGCCGCTTGAATTTTTGTCTTCATGCCACCTGTGGCGAGATGATTGCTTGTTCCACCAGCCATTGCGTATATTTCGTCAGAAATGTGTGCTATTTCAGCCAACATTTTTGCATCTAGGTTGTTGCGGGGGTCTTTATCAAAAACACCATCAACATCACTCAAAATAAACAAGCTATCAGCCTCGCAAACTAAAGCGACTAAAGCAGCGAGATTGTCATTGTCTCCTACTTTTAATTCATCAATAGCGACTGTGTCATTTTCATTAACAATTGGAATAATACCGTTGGCAAGCAAAGTACGCAGGGTATTCTTGATATTAATATAACGTTGGCGGTCTTTTAAATCTCCATGGGTAATTAAGAGTTGGCTGCAAGGTACATCAAAAAAACGCTGCCAATTTGCCATCATTTTCATTTGCCCTACAGAAGCCATAGCTTGCTTGGTAGCAATAGAAGGCACTGGTGAACCGTGCTGAATTAACTGACGTCCTGCAGCAACACTACCTGACGAAACCAGAATAATCTCTTTACCTTGGTGATGACATTCGTTAATGAATTGAGCAATGGCTAGTAAATATTTGCCACTGCAGCCTTCACCATCAGGCGAAACTAGCGCACTACCAACTTTTATAACCGCACGTTTGAAATTCATTATTTACCCCTCACATCAATAGTGCTAAGAATGACTAAAAATAACGTTTTTAGCAATTAAATTTTCATCATAAGATATAATTTCGCCTACTTTATGGTGTTTAAATTGAGTAAACCCTATTTTATACAGTTAAGATGGTTAAAAACATCATAATCATTGGTGGTAAAATAATATAGACCAGTTTTCGTTCAGAACATTCGATTCGCTACATCATATTAAAACTACTACTTCAGGCTAATTAATTCGAATTAATTAGCTTTATTCTTTAAGTTGAAAAGTAGTTACCTTCATTACATGACATTTTATTTATCTAGATAAGAAAATAATATAATTACTTAAGAAATGCATTCGTTAAAAATAGTTACTGATAAAAAGATTAATTATCAGTAATATAATTATATAGCATTCAATTTTGTCTCCAGTGATTTTAAAGACTCATACAATTAAGTACATAAGGGAATTTAATGAACGAACTCATTATAAAATGGTTAGCTGAACAGGGTGTTCCAGCCACTTATTTACCCATTTCTAGCATCCTAGTTGGTATAGGTATTATTATACTATTGTCTTGGATGAGTTATTATTTGACCAAACATCAAGCGTTAGTGATGATCAAAAAACTGGTAAAAAACACCCGTAATCAATGGGATGACTTGTTACTAGAACAACAAGTTTTCTCAAGAATCGCCTTGTTAATTCCTTTTCTCTTATTATTATTTCTAACACCATTACTTTTACCCAATCAAGATAGTTACAGTAATTTTTTGCAAATATTCGCTAAAGTCGCCATTAGCTTTCAAATTGCTCACAGTTTAAGTGCAATTCTTAATGTTAGTAAGAGTGTATATAAAGAAAGCGCTAAAGAACGTTATTTACCGCTAAATGCCACGATTCAAGTAGTGAAATTAGCGCTTTATTTGGTGGCTACAATTTTAGCTATTTCATTTATGCTGGGTAAATCACCTCTATACTTACTCAGTGGCCTTGGCGCGTTAACAGCCGTTTTATTATTGGTATTCCAAGATACTATTAAGGGCTTAGTCGCTAGTATTCAAATTTCGGCCAATCGCATGGTTGCACCTGGCGACTGGATAGAACTACCAAAATATGGTGCCGACGGAGACGTATTGGAAATAGGTTTAAATACAGTTAAGGTGCAAAATTTTGACCGTACCATTACTACTGTTCCGACGTACGCTTTAATAAGTGGTTCATTTAAGAATTGGCGTGATATGTTTAATTCAGGTGGACGCCGTATTAAACGCACAATGACAATAGATATCGGCAGTATAGCCTTTTATGATGAAGTTAAAATTACGCAATTATCAGATATTAAGCTATTAAATACTTACCTTGAGGAGAAACGACAAGAGATTACCGCAAGCAACCTAACCTCTGGTGTCGACAGTAATTGCAATGTAAATGCCAGACAACTTACCAATATTGGTACTTTTAGAGCCTATATTGAGGCCTATTTAGCGCAACACGAGAAAGTTCATCATGAGATGACCTGCATGGTTAGACAGCTTGCTGCGACCTCAACAGGTTTACCTTTAGAGTTATATTTCTTTAGTAATGATCAAGATTGGGTAAATTATGAAGCCATACAAGCTGATATCTTTGATCATTTGTATGCGATGGCACCCTTTTTTGATATCAGAATATTCCAGCATCCAACGGGGCATGATTGGCATAACAACAAGAGATAATTTCAAGTCCATTGAGACTGTTTCGAGTTAATGGACTTGATATAAATGTTATCTCGGTCGAATTAAGCCTTCTTGAATTGTAGAAGCAACTAACTGGCCTTGACGATTAAAGATTTTACCTCTCACTAAACCACGCCCACCGCTTGCTGATGGGCTTTCTGTTGCATACAGCAACCAATCGTCAAACCTAAACGGTCGATGAAACCACATAGCATGGTCTATAGTTGCTATTTGTATTTTAGGTTGCCAATGGCTTCGACCATGAGGCATTAGCGCAGTGGGTAAAAAATGAAAGTCCGACGTATAAGCCAACATATAAGTATGAATTCGCTGATCATCTGGCAGTTCGCCATTTGCTTTTATCCACATTTGACATTTAGCTGGCATTTTTTCAGGATTAATCCAGTTGTATTGCTGAATAGGTCTAATTTCTATAGGCTTTTCTCGTAAGAATATATCCCTTACGCTTTGGTGAATATGTGCTTTGTTGGCATGGATAAAATCACTATAGGAAGGCGTATCTTCTGGTGCAGCAACTTCAGGCATTAAGTCCTGATGATCTAGTCCTTGCTCTTCAATTTGAAAAGAGGCTGTCATATAGTAGATTGCTTTGCCATTTTGAATGGCTTGAACTCTGCGGGTACTAAAACTTCTACCGTCTCTAATTTTTTCTACTTCGTAAACTACAGGTTTTTTAGCATCACCCGGGCGAAGAAAATAAGAATGTAAAGAATGCACATGCCTTTGCGATTCAACAGTCTCTTGAGCCGCTGATAATGCTTGCCCCATAACTTGACCACCGAATAGTTGCGGTAAGCCTAAATCTTGGCTTTGACCACGATAGATCCCTTGTTCAATAACTTCTAATTTCAGTAATGCAGATAAATCATCTAGTACTTGGCTCATAATTAATCCTCTTAGATTATCCTCTCATTGTACCAGTCTGTTTTATTTGATGAAATAGTAAAGTTCTACTAAACTCACTGTTGAATTTTCACACAAGTTCAGTTACTGTGTAACAATAAATGTCGGATTAAACTGTAATCTGGTATCTTTTTATGAAGATAAGGTAAATAATGCAAGCGTTATTAGAGAGAGAAGTGTTACTAGAAAGAAGACACTATACTCCTGAACAATCTGTTTTATGGGATAAACTTTCTTTGGCTCAGAAATTTGCGGCGAGCAGTTTAACTCAATTTGGTTATGATCTTGCGTTTATTAGAAACTCTATCGATGGCGGTTTAGCGATTCTTTTGTGCAATGGCAGTGCTGCAACAATCACAGGTGAAGGTGAAATCAATACTTCACCCAATATTACTGTTAGATAACCTCCCTTTTATACAAAAAAACATAAAAAAGCGTCAATAGGACGCTTTTTCTTATTGTGTCAATCAAGTCTCGCTTTTTAAGCCGAACGCACTTTTTTAACTTCTTTTACCACACTTTCACCTTCGGTGAACTTTAACTGTTCTAGCAGCAATGCTTCCGTTAAAGCAATAAACCCATTGAGGTTATTATTGGTCCACATACGTTTAATCGTGGCATCTTTTTGACCAATAAACGTATTAAATTCTTCATAAAAACCGGCCTGAAAGTTCTCATAGCACTTTTTCGTAATCATGCTCATTTGCCCTTTGCCTTTTAAGCATTCAATAAAAATAGCAGAATAATTGTTTACTAAAGGGCTGATCATTTTTAGATGATTGCACTCGATTTCGACTTTGCAGTTTTCCATCTTTTGCTCAATCTTTTTTAATCGGTATTTAGCAGATTCCTCGTTACGTTTAGCCGTTAGTACTAAGGCATCTAAAAAAAATTTATTTTCTCTGCGAGTATTTGATATATCGCGTTTCGCCAAAATAAGCTCGCGCTGTAAGTTTTCAGCGCGAAAGAAAAAATAAATACTAATAAAAACAAACGCAGCAATAATAGAGGCCACATAGATCATGTTTCTTACATCTCGTTTTCAAAAAAGCTTAAGTGAAATTATACCTAAACTCCGCCACAACTCATACCACTTAGATCAAAATTAGGATAAGTCTTACTCCAAATAAGGGAAAAACCGACTCAGATTAAATAATAGTCTTAACTTCATTTCGGCTTGCTGAACGTTTTCTAAATAAGGTCGAGGGATTAAAGTTAGTTATAAAGTACCGTTTTCATGATTAACACTTTCACTTAACCTTGAAAGAAAGATATAGGGGTCAATATCTTGCACTGTAGGTATATCAAATTGGTACCCTATATTAATGGTAAAGGCACCAAGACTGGCAAAAAATCGAGTTTCTAACGCTTCAGATAGCTGAGTAAATAAGGTTTCAATCTCTAATTTTGATTGAAAAGGGCACAGAATTAAGTATTCCCCTTCATTGATTAAGCCTGCACGGTCAAACTCCCCGATAAATTCATTTATTATCGTTGCCACCGTTTTTGCAACATCATTCACTATTTTTTTGTTAAAATGAAAGCTGAGTTCTTGCCAATTTTTAATCGACAAATAGCCAATGGCTAAAGGAAATTCATATTTCCTTGCCATCTTAAAAGTCATTTGATAAAACTGTTTAGTTTGTGCTGGACTGGCTATTTCATCATTGGGTTGCTCAATTTCATCATACGCTATATTGAGTCTTTGAGCGCGTTGATATAACAAACCCCATATAAGTGCAATCGATAGCAAAAAAATGATGACCGAAAGTAGGGTGATGACATTTTTTTGCGTGATAAGTTTGGATGAGAATTTGGCCCTTATTTCACTTATGTCAGCTAAAGAATGTGCTAAAACTTTACTTTTATTTTTAGCAGCTTCAGCTAAGCCTAGTTTTAGAGACTTTCCTGCTTTAATGAAATTAAATTGTTGATTCAATTTGGTATACTTATTTAATAATCGTAATGATTTTTCTAAATTTCCTCTAGACTCATACAAACCGGAAAGCAATAAATAGAATTCTATCTGCTGACTGGTTAATTCAACATTTTCAACGAGAGATTCCGTTTTTAATAACAGCTGGTCCGATAATTCATTTCTACCTGTTGCTTTTGAAGCTTTGGCCAAAGAAATTAACGTACTAATATAAGGTTTGGTTAAGCTCTGTCCTTTAAAGACTTGTTCTGCCTTATTTAACGCACTGTAGGCTAATTCAAAGTTTTCTTGTTGGTATAACACTTGACCAAGCCCTAACTCTGTATAAGCCACTCTAATGGGAATATTCTTCTTTTCTGTATGGGTTTTTGCCTGCCAAAATGCGCTGTAAGCGTCATCCAACCTCCCCAATTCAAGGTAAGATCGAGCCAAATTAAAATAGCTTTTTTCAATGTGATGATCTTTAGATAATTCAAACCTTAATTTAATAATTTTTTGATACAGGCTTGACGCTGTATGTATATCACCCAAATAATAATGGGCAATCGCCAATATTTCTAATAGCTCAACATGATCAGAAAATCGCTCATTTTGGTTAATTAACAACTCTACCCGTAATAGGTCATTGATAGACTTTTGATACTTAGCCACTAATGCATACGCTACAGCACGATAACTTAAAGCTATCAATTGGTATTGTATGTTTAATGTTTGTTCCGAAAGCGCTAACGCTTGATTAGATATTTCAAGAACCTGGTGGTATTTACCTTTAATATAATAACCATCTGCAAGCTTTAACAATAAGTTTAACTCTACTTCAGGTTCTAATGCCGATAACGTTAAGCCCTCTTTAGCAAACTGAAAGGATTTTGCGATATCGCCTTTATTCTCAGAGACATTGGCTAATAATATAAATATTTTAGCGATATTATCGTTGTTATAATTTTTTCGATTTTTAATGATTTTTCGGGAAAAAGTAACGACTTCCTCAAAAGGTAAAATCTCTTTATCCATTTGATAGAGTGCATCTATTTTTTGAATATTTTTTAGATGAATCGTATAAGATTCTGCAGTGACACTATTAATAGTGAAAAAAGACAGACTTAAAAAAAGAATTAACAATACATTTTTAATTACCATATAAATAACTTCTTATTCATAAACCACGTCCTTATAGCAATTTGAAAAATAGCACTAACATTTAATAGCTTGAAAAATATATAAAAAATAAAACACTATAACCTTATTATATTCTAGATTACCCCGTTTAAAATATTTTTGTTTACATCGATATCCAAATGTCTATAATGACTATAGAGCTTCTAAAGCTCGACAAGGGCAAATCTAGTGAAAACTAGAGACGCAAAGTTACCGGTCTAAGGGGAAACCTAAGACAGCGGAACTGCCAAATTTAGATATAGTGGGGGCTTATCTTAATTAACAGCTATGCTTTCTTTTCCACGGTATACTTTGCGGGCTTCCCTTCTCTTCATTAAATTCCTAATTTTTACTTTTGAATTTCTGCTTATTAACAATATAATAATTTATTACTTTTTCCAGCATAGATAATGGCATAGAACCATTTTTTAGTATCTCATCATGAAACTCTCTTAAATCGAAATTCTCACCTAAAGCGAGTTCAGTCTCTTTGCGCAATCGTTTGATTGTTAACTCGCCCATTTTATAGGAAAGCGCTTGACCTGGCCAAGAAATATAGCGGTCAATCTCTGTTTTAACATTATGTAAAGATAAAGCTGTATTGCTTGCGAGATACTTTATTGCCTTTTCTCTACTCCAGCCTTTAGCATGCATACCGGTATCAACAACTAAACGACATGCTCGCCACATTTCATAAGTTAAGCGGCCAAAATTACTGTAAGGATTTTGATAAAAGCCAGCTTCAACACCTAAAAACTCTGAATACAAACCCCAACCTTCGCCAAATGCAGAGATGTAGGTACTGTTTCTAAATTTAGGTACATTCCTCATCTCTCTAGCGATAGAGCCTTGAAGATGGTGACCAGGAACAGCTTCATGCAAAGTTAATGCTTCTAAGACGTATAACGGTCGACGATCTAGACGATAAGTATTCACCCAATAATTTCCAGGTTGATCATCGCGAGAAGGGGAAGCATACCTCCCTGTAGTATATTTAGGTGCAATGTTGGCTGGAACAGCCATTACACCATAGGGTGTTCTTGGCAAATTTTTGAACAATGTAGGTAGTTTAGCGTCCATCTTTTTGGCAATAAAGGAGGCCTCCTTTAGCAATCCATCAGCGCTTTTGGCATAAAATTGCTCATCGGTTCGTAAAAAGTTTACAAATTTGGCAAAGCCTCCTTTGAAACCTACTTTATCAATAATTCCCTGCATTTCTGCTCGAATACGTTTTACTTCTTCAAGGCCTTTTTGATGAATATTCTCTACCGAAATAGGCAAAGTTGTATAATGTTCAACTCTGTTTTTATAATATTTACTGCCATTGGGTAAAGATGACGCTGCAATGTTCACTCTCGCATTAGGTTGATAGTCATTGATCATAAATTGAAAGTAATGTTGGTAACTCGAAAAAACACTACCCTTTATAACTTCAAGTGCTTCGAATTTAAGTTCTTCCCTTATCGCTGAATTTATATATTTAGGCATTGTAAGAAAGGGCTGAAAATACTCACTTTTGCTTGCATCCTTTTTAATAAACGCTTGTATAGAGTGCTCAAATCCATCAAGTACAATTTTAGGCTGACTTATACCCGTTTCTAGTCCTTTTTTCATCCATAAGATTTGTTGTGAAAAATACTTAGGCAGCGCTTTTAGGCGAGCAATATAATCTCTATAATCTTGCTCTGTTTTAAAGTTAACTTGTTTGGCTATCGAACTTATCCATACATGGAAGCCTGATTCTGCCGTTAATGGCATGTAGTGTTCTTTATTACTATAACTATCGAGCTGATTTTTAATACTATAAGTTAAAACCGACCAGTTAATTTGCTGCTTTTTATCAAGTTTTATGTATTCAATGTTTTGCAATCTGTTGTATAAATCTATCAACTTCCGTTGTTGAAGCGCTAAATTCTCTGGAGATAGATCGGGCAATTTTGCATTATTTTTGCCGACTTCGGGTTTATTAAACGGGCTTTTAGCTTCTACATAGGTCTGATAGTCTGAAATAATAGCCTTAAGATTACTTGTTTCGCTATTTGTTTTTTGATTAGGTAGTTGTGTACAACCCATTGTGAGCATGCCGACCAAAAAGCAACTTAATAATTTATACATAGAGGAAACCCAATTCAAATAAGTTTATTATTAACATAAAAATTCACCATTTCAAAATTCAATCAATTCTCACGACACTGTACATTATTTAAACTTTGTTAGTTTTAATCGAGAAGTAAAATATATATTCATAATACCTAATTTAGCAGTAGCACTTTTTATACTTTTACTGGAGAATGTAGATTGAATTATCAACTGCTTATTTCGGTAATAAATTAGTTGAGTTATTTATAGGGCTGGGGCAATGACCTACCATGATTCCATAAAACAAGCTGATGAAAAAATGAAGTTGTCGATTAAGCAACTGCATCAGTGGAACTTACCCGCACTTCCCATTAACTATGCCGTTGGTTATGAATATATCATTGGTAAAAATGCCCCTTTATTGGCAGCCATAAAGCAACAACTTGCATCGGGAAAGGCTCTCGATAACTTTTTTATTGATGAAATATATCGACAATTTATTTTAGGACAAAGTAAATTTCGTGATGATATTATTGACGATGTTGATGATGTTTTAACATTCGCACACAAAAACGCTCAACATTCTTCTAAATCTACCAAACAATTTTTAAACGCTATTGATACAAACATCAAGCACATTAATTCAAGTGATCAAGAAAAAATCAATGCGAGTCTTACGAAAATCCGTCATGCATCTGAAAAATTTAAGAAGCAACAATTTCAGTTACAAAGTCAGTTACAAGCGTCACAGAGTCATACACAAACATTGAAAATTGAACTTGAAGAGATGCGTAAAGAAATCTACTTAGACCCGTTAACAAATCTTTATAATCGCAAAGCTATGTCGCAACATTTAGATGCGTGGCTAGGTGAAGATCCTGAAAAGAAAGTTGCGGCAATTGTAATAAACATTGAACATTTCTCTCAATTTAATCAAAAGTTTGGACCATTAATTAGTGACATTTTACTTTCAAAAGTAGCTAATAAAGTCAGTAGTTATGTAGATGATAGTGGCTTACCCGTTAGAACAGGAGGTGATGAATTTATTATTTTACTGCCTGATGTTGAAAAAAACGTTGCCGATGAAATCGCACTAAAAATTAGGCATGGCATTCAAAAACTCCGGTTTGTTAGTAGTAAGTCTGGGGTCAGATTGCCACAGCTGTCTGTAATAACAGGGACTAACGAATTTAGAGTTACCGAAAGTGTTAAAACGATTATTCAAAAATCTAGGCAAATGATAACGGGTTTGGCAAAAGAAACCGCTATGGCTAACTAACCTCAACCCGTTTGTAGCACAATTCACTCACTATGCATCAAACATAGTGCAAGTTCTTCGATATTTTGTTCCGAAAATACTTTTATACCGTGCTCACTTAATAACTTAGTTGTTACTCCCTGACCCGCAGCGGTTTTATTCGAAAATGTACCATCATAAACAAACTCACTACCACAAGAAGGGCTGTATTCTTTTAGTAATGCGTAGTGAATATTTTCTTTTAAGCACAGATTTAACGCATGCTGTGCGCCGCGAGTAAACTCAGCCGTAACATCATGCTTCTTGACGGTAATAATCGTATGAGACAACGGAATAATTTCCGCAGGATCACGCGGTGTAGAAAGGCCCCCTGAAACCTCTGGGCAAATGGATACAAAACGCCCTTCTGTTTGCCAGCGATTAAAATGGTTATCTAATAAGTAGTTTACCTGTGCATCATATCGAACCCGCTGTCCTAAAAAACAAGCACTGACTAAAATTTTTTCCATGGGTTGGTACCCTTTTACTAACTCAGTTTAGTGTTGAAACTAGGATCATCTTTCGCGACCATGGTGCAATTTCGACCTTTATTCTTGGCATTATATAACGCTTTATCAGCTTGTAGAATAAGTTGTTGACTGGTCCTACCGTGATTTGGAAATACAGATATGCCAACAGACATGGTAATTTTCCCTAAATTATTCCCTTGGCACTGTAACGTTAACTGGCTGATACGATCACGTAGTTTTTCTGCCAAAGCAAAAGCATCAGGCAGGCTGCTTTCGGGGCAAATAATACAAAACTCCTCTCCGCCATATCGACAAGCAATATCTTCTAATCTTAAGTTAGTCGAGAATTCTTCAGAAACTTGTGTAAGCACCATATCACCTGCTTCGTGACCAAAGCTGTCATTAAATTGCTTAAATTCGTCTAAATCTATCATCAAAACAGAAATATTGTTTTGATGTCTTCCTGCACGATTTATACACTGTTCAAACGCCTCATACATGAATCGTCGATTATACAAACCCGTTAGGGGATCTCTTATCGCTTGATCTCTTAACATGTTTTTTAATAATAAATTCGCCAGTGCACTACTAATTTGTTCAGCTAAATCAATCGCAACAAAGCGTAAATCATCATCAATAATTGCTTCAACACTGATCAGATGAAGAACACCAAAAAGGCCTTCTTCATTAACAAGATCAAGACAAAAAGCATTTTCCAATAGTGTGCAACTTTTATTAATGCAACTCACGGTATTATTACTGTATTTACTGGCTGGCATTTTCTTCATTTTCTGCCAGCAATTCACAGCCAAAAGTGAAATATCGCTCGGCCAATCATTTCCCCAGTGGGTTAGCTCATCAATTGCATCATGTTTATCGTTTGCAAGATATACGGCACCACTTAAATTAGGCAGTAATTTTGGCATTATGTTTGATAAAATACGTTGAGCATCATCTAAGTCATTAGCGCCATTTAGCATAGTGGACATGGTTTGTATTAAGGTTATTTCTCGTGTGTTAGCAACAATTCGTTTTTCCTGAAACTTTCGCTCATCTAATACTGCTTTATGTGATAAACGTATTGCAAACAGGCCAAAAACGATAATCACGCCAATCGTACCCATGATGATCACAGTAAAGCCCCATCGCATACTTACAATGGCGCTTTCATAACTATTTGAAGGTAATGATACTCTTGCAATAAAACCGGTTTTGAAATCGTATTTTGCCACGTAGATCATTTTTTTATTTACGGTTTCACTAACACGGCTCGATATGCCAACTCTGCTCTCTAATGCTTGAATAATTTCAATTCGATCAATATGATTTTCAGCTTTAAGTATCTCGCTAAAGTTTAAGGATGAATCGCCTAACATAGTACCTTTCTTCGAAAAATAGCTAACACGCACCGAGCTTGCCTGTGCAATACGATCTGCCAATAAATCAAATGAAGAATCTAGTGAATTGATATCAAAATCATAACTAATAAGTTCTACAGCGGACAAAGCAAAAGACGACAGTGTTTCCAGCTCTTTTTCGAACCGTTTTTGTAATATGTTATTTAAGTAATACTCAATGCCCAACATGCTAACAGTAAATATGAGTACCATTACCAACACTGGCATAAGTATAATTTTATGGTGCAACTTCATAATTTAGTTGCTAATAAATTAACACCCTATTATAAGCCTAGTGACTTATGTCACTAATTAATCTTATTTTATTGTTATTTTATTGATGTTTTTTTACAATTATTTTTTATTATGTAAATAAACTAGCAATCTCCCTCAATAAGTATAGACGGTTCTGAGAAAAAGCCCGTATTTTTGAAAAAAATCAACGACAAATTTATTTATTTTACATATAATCGAAGCAGACCAATAAAATATAATCATCAAAGAGAGTAGAAGTTATGAAAAAAATTACTTTGGCTGTTGCAGCTACAGTTATGATGGCATCTCCTGTATTTGCTGGCGATGCTGCGGCAGGTAAAGCAAAAGCTGGCATGTGTGCAGCGTGTCACGGCGCAGCAGGAATCTCTGCTGTACCAATGTACCCTAACTTAGCAGGCCAGAAAGAAGCTTATTTAGCTAAACAGATACTGGACTTTAAATCAGGCAAACGTCAGGATCCTGTAATGGCTCCTATGGCTAAAATGCTTTCTGACGAAGATGCGGTGAACGTGGCTGCATATTACGCAAGTTTAAAGTAAAATAGCAACCTTTAAGTTGTTGGAAAAAAGCGCTATTTAGCGCTTTTTTTATTATCCCGATTTATGTAAACGCGCTTTAGTTTTCATGGTTATTAATTAAGCTTAGAAATGCATGCCCATACCTGTCCAGCTTAGTGTCTCCTACACCACTTATCCTTAACATCTGTTGCGAATTTCTCGGCTTAACTTTGGCCAACTCAGTTAAAGTGGCATCACTAAAAACGATGAAAGGTGCGATATCTTCTGTTTGAGCAATTTCTTTACGTAAGTTTTTGAATTGAATAAATAAGGCTTTATCATAAGTGCTTTCATTTTTGTCTCTTTGCCAATAACTCGCTTTTTGCAGTCTCGGTGAGGCGAGCATTATCTTACTTTTGCCTTTTAGCACATCGTGAGAAGCCTGTGTTAGGCATAAAGCAGATTGCATCTCTATATTTTGTTGTAAAAAGCCTAAATGGATCAACTGTCGGATAATTGAATACCAGTAACCTGGAGTTTTATTACTGCCGATGCCAAACGTTGACACTTTGTCATGTTCGAATTGCTTCACATTACTACTACTAATTCCTCTTAAAACCTCAATTACATGTTGTATGTCACCTTGTTGTTTTATTCTAAAAACACATGACAATACTTTTTGAGACTCTTCCAAAGCATTAAATTGACTAGGAGGGTCTAGGCATATATCACAATTACCACAACTTTTTTGAGTGTATTGGGCAAAGTAATTTAAAACAACCTGGCGCCGACAAGTTTGAGCGTCCATAAAGCCCACCATAGCTTGGCACCTTTGCATTTCAACATTAACTCTGTGCTCATTTTCCCCCTCAGTAATTCTTTTTTTTATGCGCTCGGCATCTTTTTCATCATACAAAAAAAGAGCTTCGGCAGGTAAACCATCTCGCCCGGCTCGCCCTATCTCTTGATAATAAGATTCTAATGTCCTTGGCGGTTCATAATGAATGACAAAACGAATATTAGATTTATTAATGCCTAAACCAAATGCAACAGTTGCGACAACAATCTGTATTTTATCTTTGGCAAATCGATCTTGCACCATATTGCGAATTTCAGTTTCCATACCGGCATGATATGCCGCACAGTTAATACCAAAGCCCGCTAGCATTTTTGACAATTTTTCTACTTGCCAGCGACTATTGCAATAAATTATGCCACTGTCTTCACGTCTTTTGCGAATATAGCCTAATACTTGTTGCTGGCCGCTATATTTATCGGCCATGGTGAGCCGAATATTAGGTCGATCGAAACTATCTAAATGGATATAAGGATCATTCAAATTTAATTGCGTAAGAATATCTTTTCTTGTTGTTACATCGGCTGTTGCTGTTAACGCCATTACAGGTACATGTGGAAAAGATTCTTTTAGGCAACCTAGTTGTGTGTAGGCCGGTCTAAAATCATGCCCCCATTGTGAAATACAATGAGCTTCATCGATAGCAAAAAGGCTTATTTGTAAACGTTTTAAGCCATATATAAACTGATAATTACGTAATCGTTCAGGTGCGACATAAAGTACCTTTAATTCATCGTTCGCTAATTGTTTAAATATCTGGTTAATCGTTTCAGTGTCTAAACTGGAATTAACAAAAGCTGCAGGTATACCCTGTAACAGTAGGTTGTCTACTTGATCTTTCATTAATGCGATCAATGGTGAAACAACAATCGTTATGCCGGGTAACAAAATAGCAGGCAGTTGATAACACATCGACTTTCCACCACCTGTTGGCATCAACACTAAGCTATCACGACCTAATAGTAAGTTTTCTATAATTTCCAACTGGCCAGCTCTAAATGACTGATAGCCAAAATTATGCTTTAAAGTATCAAGTAAGTCTGGTGACGATACTGG
>Ga0105359_10002178_pt1 | contig 16279 bp, 20 predicted proteins | sample GOMGulsemesocosm_6_FD_83659 | JGI IMG/M metagenome (GOLD analysis project Ga0105359, IMG submission 83659) | Methane-oxidizing microbial communities from mesocosms in the Gulf of Mexico - GOM8C Gulf of Mexico | ecosystem: Environmental > Aquatic > Marine > Cold seeps | place: Gulf of Mexico...
ATGGGGGATATGTTTAATGATAGCGGAGACGTAGAGAATGAAGGATTTCAACATAACCTATCTGGAGATGAGCCGGATATCGACAAGATGTGATATTTAAGTCTAAGTGTCCAAACTATTTGCATTAATTGATCTAGAATGAGTGTATTCATTAAGAGGCTAAGGGCCAATGAACAATAACTCGCTTACCAAAATGCACAGACAACACATGGAATTCAGTCCAAGGTGCTTAAAAAACATCCCATTTACTCATGCCTTGAGTACAATCAAAGAGTGGCAAAATACTTTTGGCTCTCCAACCTTATGTACACGATTTAATATTAAAGAAGATAAAGTTGATATATATCTACTTAAATCAACATTTTTGCAAAGTGATTATAAGAAATACCCACTAGAGATACTCGTCGAAATACTAAGGTTAAATCAATATTCAGATATTAAAATAAATATCAACATGGATGGGACATTGGTTGGCGCTGAGTCTGAGATTGATCGAGCTGAGGAAGTAGTTGAAAAGTCTTATACAGTACGGAACAAAAAGGAGAGTTGATCATGTCGAATATTTCCTGCATATCTAAATTTAGTGACATTATAACTAATGGAAAATTCACCAAAAGACAATTCAATAACATAAGTTATAATGAGGCTCAAGAACTTATTAAAGTTATGGCTGGTTCCGTAAAGGAGCCAACAATTGAAATCATACTGAGAAGACATGATAGAGCTGTAGACGTGGTGTTTATAAGTAATGATTTCAACCTTCCACCATTCAACTCATACCCAATATCTTTGATTGGAGAATGCATTGAGTCAATGAAGGCAGATACACAGCTGCATTTAAGGGTGAATTCGGACGGCTTATTTTACATGGTCAATGAAGAGGAAATCGATATTATGGAGGCAGTATTAAAAAGGCAAGCTAAACAGTACTTTCAGCGGGATAGATAAGCCAATCAGCACAAGATAGTCTTAGATATTACTCTTTTCTGGTTGTACCAACCGTATTTTGAAACGAAAAGTTGGGCTGTAGAAATTGTTGAATTTACATGATATCGACTTAATAGTGTGTTTCGAAAGGGAATTCGAAACACACCGCACTCAGCAAGTCCATCCTCGATCTTTTCGCATTGTTCAAATTTTCCTTCTTCAAACAAAGAACTGTAGAGCTCGATTATAGAGTCAATATTATCCTGGTCTTGAAGTATTCTAGCTTGCTTAGCATAAAGCTCGTCCACAACTTTAATTCGATTATCTGGGTATGCCGATTGCAATAGATGGTCACAATGCACCGAATTTTTTGTGTATGACGAAATTAGATAATTAATATAATCAGTTGACTCCTCAAAAATGTTTGACCCAAACTCACTGGAGCTATCTACATGTTTGGTTGAGTATGGGATTATTGTTGAGGGGCTTCCTGCTCTTGAGCAGTGAACTAGGCGGCCTGAATAGTCAATTACATATCCAGGAATGACTCTGTGATCGATCGTAAAGTACAAACTATCCACTGAACGATACCTTACGGTCTACAATTGATCTTAAGTGGTTGAGACGTGACTTAGACTTGGCAATAATTTGTCTTCTGTAAGAAGAAAGAAAGTCTTTATCTGGAATCCTTTTGGATGCAAAGTTTGACGATACAGCTTCAAATATAATCCTTTCCATAGCATCACCATAAACATCAATATTTCGGTAAGAGTACTTTACTGCCAATAATTTGATTACGGCTTTTCTGGTTGAGGGTGTATTGGCTAAAGTTATCTTTTGAATATCTGTATCTCTTATCATCGGCGCATAATATACATTGTTATGGTCATTGAATAGGGGAGTTGTTCCAGATCCATTTGATAGCTCAAGGAACAAGTCGCTATAGTAGTTGTAGAGGTATTTGTGAAGGTTGTCGAAGGAAGATATACCGGATTTTGTCGAAAATGATTGTTCACTGGGGAATATCATCGACGGGTATACAAGAGAAAATTCTTGGATATTTTCGCAGCTACCATTGAATGCAAACTTCAAAAACGAAATCTTATCCATGCCAGTGTGACAACCTATGCTGGTGTTCGGGCTTGCCTCCTGGATTAAGCTGTCCACTACCGACTCTGGTAGGTATCGACGTTCATCATAAATAACATCATTCCCAACTTTTGATAATGATAAGGCATGATTAGTGTTAACATCTTCCATAGTCTGAGCGGCCTCTTCAATCCATAGGCCTATTGCATCCGCTGTACTCATACCTGAAAGACAATTTGAATCACCCGGGCTTTCATCCAAGCACTTAGCCTTTAGCTTTCTAGCTTCGTCAAGTGGATCGCCATCATCTTTCATTAAATGGCGCTGTAAGTCATTGCAGCTAGTTGAAGCAATGGCGAGACTGAAATCTGCTGCTTGTCTGAAATGTTGCATCGCCTGATAAAGCCGAGGCTGGGAATATACTAGCAATGTAACACCGCTTTCAATTGTAAAAAGATTATCCTTAATTGAATTTAGAGCTGCCTCCGAGTTATTGAGGATTTCAGAAGCGACATTTGTTGCTGATAAATTACTGCATGAAACCTCCATACTTAAAGAACCGGTAGTATCTAAAATCGACTGGACATTTGATGCAGATGGTATTTTGTAGATATCACCATTTATTTCAAATTGGTCATCTTGAGCAAAAACACAAGTAGTAGTGACTATTGCCAGGCAGGAAGCGAAAATATATTTCATCATTAATCCTTCTTCTCTAGTTTTTCAGCGGATTTAAGTTTTAACTTCAAGTCAACCAGTGTCATTGTATATTCGCTTATTATTGTTTTATCCGCCTTCTTGTTTAGTATGTATGTCATAGGGAAAGATTTTACACCTAAGGAATTTGCCTTTTCTTTACTGATAATGGCGTGCTTATAAAACCCTTTATCAATTACGTTTAATTGAAGCCACTCAAGATGACTTGATACCATTACTATTTGTACATTAAGTAATGGATTCTGTGATTTAAGCCCGGCCAATATTTTTAGATAGCCTGGAGATGCTTTATCCTCTGGGCTCACAAATACTGTCAGCTGTAGGTTTTGAAAGTCTAGATCGAGTGAGCTTTTGAGTTCCTTTTCTATCTGACGATATCCAACTGAGTTAGGTATTTTACCTCCATGATCAATTACACTTTGATTTATAGAGGAAGCAACGCGTGAGTTAATTTTATTAAGACTGGACATGTATTGAACAATTTCGCCTCCAGATGTACTGGTACTGCTTGCCGGGTCCAGGAATGCATTAAGAATTGGTATTGGTGTATACGGATCAAATGAATGCGTAACGCCATCATAGGCAGTAACGCGTATTGGAGCAGAGGGATGCTTCTTCAAGAGAAAGTTTATTGTATTGCAATGATCACGTTCCATCCATGTGGATTGCCTATCACAATCGATCACGTCTGGCATGGAGGCATACAACATCCTTTCAGCGTTTATTTGAGTGTTAACGATATGTTGAGCCAGTTTGTTTGGGTCGTACTCAATGGATAACGATAATGATGACGCAAAGATAGATACAAACACACCATAATATGGAACGCGCATTTAGAGCTTCCTTAGATTAGCTATATATATAAGTATGTGTGCGTTAGCCGAAAAGTGAGGGTTAATTCAGCAAAAAAGTCGACATATTTGGTGTTTACATGAACCGGATGAAGACTACACAAGGAAAAAAAAGTTTTCTAATTCCGTTTTCTTTGTATAGATATATGCATTATCTGTTAATCATTTTTCTAAACCACGAACAGTACATATCCAAATGTGTGGTAGGCTCAATCCAGCTGTATCGTGGAAAGAAATCGGATGAATTATGTTCCTTCAATATTTCAAGAAGACTTGATGCTCTACCAAACTCATTATTTTTGCAATCCTGGTAAATTAGTATTGCTAATGCATCAATATCGCCTTCTTTGTACAGAGATAACAATTTTGATTTTTCTAGCGCTAATGGCGTAGCGTGAGTGACCGCGCAATATAGAGAAACTATGAAGGTTATGGTAGCCATTATTTTCATTGAGACCAATTTCTCATAACAGAAGCGATGTATTTATTGCGCTTGACTACGGATGTGGCTTTTGATCCGCATGTATTATAGCAGCCAATACCCTTTGTTAATCCATGCTTTTTAATAAGCGATGAAAGGAATTGTGCTCCATATTTAATACAGCGGTCAATGTCAAACATATCATTAACAGTGCTAAATTCGGTGGCGCCGTGATACTTGTAATTCAGCTGCATTAAGCAGATGTCACTGTTTCGAGGATTAATCTTCCTTATAATCTTCCCCTGAGTTTTTATAGCTTTCCAATTCTCAGATTCATATCTAGACAAATTTATCGATGCCTCATAAGCAGAACTGTAAAAACCACTTTTTCGCGTACCCTTCTTTCTTAGGTATATTGCATATAGATTGCCTGATGCTACTGCTTTTAGGATGGAAACAGCATCATGCTTCGATGTAGGGAAGACTGGAATTCCATCAATATTTACTGCCCATGGATTGAGTCTTGATTCTGTCATTGCGATAGCAATTAACAAATTATGAGGAAGATTGAATTTATCTTCATAGAAATGAATTCTGTCCTTAATCTCACCAAATGAATTATCGGCAGCAGAAAGACAGAGACAGAATGCCAAGCTAAGAAGCTGGCGATTTAAAGGTGCTCCAGTAGTCATATACAACATCACCCTTCACTAAAGTTAATCTATCGCCGATAATTGATATTTTGAAAGACATCCATGTTTGACCATTTGCTTTTTGAATAACTGTATCATTGTACTTAAATGAAGCGTGCTGCACGCAGGATTCACATTTTCCTAATGCTCTCGATATAATTAGATTTGATATTTCAGGACGATCTTTTTCAAAGCTTAAATCATATCTTTTTTTAGAAACTTCATTTTCAAGCATCGATATTTTCGTGATTGAATTAGCTCTAAATTCTCTAAATAACCTGGATAGTTCATCAATCTGAGACTCATGAGATGCGATCTTAGTATTAATGTCACTTATATCCTGGTCACTAACCACGCTGCCCATTTGGACGTTATCATCTTGGAAATCAATTTTAGGTAATTCAATAGTTTCTGTTATACCTACTAATAATTTTGACAATTCTTCAGATTCAACTGCATCAAGATGGATATTGGATTCATCATTTTCAATATCTGAGGCCACATCAGAGTCCAGTACTCGGACTGGGGAAACTAGCTCATGCTCAGTATCAATTAGCTCCGGTACCGCTTTGATTGCCTCATTGCTGTCAGGCACTACGGGATTGGTCTCGGGAATATCTGTCACTTGAATTGAATCATCATCTAATTTGTCTTGAGAAGTATTAGATGGTTTTCCAAACGGATTAAAGGCGTAAGAGGCAATGCAGGCAATTACTATAAGCCCAAGAACCTTGGATGAGCGTCTAGATTTTGAATTGACCTTAATTGACTCTGACTCTGAATTTTCACCATCTTGCTTAGACTGGGCAGCATCACCCTGGGAATTCACGGGTATAGAGCTAGCTTCTGGAATTGAATGAGTGGGCTGCTCTTCATCTTTAGAGATGCTCGCTTGAAGATCTTCAAGAAAGTTGTCATTTTGAGTATCTTCATTATTATCTTCTTTCATTGCCCTGCTCCTTTTTGTACTGGCAGATAAATGGTTGCTTCATCAATATAGTGGCCCGGAGCGATATCGGCACAACCCGTATAAGGAGCAACTATGGCATGACCATATACCCTAGCTTTAAACTCTATACCACACCGACGAACAGGAGGAATATAGGTGAACCCTTCCCGAGAGGCCATTTTCCCTCGATAATCCATGTAAATTTGCTTGGCTACCTCAGCATAAGAATTAATTGCAACATTTTTGGATTTTGATTTCTTTGAAGTCTGGTTTTCTTCGCTATCTAGACCTGTGTCATTCTCCTCATATACTTCCTCATCGTAATAAGTATATTCAACAGGCTCTACTGAACATCCATTTATACCGATTAATAGGACTAGGTTAATACTTAAACTATAAATATTCATGCTGCGCCTCTTAATCCATAAGGATGTTGTTTAGAAAGTTGCTCTGAAGCAAGTATAAGTGCTTCCCGTGGACTGACATCAGTTTCTTCAAGGATTTGTAATTCTATTTCTGTAGATTTGGCTACTTCACGAGCCGTTGACGTTGACAACCAATAAAGAAGAGGAGGGCAGTAGATTCGGAATATACCAGATGAATATTGATCGTTTGTAAGTCGGCGACGATAGAAGACCTCTGCATAATATGGCACTGCAGATCTTATATCGCGCCATGCGTTGATTTCGTAAGATTTAAATCCTAGATGTACATTTGCAGCTTCGTAGTCAGCTGGTGATACAGCCATGAAGAAGTAATGTGAAGTGTTGGCAAGAATTCCGTCCCCATCTTCACTCGAATCGTTCTCTATGAGCTTGATAAATTCTATTACAGTTTGTGATATCAAAATACAGGCGCCAAAGAATTTCCTAAGCTCTCGGTAATAGCCTGATACCTTTGGTACAATTCCCTTAGCTGACAAGGCTTTCCAGGCCTCATCAATAACAATTAATCTACGAACATTTCGTGGTAGTTTGAAAATACAGTAATCAGAAATATTTGCAAAAAGCATGTGCATAAGTACTGGGAGTATTGAATCTTCGCAAGCTGCAATATCAAAACCAATTACATCAGCACGCCAGTTTAATGTGGAATAACCATCAAATAGCCTGGCCCACTGACCTTCACCGTAAATAGACCCAAATCTATCAGCAAGCTCATCTCCATCTGCACTTTTGTCTTTTTCTTTTCTTAGGTATTCGAAATACTCTGAAAACTTACCTTCTTTGTCATCCAATGTGATGAGGTATTTCTTAGCAGCGCTGAATATCAGGTTTGACTCACCAAGTGTTAGACAGGCTCCAGATAGGACTGATGAGATTACATCAATAGTATCTTTGATGTGTCCCGCACGAGTTGATAGGTCCTGATCCACAGTGGTCATTGAGAATGGGTTAATACATGTAATTGGCAAGTTTTGGATCTTACCTGTATTTAATTCTTGGTATTCCCCGCCAAGTGCTGCTATTGATCTACGGAATGATCCACCTTTGTCTAAAATCCAAGCCTTAATTTCATATCTTCTTGCTAGATTCATTAGGATATAATTGAATGTGAATGACTTACCTGTACCGGTTGCTCCAACAACTAAACTATGACCAGTTCTGGTGTCATTCTCATTAAACAGATCAATAAATATTGGATCTCCGTCTCGATTATTAACAAGAATAGCGTCACTTTTACTACCCATAAATGAAACAAAAATAGGTAACATCTGCGCATAATCACCTGAAAGCATTGGTACAGATCTATTTAGTTTCTTGGAGGCTACTTGACGAAAGTTACCAGGGAGTAAATGGTGCACAACAGCACTCCCGTTTTCGGTTTCGATCACACCTTGATTATCAAACTGAGTTTGGGCCTTCTCAAGACGTGCATTTATGTCATCTAAATCTGTACCTCCTGCAGTATACGCAAAAATCACATTTGATTTTAATTGTCGATTGGTCTGTTTATCAGAATCTGTAACGGACTTTATATATCTCAAGTCTGTAATTTTTGACTTGGCGGTTTCAGTATTTGAGAAAATTGATAATAATGGAGCATTGGCAATGTTAAGAGCCATTTCTTGTTGTGATAGCTTTAGATTTAGAAGGACCCTCAAGAAATCACTTGTTTCGAATTCTGAGTGCATTGCTATAAGTCCATCACCTTCCAGTCCCTTCATGAATTTACTGTTAATAAAGTCTGGTGTTTTAACTTCCTTGTACTGTGAAGTGGTTATTGTTCTGTAGAAGTATGTCTCACGATTTGGTGTGTGGATATCAAGACCGCTAGGTACTACGTCAAATGACGATTTTAATATACTCTCTTTTATTGAGTTCTTGTCTAGATCATTTGATGATTGTTGATCTTTGATGATCTGGGAAATTGTTTTGTTTTTTTCAAAGGCCGGTGGTGGAGTAATCTTGGATCGAATTGGGTTTAGCAGCATGTACATGAAGTTAACCATGTCTTGCCCTGTATACTCTTTATAATCTAAGCCAGCGTTGAGTAGTCCCTGAGTAATCTTCTTTTTCATCGATAAAAATAGTTTTGCAAACTGGATATATTTTTGCTTTTCCATTTCACTGTGACTATTCAACCCAATCATGCATTTGAAATCTTCAACTAGATTCTTTAGTCTTTTATCACTGCCTAGAAGTTTTGGGGTCCATCGAATACCGATTAGATGAGTGGTATGAGAAGGTTTGAATCCTCGTGATATTTCTCTATTTATACTGGTACCTGAAATACCAAGAGTCTGATGAAGTAGCTTATTTTCCTGATCAATTGCCTTTTCTAAATTATTTCTTGATACATTGTATTCGAATCCGTGGTGATCACTTGATGCTTTACTTTGATGATTACTTATTGAGCTTGTAATCTTTTCACCATATAAGTCAACTTTACTGGATTGTTCAAATTTACCGATTTGTGTACGAATATCCGAATTTGTGTAACGATAATATGCAAATCCACAACCTGGTAACAAGTCCAGAAATATATTGTGAATTTTCTCAGCTACGACAAATTTATTATTCTCAGAATAGAGAGAATCGTCAATTCCATTAACTTGGTAAAATGTCCAAAAAGATTTGTCATTACTATGAAAATATCCATTGTCTTTGTTTAGCTCGACATATTTCAATAACTCTAGAAAAGGAAGTCCCTTATCCTGAGAGGAATAGTTCATGCTATTTAGCTGGTCATCTAATGTTAGCGTCATAATTTCCTTCTCACTATTACCAGTCCGCCGGCTTCTCTTGGATAAATCGTTAGGTGTAAGCCGCTTATATATTCAATATAAGTCATTACATCAGATAATCTGATAATTTCATTAGTTAACGACATTTCCATTTCTAATAAGGCTGTCGGAGCATCTCTAAAATCAGGATGAAAATTTAGAGGTAGAAATATGGCATTAATCGCATCCCTGACAGTTATAGTTTGATCTGATATAACCTGCAGGTAATCATCTTTTGGTGAATAAGGGGTATGCTTATCGGTGGGGTTTATCTGGCCATAATTGAATCGCCTGAATAATTCTTGGTCAATACTTAGTTTTGCTGAATACGGCATACCAAGTATCCACTTACCTAGATTCTCACGAGATTTTTGCTCATGGGTTAATCCGAGACCAGGTGGATATTCATTAGACTCAACGAGTTGAACTAATAATAAATTAATTGTTAATGTAGCCACCAGGATCAACGATCTCATGTACCCATCTCCCTTCTTCTTGATAATATTGAGAACGAATACCGCGCACATATATAGGAAAGCTAAGAGGCGGTTTAACAATCTGCATTACTGGGTCGGATATCTGGAAGCGAGGATTTAAGGTCAATCCTGCCCTCAGAATTTCAACACGTTTATCATTTACTTTGCCATTTTTGTAATATATCTCATCAACACCAGGGCCATCTTCTAATTCAATACTACTGCAACCAGCAATGTTTATGCTGATTACAGCAATAGAAGACAAGAGTTTATTATTCATAAGTAGCGAGCCTCAAATTGATCGTCAGTATCAAATATGTCATCTTGAATTTGTTGATTCGGTACATTGAATTTTGACGTAGTAAATATTCTAATCTTACTACCAGACTTAACTAGGACTGTATCAACTGCAGTATCTTTAAGAGATGTAAATGATTTGTGTAGGTCAAGGAAATATCCTCCTAACCCCTGTGTTAAAGCATCTTTAATAGGATCACCATCGAAAACAGAAGCCGTCTTTCCGGTCAACGGATCAGTTAATGTCGTAGTTTGAGTTGCGCGAAATCCCAAACTGGCTACTGATAAAGCCGCAGCAATAGCTGAATCAGCTAATGTACTTGCCTGTACTGCATCGATTGGTCCTTTTAGGCCAGGCATATTCATATTCTCTTCATTTTCAATATCAAGCACGTAGCCTTCGAGTTTTATTGATTCCTTGCTTCCATTCATTGAATAACTAATTTCTTTTATCTCTATATCAGCTATACCATACTCATCGTCACCTGTTCGATTGCCACGACACACTCCGTAAATGTGAACAGGCCCTATGTCAGTTGTATCTCCATTCGGACCATGAAAGATCCCTCTAACCATCATTGTCACTGCAGCTGGATTCGTATTGCCTGCAATTGTTGAAACTGCATTGATTATGGGGCACCTTAACCCGTGAAACAATTGAGCATCTACCCAGCTACCATCAATGAGAATTGTTTCAGAGTCCGTGCTCTTCACTATATTTTTCTTTTTAAACTCATTTTTATTTTCAGGTGTGTCACTGAATATTTTTCCAACCTTATCAAATCCTTTCGTGGTTGTTTTTTGGGCTTTAACATTAGCCGTGTCAATGAAACTCGTGTTAAAGCTAATGTAATTACTTGATATGTGACTATTCTTGTTCTGAGCTTTATTGAGTAGATCGGATTTACTTGATTGAGTTGATTTTGATCTAAGGGGCTTATCCTTATAGTCATCACTACTACTGTTAAAGTTAATTCCTCCAATATCAACTGTCGAATTATTGTTACCAGAAAACTGTGTAGCATTAGTGTCTATATATCGTCTGAACACATCTACAGCTTTCTGAACCTCTAGTGAACTTTTATTTGATGAATCAACTATTTGCTGCTTAAGGTCTTTTGATAGATCTTTGATTTGTGCTTCTTGATTAGAAACAGAGTCCGACAACAAAGAAATCTCATCTTTATTAAGCTTCTGCTCGTCTTTGAACGCGGTGAAAGCTGCTGCAATATCTAATCCGACAATTGAATCTTCAAGTACTACAGCTTGTTCTTTGCTACCATTTTGATTTTTAGTACTTGAACCTGATAATGTTTTTCCAGCAGGCAGAAAGAAAAATACTATGAGGGCCAAGCAGGCAACAGCTATGACTATTCTCGTGATAGACAGTTTACTATCGGTATCTGTTGGTAGGGACTCATTATCTGCCGTCATTATTTTCTCCTACTCGTTACAAATAATAGTCCACGATTTAAGTTGGCATTTCTATGATTTATATCTTGTGATTTTGGCTTTGCTTGCAACTCTCTTGAAATCGGAAGCATTCCTATATGATGTATATTTCCAAATGCGTTAATTATATCTGGGTCATTAAAATCTATTAGTGCAGGCTCCAACTTGAATGCTGTTCGTCCTTTATTCACGACTTCAAACACAGTACCAATATACTTTGGGCCTATGTACTGTTTAGAAATATAAAACTTGACACTACCTTGCTCAAGAACTAATCGTTCCTTCTCAGGTTCGTTCAATGTATACACCTTATACCCTGGTGGAGGTGATCCAATGAATGCCATATGAGTTGATAGGTATCTATATTCTCTTTCGTCTGCATTGGATGACTGGGAAGATATACGTTTGGTAGATTTCTTGTGCTTTAATCCCAATACTTGTACCTTACTGTCACCACAAATGTTTGTACTGAGGTTTACTTGATAATGCTTTCCAGATTCTCCATATACGAATAATTTGGTGGAGTAGTCATTGGATTCAGATTTAATTTGTATGTGATTTTTGAACTCACCCAATGTAACGCGTTGATCTATAACCAAGCCAGAAGCGTCTACAGGTTCTATGCCTTTCAGAGAGGCTTCAGGAAATACAACTCGAGTCCAATGCTCGGTTGATATTGTTACATCGATTCTATTCTTAGTACTTGCTTCTCGCTGTGGTAATGAGCAGTCAGCAGCATGAGTCGTTATTGCAAACAATAGAAACGGTATTAATGATTGCTTCATTTTTTGAAATCCGGATCAGTTAAATCATATACAGCAATAGCTAAAGGATTTGTAGCTGACGGATTTACACCATCAATACTTAGAGTATAAGTTCTTTTCTCTTCGCTGATGGGTTTACCTCCAATTTTCTTCTCATATATACCAATAATTTCGACATTAAATGCAAATAATTCTTTCTCATCTCTTTTTACGTTTACGTCTAATATGTTGTAAGTCGACCTAATTCCCTGTTCTTTAATTATTTTTCTTTTAGCCTTAATAACAAGTGACAATTTCTCTTTAAGATTGTCGCTCATTCTTTCCTCTGCGAATTTTATATTTGACTTATAGTTCTCCCGCGACAGATTAGTCCAATGCGATATCCACGTTCTAGCCCAGTCTTTTACATTTGCAATTGGCAGGCTGTCAGCTGACAAAAAGTATCCATTTTCATTTTGTAATCCTATCATTACTTTATTTTTTGAGGCCTGTATAAGTTCTTTAGTTAACGAATTGTTGTTATACCCAAGCGAGACGATTACAAAGAACTCAATTGTTATAATTGTTAAGAACACGACGAACATTCTATTCACTAGTAGTGCGAAGCCTGCTTCAGCATTGTATGGGTCAGGCAGGCCTAGAGTTTTATACAGAATGTTTTTCATGTTTTCCTCATTACGCTCTATATCTGATTTTTGAAGTGACCATAAAGTAGCCATTAGCACGGCAGACTTTAGCAATTCGGCCACCTATTAATTTTACTATTTTGGAAGAATCATCGTCTTGAGCAGCCTGGATAATCCAGTTAACTACGAAAATATTAAATGGTTTACGATGACCTTTTGGTTGAACAAGCCTAAATCCAGCGAAGACAAGCAAGCTATAGATCATAACTAGACTGGCTGTTGCGCCAGTGTAGATGCTTGAATAACCAATTATGCATGCTAGTAGACAGTCATCAGGGCTTAGAAAGCCCTGATTTGCCTGAAACACATACGTTATGTTTTTAGGACGTCTTTGCATTATGCTTGCTCATACCGCTCAACTAGCCAGTTCATTCCCGCGTCAAAGCCATCGGCCAGGAATACTGCTATTAGCAATCCGACAATTGGAAGATACCAGCGCTTATTATCAAAAATAGAGAGAAGCATGGCGATTCCCCAGCAAGCTGAGAACCCGCCGATTACTAAGGCAGGTAGCAGCAAGTTATCACTGAATACACTTGCACCATCCCGCATCTCGGTTGTGTCAAATAGCGAATACTCTCCGTTAGCCGCAAAGCACAGTGCTCCATATAACTGAAGAACAGCCATACAAATTAATACCTTTATTTGCATAATATATTTCATTTTCTTACCTCAAGGTTTTGCTGGGTTATGTTTTCTGCATTTTTGGTAATAAACCCGCCAGAAGGAACTAATGTACTGGCATTAGATCTCAGTCTTTCGGGCCTTATTAGTAGTATAAGTCCCTCCTGTAAAACTGATGAATCCTCTAAAATTTTAGGTAAAGTAGAATTCGGGAGGCTGTACCCTTCTAGGTGCGCCTTCTGCATAAGATCGATTGATCGCGATAGGAGCTGTTCAGCTCTTATTAGATCCTCCATAGTCATAATGTATTCCTGCGAATTGCCATCAATGAGTTCCCAGCTGCTTGCATACGTGGTAATAAGTAGTGCTGTGACTAACAGTAATTTTTTCATTCTTCACCTTTCGTATTTCTGATTGCGGATACAATGAATTTAAGAAGCCAAACACTGGCTCCAACCGAGCTTCGAATCATAAATGTAAGAAGACTAAAGGGTTGCTTAAAGATTTCATTTATCATCAAGGTGGCTAGTGGACGCGTACTTTTTGATAGCATGAGCATCATGTACACAGTGACAACCATGGCTGCTATGGCACGCCATCCATAGGCATAAATATAGAACTTACTCATATCAATAATTCTGCTAAAGAGTCCACCAACTGAGAAATTCATTTCACGCATGAAGTCAATAAATCCAACTTCGTTACTGTACCAACTGAGTAAAATCTGTATTAGATTCTCTACTCCATAAGTCATCACCGGACTCACTCCTATCATCAAACCGGACTAACTCATGCTCACTCATGGTCGGTATCGGCATTTGAAATTCTACATATGGCATTCTTAGTCGAATGGTTTGTGTTTTACCTATTAATATTGAATCACCTGCATCAAGAAACAAGTCTTCTGGTTGTATCAATGTCTCTCGCACTGCTTTATGGCCGGTGGAGACCGAGAAACTATCTGACTTAGTGTGATTTATGCCAGATCCCTCTGATCCGAATGATGCCCCACTAGACTTAGCGGAAGTTTGCATTTTGAACATCCTAATCACGGTATTACTTAAATCTGCTGCTAATGTTCTGGTTTCATCATCTTTTATATCGGAGAACATAATATTCCAGGTGTTACCCATGACATTTCGTGCAAATGTTTCGCTTTCCTCTTTTAGAAAATTAATTCCCTGAAATGATATGACGACGCCTATATTTGCTGCACGCACTAATTGAAATAGAGTTTGATGGCTTGTGGCTTTGAAGCTTGGATACTCGTCAAGCCATAACACCGCCGGTACTATCGGCTTGTTTCCACTTTTAAGTATTTCACCAATTGCTCTCGATACATCAGCCATAAATATTTGACCCAGTATTGACACGCCTTCTGGGTCGGTAAGTGAACTAACTGAAATTATTGTAATTTTGTTTTTTTCAATTGATTCAGTAATGTTGATATCTGGCTTAAGTGAATTAATTATTTTGCTGTATTCAGAGTGACAGAAGTTTCCTATTGTGGCTGCCAAACCAGCGAATCTACTTTGGTACATTTCGGTATTGAATTGCTTTTTATTGTTTCGTTCTGTCATAAAAAAATTCAATACATGCCCAACGTAGATCCTCGCTGTACGTGCATCCTCCCCAACGTCACTCATTGTTTTATGTAGTTTTATGAGTATCTTTGCATCAGAAAATATAGCCATTAAATCTTTAAAGCAGAATGGAGCCGAACGCTTTTGATATCTTAATGCTAATATTGCTGCTGTAAGTCCATATTTATTCATATCCCTGAAATACCTATCACCGTCACTTGGGCTTAGAGCCATAGCCATGGATATCAATGATCGTGCATCTTTACATACCCAGGGATTCCAGGAATGGCAGTTTTCTGAATCATCTAATGAGAAGTATTGAAAGTCAGCTATCCGTCCATGTTGTGCGCACAGTGCTGCTATTTTTTCGGACGCGCCTACATCGCCTTCTTTACCTTTTGCTTCGAATATTATTAGTGGGCCACCACGTGCTATTTGTTGTTCTGCGGTAGCAAACATCAATTCAGACTTGCCTGACCCAGTTTGGGCTGAGTATGCTAAGTGCTTTCTAAGGAGATCATCGATTAGAGTAACCGGGCTGAATTTTGGAAGCATATCAATTAGGTAATCAGTCACTTCAGACCTTGAGAACCCTCTTTGCAACTTATCTTCAGTAAAAGCCGACCAATCTTGATATTCACCAAGCTCCATCCCTAGGCCCAATAGAATATTATCTTGAATCTTCAGGTCCTCTATTTCAGTCGGTAGATAGCGAGAATCCAATGGGGCAGGGTGCATTGTTTTAAATGATTCGGTGGCTCGCCTGGCTGTCTTAAGACCAAGAATGACACTGATAATCAATGGGATAAATACAGGAAGAAAAGTCGCTGATGAAGCCATTAGAGACAGGATTGCCCCGTCTTTAAGCGCGGTCATGCCCCGTTCGTAAGTTTGCTTGCGCTTTAAAAAATGCTCACTAAATGCCATATTTCCCTCACTTATAGTTAATATAAGTGGGTAAGGTTTAGTTGCTCACATTAATTTCAGTATTTTTGTATCGGAGATGATGTATGGGTATAAGGGCTTTGCTGCCGCACCCTTTCAGGTAATTAATCACCTCTGGTAGCCTCTCTGAGGCATCCTGGTCACCAAGGAATACTGCATGGCCCAGCATATCAAGGCCAATGCCCACGTTACCCTGGTCTATTTCGTTAATGCCTTGATAAAATAAACCCTGTGGGCTGAAGTTTGAAACAGCGTTATCTATCTGAATTCTGGCTTCAGCCTCATTAGATTTAGCCAGTATTGAAGCAAAATGAAATGCATATTCACCAAGACCGCTTTCTGCCATGAGACCTATGACGCGTACTGAATCGTTCGAATTTACGGCGTTGGTTTCCATAACTGACAGTATAAATCCTGCTTCGATGAGATCACTCTCAAATATATTAGATAATTCCGTAATATCCTTAAGTTCGCCTGCATCATAGAGCACCCTGGCGCCCAATACTCTTGCCTCAACAGTCCCCCGTGTCTGCTTATAGCACTTTTTTACATACGCCAGTGTACTGTCAGCTTCTGCTAA
>Ga0105359_10002186_pt1 | contig 16242 bp, 10 predicted proteins | sample GOMGulsemesocosm_6_FD_83659 | JGI IMG/M metagenome (GOLD analysis project Ga0105359, IMG submission 83659) | Methane-oxidizing microbial communities from mesocosms in the Gulf of Mexico - GOM8C Gulf of Mexico | ecosystem: Environmental > Aquatic > Marine > Cold seeps | place: Gulf of Mexico...
CCTTCAGAATTTTTTATTCCATAAGCAGCTTTCTGTATTAGATCATTGTTTACTCTTAAATATATAACGCAATCATCGAATCCAAGTGTTTCACCAATGTTTTTGGCTATTGCCCACAAAAGATCGTCTAAGGTTGCTGCATTGAGCATTGCATTTGCAAATTGACCCACTTTAGTTAAATCATTCATTTTAAACTCACTAATTCGTAGATGAGAAATACTTTGCAAATTGCAATGCAAATATTTACTCGTTATTGCAGCTTGCAATAAAACCTAAAATTTATTGCAACTCTAATGCTTTTTATTAGTGAATCAATTTATATACCAAGGTTGTTCGAGAAGTTGAAATCAGTTTTTTTAATTGTTTTAAAATAGTGAACGAGGGAGTATCTATCGCGAATCATTTATTGTGGTAGCGGTAACTGCTATGTAATTAAAAGTGTAACTATGCATTTATTCAAAACTAACTAAAGGAGTATAAAGAAGAGTCAACACTTAGAAAATTTCTGAACAACCCAAGGGTTATTCAATTAGGACTATTTAATCGTCTTAATTGAATGTGCAATACAGGCAGTTAAGCCACTATTTATGACGCTTTAACCTTGAGTTTTAGTCAGTGAAAGAATATGAACTCAGAGCATTCGTTCAACAAAATGAAGTAATACTCAACAATCATCAGAGCGTGTTGCAAAGGTGGGTATTGAACGTCAAGGTATATCTATAACCGAAGTTGAATTTAGGTTTTATATCAACTGTGCTCTTTGAATTTATTTAGCACTACTTAAATTAATTTGTCCAATGATCTATTATGCCGAAATCAGCGCATATTTCCCTCTACCCGTCATCGGATTCATGATTGTTTACTCTCGGAAAACGAATGTCAAAGCATACCCCTTCATCCAGTTTACTGTTAATTTCGATTGTCCCATTCAATTTTAGAGTAACAATTTCTTGTATTATATTTAATCCAAGACCGCTACCTCCATCATTCTGTTTGGTAGTAAAAAATAGGGTCATTGCTTTTGACAAATTTTCTTCTGCTATACCTACGCCGTCATCACTATAATGTAAGTGTATATCATCGTTATTTTCACAAGTGACTTTAATATGAATATTCCCTCCCCGTTGTTCACCAAAACCATGAATAATTGAATTGTTAATAAGGTTGGTAATTATCTGAACTAAAGCTCCCGGGTAAGTATAAATGTGACAATTTGGGCTACACTCAAAATGAATAGTAACCCCTGCTTTTTTAGTGTTAGGTTGAAGGCTGTGAATAACGCTTTCAAAATACTCTGAAAGAGTTATTTTTCTAGGTTTTTCGCTGACTTGATCAATGGTTACTTGTTTAAAACTGCTTAACAATTCTATCGCATTATTCAGATTACGAAGGACGATCACCGACGAGTCATCACAAAGAGAGATAAATTTTTCTAAATCGGTTTTTGTTAAATTATTCGTTGATATCTGGGCCTCTATCTTTTTAATTGCGTCTTGAATACAACTAACAGCAGTATGACTAACACCTAAGGGAGTATTAACATCATGAACAATTGTCGCCATCATTTGCCCTAAGGACGTGATTTTTTCTGTTTCAAATAATTGTTTTTGTTTTTCTAAATTTTCTCTTTCTAATAACGTTGATTTAAATAATGAAAAGGCAATTGCCATTTCTTTAAATTCAGTAGTGTCTGAATGGTAAGATAATTCAGCCTCATAATCCCCTTTCCCTATACGGATCATATTATGAGAGACATCACTAAATAACCTCGTTAATCGGCTAATTAACAAGAAAGAAATAATAATTAAAATAATTGCAGCTAAAACGACACCAATAATAATATAGAGGCTTAAGGTATTGGCTAGTTCTAATTGAGATGTAATATCGAGTTTTGTTTCTAACACGCCACGTACATCCCCCAATTGCCAATCATTTTTAGGTGTTAAGGGATGATTATTGTGACAATCGACACAAGCCTGTACTTGCATCTGATCTGATATAGCCACACGAAGAAGCACTTGTTTATCTATAGATATTATTTTTTTTATTATGTCTTTTGGGTTCTTTTGCAAATCTCTCCACGCTTGTAATTGAAAAGCATCTAATTGACGATCTTTGCGATTTGGGAAGGGGTAAGCACTATATAAACTAAAGGTAGTTCCTTTTTTTTCATATAAGTTACTTAAATCATGAATCATAGTTGCTGGTAATGGAATTTTATCAAGAACGTTTAAATGGTCGTGAGATGTTGTTATGTCGCTACTTAGCAAGACTTTCTTTACAATGTTATCAGTGTAGTAAGCGCGCAAGAGTTTAAATTTATCTAAATAAGTAACTGCCGTATTTATAGAGGATTTCTCAGTATATTCTCTAACTTTATTAGGTATGAGAATAATCAAGCTAGTAATAATTATTGCCATGATAATTGATATTATCACAACCGTTTGAATACGTAGGCTTTTAGAAAGAAAATTCATAACGTCCTTGCATTTCAACTTATAACAATTGATTAGGCCTTATTGATACAGTTAATATCGTTCAGTATTTACAATTTTATTTATTTAAATGGTAGTTAAAAATGAAAGTATAGATAACTTTCAAAGTGTTAAAAGTACTTTATTATAACCAATCATTCGAATGGCTCTGATGATTGGTTTAACTTTAAACTTAGTTGTTCATAGATTAAACGTCAACTTACTTGTTACTTAGCTAAGAAATATAGCTGTAACCCAACTATTTTAGATTTAACTAAAAGCTTTTAATGAATTTAGAAATGCAAATTCAGCTGCTTATTGCTGTATAATCCTGCGCATTAAACTCCCCCCTATGCAATGAATTTGAATTTGCAATAAAGGTGTTAAAATTATCACTTATGACGCGATTCTTCTCTTAATAAGGTACGAGAATAGCGTCAGTACCAGAACTTGGAGTATGTTGAGGGCATTATACCGTAGAACAATTTGCCCCAAATGCTGCTAAAAGGAGCAGTAACTCTGCTGAAAGCCAAACAATCACTTTAGACATTCCAGCTAAAATGATTGAAGAGCAGCATCAAGCCGTTGCTACTTCACATTCAGAGTCTGAACGCGCTGCTATGGTAGGCTTCGTCAGACAAGTTACCTTGAATATGTCTTAAATATGTTGCGCACTCTGTTAGAATAGCAGTCTATTGATTAAAGAATACCGAGACAGCATGTCAGAATTTAAAGCATTTTCACTTTTAGCGTCAATTATTGACTGCGTTAATCTGAAAGGCTATACGCAGCCCACACCAATCCAAAAGGAATGTATCCCAGTTCTTATTAAGGGAAATGATCTTCTAGGTATAGCGCAAACGGGAACAGGAAAAACTGCGGCCTTTTCATTACCTATTATCAATAATTTTGGCCGAAATAAAATTGATATTAAAGCGAAGAGCACGCGGTCGCTAATACTAACGCCCACACGTGAGCTTGCTTCGCAAATAATGAAAAATATAGATGACTACTCTGATGGTTTAGGACTTAAAACTAAAGTTGTATATGGTGGTGTAGGAAGACAAGCTCAAGTTGAAGCTATAGATAATGGACTAGACATTTTAGTAGCCACCCCTGGTAGGTTATTGGATTTAATTGAAGCCGGCGATATAAGTTTTGAGGCGTTAGAAGTATTTGTATTAGATGAAGCAGATACAATGCTAGATATGGGATTTTTTAACGATGTTCAAAACATCATATCTAAACTGCCAAAAAAGCGACAAACACTATTATTTTCAGCAACAATGCCTGCTGAAATAGAAATACTTGCCGGGGCTATACTAACCGAGCCAACAAAAATTCAAATTGCTCCACAAACAGTTACTGCCGACTTGGTTAATCAAAGTGTATACCACCTTGATAAGTCGAATAAAATGCCTTTATTGTTTAATCTATTGGCAAAGCCTGACTATGAAAAAGTGCTCATTTTTTGTAAAACAAAATATGGCGCTGACATCATTGTTAACGAACTAGAAAAAGCATCAATAAGTGCAGCTAGCCTACATAGTGGTAAAACACAGGCCGTTAGGGAGCAAGCATTACAAAACTTTAAAGAGTCTAGTTTGCGAGTATTAGTTGCAACAGATGTAGCTGCTCGTGGCATTGATGTTGATAATATTACCTTAGTTATTAACTATAACCTGCCCGAAGATCCAAGAAACTATATACACCGTATAGGACGAACTGCTCGTGCAGGGAAAAGCGGCATGGCTATTTCATTTGTTGTAGAAAATGATGTAAGGCAATTAACTAATATTGAAAATAGCATAGGACAAGTCATTCCTGTTGTTACAGAACAACTCTTCCATAAAGAATTTTCAAAAGCTCAAACACAGGTTAAGAAAAAGAAAAAGGTTAAAAAAACTAATAAAACAAGAAGAAAAAACAAATAAGAACAAATATAAATTGAAATATCACCGATAGTGCGAGGCACTTTAATATCAGAAATTGAACTGTCAATTGTGCGTAGATGATGAAACTAGAATGTTAAGTGTAGAGGTGTCTCTAATATTTTCAATGACTTTTACAATATTGCTTTATTTTGACATCGAATAATTTGACCATAACCACTCTATAATGACTGAACTTTTTCTTAAATTACAACGAAGGAACCGTTCAAGGGGTATTGCTTAGCTAATATAAATTCATGCATATTTTAAATTGATATTTTTACATGAAAATTAGGTTAACGCATGCCAGTTTAGTATTTAACTACTGACATACGTTAACGGAATTTTATAATTCTTTCGGGTTGATCATTTCCCATATCACCAAGAGGTTCGCAATATACCAAAGATCTTTAATAATAAATTGGCTTAGCCCTGTTAAAATAGTACTTTCATTAAAACCATTACCTGTGGTAAAGATAAAGGTTTGTGTCACAATAAACACAGTACCAGCGCCTAATATCCCGATAATGATCAATTTTCGCTGAGAGAAAAATAAACCAATTCCTAATAATGCTGTGATTAACCAATCATAAGCACCAATAACATTTGATGCCCCCTGAATCGACCAAACCGAGTACATCCAAGACATGAATGGCGAGGTACTTACAAGTGATTCTATACCTTTTGCTTCAAATTCATAAAACTTTAAGCCTCCAATCCAAATTAATACGGAAGCAACCGCAATAAAATTAAACCACAAGTGTTGCTTTGGTGAAAAAGACGTTTTGAAAAATAAATAGAGAATTAAGGGCAATAAAGCAAAATACTTAATAATACCTTGGCCAGAACCCAAAATAGGAAAACCACCTAACGATGCTATCCAGCGTTGCTCACTTAATAAAGTGACTAAAGGAATAACACTAATGAGTAATAAAAGATAAATAGCTACTTTTTTTATTAAAGGGAAAGGTGTAGATAGTTGAGAAGAAACAGCTGCAATCACAAAAACAGCCCCAGTTAATACACTCAATACTTCTAAAGTGAAAATATCAACCAAATGATAAAAGCTAAAAACTGCATTGATTGCATTTTTATTGGCTCCTAGAATAAAGGACACACCAAGCAACCCTAAGCTCAATAAAAGAAGGCCATTTACATAAGGGCGCACATCAAATTTATTCATTATTTATAACCAATTTAAATATAGATGCCGTAAAAGACCTTTGTTTGGTTATATAACTTTCAATACGATAAAAACTTTTTACCATGAGTTCGCTGTACTATTTAAGGCACTGATTCCTATTTAATTAAAACTGACTTAAGCTGTTATGGTCAAACTGAATCGAATATTTCTGCAAGTTATGACTTGAGTAAGGGGCGGAGATAAAACTCTTATAAAAATATATGAGTTACTTTTAACCAAAAAAAGCGTGTGGAAACTGATACTGACCTTAGAATAAACTTGCTGTATAATCCGCGCACTTCGTAAAACTGCGACAAATGGCAAAGGCTCACTATGACTGTTGAAAAATTCGACCCAAAACAAACTACCACCTTAGAGACATCAAAGAAGGTGTTAGCAGAACAAGTTAATGAATCACAACAGTTACAAATGGAATCAAGCAATACTCAAACAAACTCAGAACCCTCTGCAAAGGTGGGCTTCGTCAGTCTCGGCTGCCCAAAAAATTTAGTTGATAGCGAACGAATTCTTACCCAGCTTCGTACAGAAGGATATGATGTCACGAATAGCTATGATGATGCTGAATTAGTGATTGTAAATACTTGTGGTTTCATTGATTCTGCAGTGCAAGAATCACTCGATACTATAGGTGAAGCACTTGCTGAAAATGGTAAGGTTTTGGTTACTGGTTGTTTAGGTGCTAAAAAGGATGAAATTATAGAACTTCATCCTAATGTTTTAGGTGTTACCGGCCCTCATGCTTATGATGAAGTGCTAACCCAAGTGCATGAACATGTGAGTAAACCTAAGCATAATCCCTTTATAGATTTAGTACCGGAGCAGGGCGTAAAGCTTACACCTAAGCATTATGCCTATTTAAAAATATCAGAAGGTTGTAATCACCGTTGTACCTTTTGCATAATACCTTCTATGCGTGGTGACTTAGACTCACGCCCAGTAGGGGACGTATTAGGTGAAGCAAAGCGTTTAGTGAATGCTGGCGTTAAAGAGTTATTGGTTATTTCTCAAGATACCTCTGCCTATGGTGTAGATGTTAAACACAAAACTGATTTCTGGGATGGTATGCCCGTTAAAACACATATGCAGCAGTTATGTGAAGAATTAGCGAAACAAGGCGTTTGGATACGTTTACACTATGTTTACCCATACCCACATGTAGATAAAATAATTCCATTAATGCGCGATGGTAAAATTCTGCCTTACTTAGATATTCCATTTCAACATGCTAACAAGCGTATTTTGAAATTAATGAAACGCCCAGGTAGCTCAGACCGAGTATTAGAGCGCATTGCCAAGTGGCGAGAAATTTGTCCTGAGCTGGTTATTCGTTCAACCTTTATTGTTGGATTCCCGGGTGAAACAGAAGAAGAGTTCGAGGAGTTATTAAAATTTCTTGAGGAAGCACAATTAGATCGTGTTGGTTGTTTCAAATACTCACCTGTTGAAGGTGCGACCGCTAATGACTTACCAGATCATGTTTCTGATGAAATCATGGAAGAAAGATTACAGCGTTTTATGGCAGTACAAGCAAAGATTAGCGCGGATAAGTTGCAAGCACGCATTGGTCAAGAGTATCTCATTCTTGTTGATGAAGTGAATGATTTAGGCATAGTAGGACGCTCTTATATGGACGCTCCTGAAGTTGATGGCAAAGTGTATTTGTCTGATGATTTTGATGCTAAGCCTGGTGACCAACTTTGGGTGCAGATTGTTCATGCCGATGAACATGATGTTTGGGGCGTTAGGGTAGAAGATTAGTGTTGTTTCAAGCTTAAGTATTCATTTATCACCTATAAGAGTATTTAAAAAAATGCATTTATATTATCGCATATTAATCAAATTCTAATATGCGATAATATTCTAAATGTTCTAATTATTAGCTATATATTCATCCTTCTAATTAGACTTTTTTGATAGGTTTTCAGCTTTGAACATATCATCGTTAATTGGTTCTAAAGTTAATAGTTTTTGTATTAACTGCTTAGTCATCGGAATCGCCGATGCAGGGTTTTGCCCTGTGATCAACCGACCATCAATTACTACATGTGCTTTTCCTTTCCCTTTTGATGAATAATTACCGCCAAGCTCCATAATTTTATCCTCCAGCATGAATGGGTAGTTATTTCGCGCCCAGCGACCTTCCTCATGATTGGCTTTAGCCGTAATTCTTTTACCTGCTATTAAGCGGTTGCCATTTTCAAGCATAACATTAAGTAAAGCAGCTATACCGTGACAATCAGCTGAAACGATACCACCATTTTGGTAAATTGATGCCGTGAGTTTTTGCATTGTGTTATTGTTAATAAAGTCAAACATTGGACCTGAGCCGCCAGCAAAATAAACGGCTTGATACTCATGTGGGTTTACATTATTAATCGACAAAGAATTAGCTAGTTTTTTTGGTAAACTTGATTGCTCAAGCCACTTCTCTTGTTCTGATGATAACCTAGAACTGCCACTTGCTTTGCCTTTTCCACCTAAGGGACTAGCAATATCAATTTCAAAGTTTGCTTGCTGCAATAACTGATAAGGCTCTAATACTTCAGGCAACCAATAGCCGTGTTCATCACTAGATATTACTATCAGTACTTTTTGCTTTGCTTCATGCTGAGCTTCGTCTTGTAAGTTTGGAGCAATATTGCTGTTTGCTGAACTACTTAAGCTAAAAAAAGCAAAAAACAAAATACTAAAGCAAATCATTGTGAAAACTCGCCACTTTGATTTTGATTGCTTGTGTTTATTTATAAGGTGAATTGTCTTCATTTATTACTCCATGCTTCTAATAGGTTGTAAAGGACATTGCTGTTCGAGGTATAGGATTTTAGATAAAGAGTAGATAAAAAGAATGAATTACGGGTGACTAGTTAGGAACAATGTTGGAATATTTCATGACCAAACTATGACTAACCCCACTTTTAAAAGGCTTGCAAAGCGTTTTGTCAGATAAGTAGACTTTCTGTATCAAAGAACTATTTAAAAATCTTAATAACTTGATTAAAGTGCAGTACCATAAACATGTAAACTATTGATTAGTTCATTTAATAAGTATCAAAAAACAAGGACCTACTTTGCGCTATTTACACTTTTCAGATATTTGCATTGATACCCATAACCAGCTGCTTTATCGTCAAGGTGAAACCATTAATTTGGCCCCTAAGGTTTATGATTTATTGGTTTTCCTTTGTCAAAATAGCCATCGGGTGCTCAGTAAAGATGAACTGATGGAGCAAGTGTGGGCTGGTACCTTAGTAACTGAAAATGCTATCAGTCGTACCTTAGTTAAAGTAAGAAAAGCGTTGGCTGACGATCCTAAGAATCCTCAATTTATTATCACCGTACCGCGCAAAGGTTATCGTATGGTTGCAGACTTTGTTCCTTCGGACAAAGTAAATAATCAAGCTCAAGAGGGAATTTCTATTGGAGAAATAGAAGAATTTTCTGGGCTCGACAAACAAGACTTGTTTGTCAAAGAAGAACAACAAAATACTTTATCTAATGAGCAACTAAAAACCAATAAAACGAACATAGGAAACAGTACTTTTTTTATCGCATTTGGTGTTATTACACTCATTGCTATTACTTATGTATTATCGTTGAAAAGCGTAGCGGTATTGCAAACTAAACAAATAAAACCACTAACCCGTGAGATAGGTGTTGAGCAATATCCAGCAGTATCACCAGATTTAACTCAGTTAGCTTATCGCAAAGATGTTTTAGGTAAGCCGTCATACATCAATATTGAAAACCTTAGCAGCCATGTAAAGCAGTCTATTACTCATGCCAGAGGCGCATTAAGCAAACCTGTCTGGTCGCCAACACAAGATAAATTAGCTTTTTTATATAAACACAATAGTGTTTGTATGATCTTTTGGGCAGAGCTTTCAGATATTAAAAATAAAGACACTTGGCAAGACGTTACTGAATGTGGCGCTCAAGCTAGTCCGCACTTTGTTTTTTCACCAGATGGTCAATACTTATATTTTAATGATAGGCAATCGATAAGTCATGGTTATCAAGTTTTCAGAGTTAACTTGAGTACCTTTGAAAAAGATATTGTTAATCAACCTATTACTAATGGATTGGGTAATTACAGTTTTGATATTTCCCCCGATGGTAAAAAGTTGCTGATGATAAATAGTGAATTTTCACCGACAACGCGTATTTATACCTTAGATATAGGAAACTCAACTCTCCAGCAAACGGCTCAATTAGATTATTTAATGCGTGCAGTCATTTGGCATCACGACAATGAAACGATTATTCATCCATCACCACATCCAGCGTATGAGCTATGGCAAAGCGACTTATCTGGTAATAAGTTAGCGGTCGTTGCTAGCAATACTTCAAGGGTTAAACACTTATCTCGGGTAAATAATGGTCAAGATTTTAGTTTTGTTTCTTATTTACTTAATAAAGATATTCATTTTAAGTCAAAAAACGAAGCTGATATTGAGCTTGATAACTCAACAGTGATGGATTACTTGCCTGCATTGGCTAATAATTCCAACCAATATGCCTTTGTCTCTAAACGCTCTACATCTGCAGAAGTTTACCTGAGTAGGGTTTTAAATGAACAGTACAACAGTACAAAAGCGACTCAACAACTAAGTCACTTTAACAACCCCGTTAAACTGTACGATCTAGTCTTTTCTTCAAATGATAGTCAACTTATGGTATTGGCAGATAACCAAGTTTATATCGCCAATATTCATGAGATGTCGTTAGAAAAGCTACCACTTGATAATATCGCTATTGCTGGCGTGAGTTGGCAAGATGAAAATAATATACTGTTTTCTACCATTAAAAATTCGGATTGGTCACACATGGCCTATAACATTCACGAGCAGAAGCTTTCCTCTATGCCTGTAGGATATCAAGGCGGTATTTATTCTAATATTGATAAGAGTTTTTATTTGATTAAAGACGATAGTTTTCAAGTGATAAAGTTCTCTGATTTATCGGCTGAGCCAATTGTGACAGACTTGATCTGTCAGCCAAGTATTATTAATAGAAAACTCAATTTAAAAGCAACAAGTGATGGTTTAGTTTGTCAATCAAGTGTTGAGAATAAACAATATAGCCATTACTCCTTTACTCAGCAACGCAGCCAAATATGGAAAAAGCCTCCGGTAGCTAATGATTTTGTCCTCAATAATGGTGGCATGATTTACGCGAAAATGAAGGATTCAGTTGCTGACATTATGCAAACAAGCAGCTTTTAGGTAAAAGAATAATTATCAAACTCAATTATAGAGAAACCTCAACTCTTTGTCTTTAAAGGATTAAAGTTGTGACCATCATGGTGGTCACAACTTTTTCCGCATTAATCACACTTTAATCCCGCTTTATTCCTTTCTTCATTACTGTTCTGGTTAACACTGCTCATCAAATCAATAAGCAGGAATCATTATGGACAAGCCACTAGCCAAAACTACTCATAAAAAATATCAAGGTAAGTACATCTTTATCGCTCTTAGTACGATCTTATTGTTAGGTTTTTATGTTTTTACGCAAGATAGCGCAACCTTAGCGGCCTCAGGAAAAAACTATAATGTTGTCACTGACAACTTAGTTATTAGCACCATTAAGCAAGGTGAATTTGCTGAATATTTACCACTACGAGGCGTCGTTGAACCGGAAAAAACTATTTTCATTGATGCCATTGATGGTGGGCGTGTTGAAGAAGTGCTTATTCAAGAAGGGGCATTAGTTGAGCAAGGGCAGGCTATTTTAAAACTGAGTAATACTAACTTGCAATTAAACGTTTTGGCACGTGAAGCTGAAGTTTCTGAGCAAATAAATAATATGCGTAATACACGTTTGGCCTTAGAACAAAATCAACTTTCATTAAAGCGTGATGTTATCGAGCTAGATTTTGAAGTATTAAGGTTGCAAAAGCAGTTTACTCGAAACCAAGTCCTGATAAAGAAAAACCTTATTTCACAACAAGCCTTTGAAGAAATAAAAGATGAGTTGGATTTTCAATTTAAATACCGTGAAACCGTGCAGCAAAGTCAACAAAAAGAGGCCTTGCTACAAAGTCAGCAGCTTGAACAGTTAGCACAAAGTATCAAAACCTTAGAGAGCAACCTTGCCATTTCTCGTGGCAGCCTAGACAAACTGATTATTCGCGCTCCAAGCAGCGGGCAATTAACCTTTCTTGATGCACAGGTTGGTGAATCAAAAAGTAATGGACAGCGCTTAGGTCAAGTGGATTTAATCGAAAAATATAAAGTCACTGCACAAGTGGATGAGTTTTATGTAAGTCGAGTGGCAAAAGGGCAAACCGCTAGTTTTGAACTGAATCAACAAACCTATCAAATAGATGTCGCTAAAGTTTATCCTGGTATCGATAACGGTACCTTCAAGGTTGATTTTAGTATTTCCAATAAAGAGGCGGCAAAGCAATTACGCTTGGGACAAAGCGTGCAACTGAAGTTCAACCTTTCCTCAAGCGAGTCTAAATTACAAATCGCCAACGGTGGTTTTATGCAAAATACCGCAGGAAGCTGGGTTTTTGTTGTTGATAAAAACGGAGCCCAAGCCAATAAACGAGCCATTCGCTTGGGCAGAAAAAATCCTCAAAGCATTGAAGTGATTTCGGGGTTAACCAAGGGAGAGCGGGTCATTACCTCTTCTTATGCCAGCTTTGCTGACGCTGAACAATTAAGCCTTTCACAAAGCGATTAACTCAAAATAACTAAGAAAATAATTAATTAAATAATCCAGAAAAATTAACATTATTCAAAAGAATAATAAGGAATTACGATGATCAAACTAAATCAAATAAGCCGCTCTTTTATTGGCGACGAAGTAGAAACCGTTGCCATAGATGAAATGAACTTAATCATTAATAAAGGTGAGTTTTTATCTATTCTTGGACCATCAGGTTGTGGTAAATCGACCTTATTAAACGTGCTAGGTATGCTAGATAACATAGATAAAGGAGGGTTTTGTTTTTTAGATAATCATGTTGAACAGTTTAGCGAACAACAACGTGCTCGTATAAGAAAACAACACATTGGTTTTATTTTTCAAAACTTTAATTTAATAGATGAATTAACTGTTGAACAAAACGTTGAGTTACCACTTTATTACCACAAGGTACCTAAAGCTGAGCGAAAACGATTAGTTGATGCAGTATTAAAGCGAGTTGATATTAACCATCGTCGTAGACACTTACCGGCAAAATTATCAGGTGGTCAGCAGCAACGTGTTGCTATAGCAAGAGCTATTGTCACTAATCCAGACTTAATTCTGGCGGATGAACCTACAGGTAATCTGGACTCTAAAAACTCCATGCAAGTGATGAAATTATTACAACAGCTAAATCAAGAAGGGGCAACCATCGTGATGGTTACTCACGCTCCTGAGCATGTTTGTTATGGTACGCGAGTTATTGAGTTGCTTGATGGCAAGATCCTTAATGATCATGCAGTGACAGAAAATCATAATGATAAGGGGCATCATAAGGTTAATGAAACTATTCACGATGAAGCTTTAAAAGGTCAAGAAAGTAGACTAGAGCAAGTCGCAGTGGAGGTGACTTGTGATTAAATTATTTTTTATTGTTGTCTGGAGAAACTTTTGTCGAGACAAGGTAACCAGTTTTATTCAGCTAACAGGGCTAATTATTGGCATTACAAGTTTTATCTTAATTCAGCTTTATGTCGATCATCAAAAAAGTTACAACACCGCGTTTACAGATGCTAATGATATTTATCGAGTTAACTTAATTCGAGGTGAAAATAAACCACAAGCACAAACACCATTGAGGCTTGCTAGAGAGTTAGTTCAAAATTTTAGTGAAATAGAAGATGCTACCCGCATTTCTCCCTCAAGTGTTTCAGTGAAGCATTTACAGAGTGTCTATTCAGAGCGCGCACTTTACGCCGATGAAAATTATTTTGAATTCTTCGACTTTCAGCTCGTTGAAGGAGATATTAATACCGCACTAGACGCGCCAGATAGCTTAATACTGCATGAAGATTTAGCGATAAAATACTTCTCCAGTACAGTTGGTGTGATAGGTAAGCGTTTAACTATAAACGGTAAAGACCATCAAGTGACAGGGGTTGTTAAAAAGCCTACAACACCCACCACGATGCCACTAACTATGATATTACCTATGGAGAACTTTTATGAGCAAATATCTCGACCTGAGTGGGTTGATGCCTGGAATTTTAATGCTACCAGAACCTATGCAAAAATTAGACAACCAGCGAATATCAATACTTTAATACAAACGGTTAGTGATTATTATGATAGCCGCGCTAAAGGTTTGTCATCCTTTAAAACCAATCGGGTCATTATTCAGCCATTATTGGATATCTACCTTGATAACACTACGACAAAAAGCTTAACCCCACCAAGTAGCTCAATTATGGTTACAGTATTTAGCATTATTGCATTGATGATACTGTTATTGGCCTGTGTCAATTTTACAAATTTATCAACGGCTGCAGCGATGCGTCGAGGTAAAGGTGTAGGTATTCGTAAAGCTTTAGGAGCTAGTAAAATACAACTGATCACGCAATATCTATCTGAGGCGGTCATGTTAACAGCTATTGCCAGCGTATTTGCGGTAACACTGGTTTATCTTTGTTTACCGGCATTCAATCAGTTAATGAATGCAGAGATGCAATTTAATTTATCCGTTGCTCAACTATTACAACTAATTAGCTTAACCATAGTGGTTGGAGTGATAGCGGGTAGTTACCCAGCCTTTTATTTAAGTAACCTGCTACCTGCTCATGTGCTTAAAGGCCTAGTGATTACTTCAAAGTCGGGTGTTTTTTTAAGAAAGTCACTCATTATTTTACAATTTGCTATTGCGGCATTTTTATTAGTTGCTAGTTCAGTGGTTAATTGGCAAATGCAATTTATAAAGAGTATGGAACAAGGATTTGACCGTGAGGGCGTTATTGTTGTCTCACAGGGTGATGACATTTACAACGCTTTTAAAAGCCAAACACTGCGTCATCCAGACGTTATCTCAGTCACCATGTCCCATACTGTACCGACTAAAGCAACGAGAACCTCAAATACTGTAAGACGAACAGATGATATTACCAATGAAATTTGGGTAGGTAATAACCCCGTCAGTTTAGACTTTTTTAGAACATACGGTATTAAGTTAGTTAGTGGTAGGGTGTTTTCTAAGGCCTATGTGAACGATGCCTATAAAGAAAATAAAGACGATTGGCAGGCATCAACAGGTAAGTTGATTATTAACGAAACATTAGCGACTACACTAGGTTGGAGTCCTGAAGAGGCAGTGGGTCAATCACTTACTTTAGGAAGTGCACAAGATGGTTTGCATAATCATCAAATTATTGGGGTAGTTGAAGATAGTCATTATGTTAATGTGAAGAACACTGTTCCACCAATGACCTATGTATTATCAGCGCAACCAAAAGATTTATCATTACGCTGGACGTCTATTCGTTTTAAAGAAAATACCCGTTTACAAAGTATAAAAGAAATAGAACAAATATGGTTAGGACTAGCGCCAGATTTAGCTTTTAAATATGATTGGGTAGTAGACTTGTTTGATTCTAGCTATCGTAATGAAACACAACAGACCAACTTGCTTAATGTGTTTACTACATTAGCGATCGTTGTAACTGCTATTGGTTTATTTGGCTTAGCAGCGTTTAATACCCAGCGAAGAGTGAAAGAAATTGCCGTGCGTAAAATACTAGGTGCCACTACTGGCCAATTATGTTTTATGTTAGTGAATCAGTTTTCCAGCTTAGTCATTGCCGCCAACTTCATTGCGCTACCTGTGGCTTATTTCTTAATGCGCGATTGGCTAGATAACTTTATCTATCGAATCAATATGCCTTATAGCGCCTTTTTGTTAAGTGCTGTTTTTAGTTTAGTGATTGCCTATATTACCGTAATGGTGATTGCATATAGAGCCGCTACAGCCAAGCCGGTAGACTCATTAAGTTGCGAGTAGCCAAAAAAGTGATCTAGAGGTGCATGAAATTTAGCCTTTCTAGGGGGGAGAGGGTATTTAAGCTGTCTAAGAACTTAGGTGATTCAGAAAGGTTCTTATTCAGCTTTGCATTTGCGGATATGATTCAACGAATAGCAGTGATTTTACAAATCATTCATGCTTATAAATATGATGTTGTGGGGGAGGAGAGGATTAACTTCACGAGAAAGATGTTGATTACATGGGGAATATTATCTGAAAGTGAGCACCTTCAGCTGCCTTTATACAAATAATACTGCCGTTGAGTTTGCTAGTGATCAGGTTATAACTAATGGACATCCCAAGCCCTGAGCCTCCAGTTGATCGGGCGGTTGTGTAAAAGGGGTCAAAAACTTTTTCTCTTTGTTGGTCGTTTAAGCCAATACCGTTATCTAGATAATTTATTATTACATTATTATTTTCAAGCGTTAATGCTAAAGATATCTCGCCATGTGTCATATTTTTAAAACCATGACTTAATGAATTCATAATCAAATTAGTTAAAATTTGTGCTATCACACCAGGAAAACTGTTTAATTCAATAGTATTGTTTGTAGCTATAAATGCCTTATGTTTTCCTTGTTTAAATTGAGGCAGAAGACTTTGTATTAGTTCTTCAATATAAGCCTTTAATTCGAATTTTCGTCTATC
>Ga0105359_10002189_pt1 | contig 16239 bp, 13 predicted proteins | sample GOMGulsemesocosm_6_FD_83659 | JGI IMG/M metagenome (GOLD analysis project Ga0105359, IMG submission 83659) | Methane-oxidizing microbial communities from mesocosms in the Gulf of Mexico - GOM8C Gulf of Mexico | ecosystem: Environmental > Aquatic > Marine > Cold seeps | place: Gulf of Mexico...
TAGTGGCTTAAGGTATATTATTGTTTCATTGGCTATTAGTTCGTTATTTATTTTTCTCTATATTAAAAATCCTAAAAAATCGCTGTTATTTTTCTCTGTAGCGGTATTAGGCGCCTTAATTACTAACTGGATTAGAATAACCCTGCTAATTTTAATTGGCGAATACACGGATATGCAAAGTAGCTTAATGGATGATCACAATGCTTTTGGCTGGTATCTTTACATCCCGTTTATGATGCTACTGTTTTTATGGGGTAATAGAATTGCCGATACGGACTTAATTCACACAGAAGATAAATTAGAAGATAATGTTGAAGTCACTAATGTCCAGTCGGTACCAAATAAGTTCCTATTCTTGTCATTACTTTTCATCGTCGGCTTTTCTTCTACAACGTTAAAATCTATATTTAATGAGCCCGCGGCCATTCATCAACTACATATAGATGAATCATTGTACGTTAGTCCATCGATAAATTTCTATTCAACTATCAAGCGGCATGGTCAAAATAGTCTAAAAGGTAATACTATCGAGTTATCTTATTATTTCGACGGAAGTGATTTAGATGGAAAGCCAACTTACTATGACAACAAAGTAATTCCTGAAGGCTGGCGTGTTTTAAACCAAAAAAACAATGCTCAATCGCAAATATATCATATATTTAATGGTGTTCTGCATGCAATGGTGAAAGTCAGTTATGAAGTTGACGGGCAGAAATTTTCCAATAAAAGAAAATTTAAAGTTATTCGATTAATTAAAGGGGCAATGAATGTTAATCAAACCAAACTGCATTGGTCTTTTATCCCTTGTAGCGCCAATTGCGAGAAGGAATTACAAAACGTCTAAGAGTGTATCACCAGCTATAAAGTACACGTCATAATACACCCCTGCTTTTTAAATATGACTTTATAAAATGTATTACCTAATTTAATAAAGTATTTTTCAGCCATGGTAAGTCACTAGTTGTTGAGTACACCCAGCCAAACCTTCTTGGCGGTTTTAGCAACCAGTAACTTTTAGCGCGTTGACTTTTTTGTTCTTTTTTCAATCGTTCATAAGGTTGTTGGCATTGCTCAAGTAAAGATTTAAACAAAGATTTTACTAGGAAATCATCTTGGTTATTTTGTTGTTTTATATAAACCGACTTTCCTAACAAAGCAGCAACATCGCAAGCATGTTGAGGATCAGACCATTGATCTAATTCTTCTTGCTCGAGGTTTTCTATCGACACTATGTATTTAGGAATAACAATATTATTGACTCTCTTGTCACCATAAAAAAGACCATGATTGAGGACAAAATCACCAAAGGCATCAATTAAAGAAGACGCTCGTTTGTCGCCTGTTAACTGGTAAAAACGCCATAGTGCATCACCTAATAAAGCCATCATCCATGGTGAGCAGGTAGGTGAATTATCTCCCCAACCTTCATGCGATTTAAAACTGTGCTGCGGACAGCCACGCAATGGCCAATCATTTACTGGGTAAAAAGTCATAGCTACGGTCGCATCGATTATATCATTAATGCGCTCTAATGCTCTTTCATCATGAGTAACTTCCCAATAAGAAACCGCAACATTTAACGCTGCAGCTTGATTACGCTCAGTCCAAAAACCACGGTGCAAACTGTAATCTTCGTTCCAATCAAGGGATCGGTCAAATATTCGTTGAAGTGCTTGCTTTGCTGTAATGTCACCACTAAGTAAATAACGATATACCAAGCCTTTTGGCATTGAGTATTTAGGATCAAATTGTTTTTTTAAAATAAACTGACCATTGACATCAATATTTCTAATATAAAAATCGGCTAATTTATTAGCTTTTATTAGCCACTCAATTTCTCCTGACATTATAAACAGTTGATATATAGCTTGTGGGCGGTCGTATAACCATTGAGATGCCTTACTAACAGGATAACCGTTTTTTTCAAGCAAAGATTGATTAGTGATATAGCGTGCATATTTTTTTTGAGGTTCAATATACCAATCATTATCATTATTATTATATTTTGTGTGCAACAGCAGTGCTTGAGATAACCAGTCCTGTGAAGGATAAACAAGTATTGGGCTATTTACTTTGAAGCTTTGAATATTAGACAGTTTGTTGCTATTTACCCATTGTAAACTTAACGATAAGTCACTTCCATTTAAATGATCCAATTCTATCAAAAGAAGCCTAGAGTATTTCAAGTCCTTAGTATTTACCCAAGTGTTTAAAATTGAAAATTTAGCCTTAATAGGGATAGCCTGTTCAGACAGAGAAAACGTTGCATTTACAGGGATAACTCGATTTGGAATGGGCAATAATAATTGAGTCGTATTATGATCTAACATAACCTTAAAAGTAATTTCATTATTTTGTTGTGCACATGCACTAGATATATAACAATACAGAATGACATAAAAAAACACTAATTTTATCATCGTAACCCTCCGCTATTTAATAATTAAATTTACCATTACAGGCAAATGGTCCCCTCCAAGCGACTCGATAACTTGGGCATCAATCAAATCAAAGTGGTTACTAAATAATACATGATCTATTCTAAGCCTTAAACCATAGGTTTGTATTGTGTAATTAAAACCAACACCGCCATCGTTTAATGCATTATTTATAGATGAAAAGTTTTCTTGATAGATATTTTCCTCAACAGGCATATTAAAGTCGCCTGCGACAATTGAATAAGGGTTACTTGTTATCCAAGAACTTAAAATTGCAGTTTCAATGCGTTTATTGTCTTCCACTTCTTCAACTTCAGAAAAATCAACATTACTCTTTGCTATATCAACCAATAATGAATGCACAGATTGAAGATGAACATTTGCAATATTGATAGTACTTTCTCCTATCTGTACCTTATAAAATATGGCAAAACTTCCCCATCCTCCAAATATAGATCGAGTTAGTTGATTAGTTCCCTTAAAAGGATATTTACTCATTATGCATAATTCACCTACACATTCGAAGAACGAGTAATTAGTCGCTAGTTTTTTTAGAGATAGCTTATTAGCATCCTGTAAAAGCAAAATATCAGGTTGATAATATTTTAATAACAATTTTATCCTACTTACTTGACCACCTTCACCAATATTAGCAGTGATAATTTTAATTTTTTTATACTGACCAACATTTATATTTTGATCGAAATTCATACCAAAATCTAAATGTTTGATTGAAACAAAAAAGAATAAAGGTAATAAATATTTTTGAACTTTAGAAAGGTATTTCCACAAAAACAATAAAATTAATAAACCTAAAAATAATAACCATCGTGGTGCAAATAATAAAATATATTTAAAAGTGAGAACAACAGATTCACTTGGCCACCAAGGTAACATAAACACTAAAAAGCACATTACTGAACAGGCACAAAAATACAAATTAAGCCAAGCAGAGAGATTCAATTTAATTTTCATTAATATTTCATGTTCTGTAAAGCTCAGCATATTCTTTGGCCGATGACTCTATCGAAAAATTGTTACTAATATAGTTGAGTGCCTTCTGGCCTAATGATTCTAATATGTTTCTATCAGTATCTATACTTACTAGGACCTCAGCTAATTTATGCTCATTATCATATTCAAATAGCCAACCCGTTTCATTTGGAATAACTAGCTTAGGATTACCGCCAACATTAGTGGCAATTACTGGAATTTTATTTGCCATAGCCTCAATAATAACCATAGATAAACCTTCAGTTTCAGAAGTCACAACCAGCAAATCGAAACTTGAATATATTAATTCACGGTCATTTACCGTACCGTGAAAATTAACATCCGTATTAGGAAGGTTTTCTTTATTATATATTTTTAATTGGTTTAAACATTCGCCATCACCAAAAAAATGTATCTCGACATTTTTTTGAATGTTTTTAGGTAATAAAGTGACCGCTTTTAGTAAACCCAATTGATTTTTCAATGGAACCATTCGGCCAACAGACCCTATTCTCAGTTTTTCAGAGTCCCTAATTTGAGACTTGATAGGGCTAATTAATACACCATTATCGATAACCTGACTTGATGTATTTCTCCAGTGATGCATATTATGAAAATTATCCATTCCCTCTTGAGAAACAAAAGTTGTAGCTTTTACGAATGGCTGAATTTTCATATGCAGTTTACGCCAATGTTCTGCTGTAAGGGGCGCTGCACCATGGCGAGTGTATATAATTTTTTTATTCAGAAAAGGAATAATAAACCTAAGAAACTTTAAAGCATGAGGGCTGTGAATATGAACAACATTGACATTTTTAAGATGAAAATAAACTTGAAGTAGCTTGAAAGTAGTAAAAAAATTACTGCTAAAAAAAGTTACACCTTCATTGTTACATTCAGATTCAAGTGATTCACCTGGTTGCCCCAATGAAATAATCATTGGGTTCCCCCCTTCCTGTTTTTGTGTGCGACACAAATCAATCACAAATCGTTCCGCGCCTCCCATATTTAAACTCGTAACAACATGTGCTACTTTGAATCGGTGGTTTTTGTTAAGCATAGTAATAATTACTTTAACTATAATTATAAAAGTTGGTAGAATGATAATTGAGTTTCAACAATTTTGATATGTTGATTATTAGATTTATGTCAAGGAAATATAAATAAATGTCCGCTCAGTTAAAAGTTTTGGAGGTTGTTCAAAGTCTAAAAAAGGGAGGAAGAACTACTAGGTTTAGCGATACAGTTTCGGGCCTGATAAAACAAGATATATTTACTGTTCCTTTATGTCTATCTAAACCAGAGGCTTGGGTTAATATTCCAAGTTTAGAAGTACTACACAAAATACCTGGAATTAATTGGAAGATTATTTTTCAAATAAGAAAAATAATTACAAAAAACAATATCAATCTTATTCATGCTCATTGCGAGTTTAGCCAATTATACGCAAGTATTGCAGGTTTTACCTGTGGTGTCAGAACTGTGGCTACTTTTCATCGTACCGATTTATCAAAGTATCAACCTAATATCGTCAATAAATTAATTAAATTTTTTGCATCTTACTATATTGCCGTTTCATATGATCGACTTTCATTACTAACACATAACTTAAAGTTAGCCAAAGTAAAATGTTCTGTTGTACACGGTGGTGCGCGCATTGAAGAAAAGCCCACTAAGGCTTCCATTAGAAGCGCACGTAATACTCTAGGCCTGGCTGATAAGGAAATAGCATTTTTAAGTATCGGCCACCTGGGTGAAATTAAGGGACATCAAGATACTCTTACCGCCTTAGCAAATTTATCGAAAGCCTCCCCTAATTTTCACTTATATATTGCCGGTGACGGTACTTTTACTGAAAAAAAAGCGCTCATTGAGCTAGCAACCATACTCGGTATTAATCAATATGTTACTTTTCTTGGTCAAATTAATAACGCACCAACGTGGCTAGAGGCGTGTGATGTTTTTATCCAACCTTCACTTGAAGAAGCTTTTGGCTTAGTTTTTGTAGAAGCGGGTGCCAAAGCAAAACCGGTAATTGCCACCACAGTTGGTGGCATTAAAGAAATTATTATCTCGAAAGAAACCGGAATTTTAGTACCACCCGCCTCTCCTGATAAATTAACCATCGCGATGGAAACACTTATTGATTCTAAAACATTACGTATGCAGTACGGTGAAAATGGTTTTAAACGAGTTTCTTCGCAATTTTCTCTTACACATATGATAGATCAATATAGACAAATATTTCAGCGTATCAAAAATACATAATTTACTAGGATAGTTCATAATGAATGACTCAAAAGTAACCGTAGTAATAACACCTCGAGATAGATATTCTGGCGTAATTGAGTGCATAGTAAACGTTTATGCCTTAACTAAAGAACCTTTCTTTTTGAAGGTATTGGATTTAGCATACCCTAAACACATAAAATGCCAATTAATAGCCTTATTGGCAACTAAAGAAAATGCTGAGCTTATTGAAATGGGCTTGATCATTCCTATGGAAGCAATGCGAAAAACACGTAATGAGATTACAACACCTTACGTTATTTTTCTAGACAATGATTCAAACGTTACTGAGGGCTGGTTACCACCTCTTTTAGAAGTTGCTGAAGCTGAAGGTGCAGCTATAGTTAACCCTCTAACATTAGAAAAAGAAGGTGTAGATAAAGGCGCTGAACTTAGAAATCACTTATACACAAACGAAATTCGTATTGTCGATGTAAATGGCACTGATTATTTAATTGAAGATAAACATTACCGACGAGCTTTACCAGAAGAAATTCCTAAAGTTGTGGCTTCCTCTGAAATGTTTGAGCTACATGGGGTTTTAATTGAAACTAAATTTTTAAATGAAATAGAAATACCTCAAATGGTTATTCGTGAACATATTGATATAGCCATGCAAGCGAAAAAAATGGGTCGAAAAATTCTCACACAACCTAAGTCTATTGTGATCTTTGATAATTTAGGCACCCGTATGGAATTAGATGATATGAAATTTTTCTTTTTCCGTTGGGATTACAAGCTCACTTATCCTTCATCACGCCTATTTGAACAACGATGGGGCCATAATTTCTACTCAGAACAATCCATGTATCACTGGGTATTTCGGCGTCGAATTTTTCTTTTCTGTCGGTGGTTGCATTTACCTATTCCAGTGGCAAATAATATCACGCGAATTTGTGCAAAGATAAAAACGACTTTTAAACCAGTCTGGGATCCATTGAAAGATCCAGTGGGTGATTCAATAAATTATTACGCAAATAAAGAGCAATAAATGAAACCATCAATTAGTGTTATAGTCCCTTTTTTTCATGCTGAAGAGTTTTTTGAGGACGCTTATCAATCAATTAAAAAACAAACATTACCGGTTAATGAAATAATTATTGTCATTGATGGTTGTGGAGTTGAGGCTGAAAATTTTTTATCAAAATACCATGATATAAAGGTTATTAACTTAATTCGAAATGGAGGACCGGCAATAGCCAGAAATATAGGGGCTAGTAAGGCAAGTTCCGACTTAATTGCCTTTTTGGATGCTGACGATAAATGGGCCACTAATAAATTAGAAAAACAAGTTGAATTTTTAGCATTGTACCCAGAGTTTTCATCGTGCCATACCGGTGTTAGAACCTTCAAAAAAGAAATTGTTATCTCAGAATTTAACAGTAAGCCCTTTAATTTAAAAGTGGAAGATTTACTTAGTGGAAGTCATGTTGTACCAACCTCTTTATTAATTAAGAAAAGCGCCTTTGAAGCTGTTAACGGTTTTGACACAAAAATTAGATGTTCGGAAGATCATGACTTTACTATTCGCTTAGTACAAAACAACTTACAAATTGGATTCTTAGCTGAACCCTTATCTTATTTACGACGTGAAAATCATGGGAATATTTCCTCAAATGCACGAAAAATACTTATCGGCCATTTTCAGTTAATGAAAAAGCATTCTGCATTATACAATAAAAACAAAGGTTCAAGACCTTTGTTTATATATAAAACTTTTATTTCATGTGCTACAAAATCCTCCGGTTTAGAGAAAAGAATATATTACTTTGCCGGAATGCTTTGTAAGAAACTATTCAACGTAAAAATAAAAAAAGTGTAAAAATGAAGGTCCTTGTAGTTAGTAACTAATTTTTCCCACTACATAATATATGTAATCAATTTTGTATACTTTTATTTTACTTCTTCTTTTATGACTTCGAGAAAAGCTTTTCCATATTTACTATCTGGCTCTAGGTGGTTCCCTTCTGCCCACTCATTCCATGATTTTAAAAAAATAATTTTTTGTTCTGGTGGTTTGTCTCTAACTAATTCTAACGCACTTTTAAAGTGTGTACGAAACAGCTCAGGACTTGAGTCAGTAAAGACTAAACCATTTACGCCACTTCGAGGGGAGTTGTCCCAACTATGAATAACATTTGGGTAGTCTTCAAAGTCTGGTGCCTCCTCCCTTAATAACTCCCCCAAAATATCTTTGTATTTATATATGGTGGGAAGTCCTTTTTTTCTTTCATACCAACATTTCAAACGCTTTACCGGCTCTTGCCAAGTAGGCCATGGCCTTAGCTGAGGTAATTTTACTGAAGTCGTTGCATCAAGTCCGTAATCTTCAGGCCTCCAATCCATATTAGTATTGACACCAACTAGATATAAGCCCTTTAACCCTGCTGCTACAGCTCTTTCACGCCATCGTTCTAGAACATTTACAATGTTTGGTATTTCCCAAGCTCGATAAATGGTGAAAATAGGCTTGCCATCTACAGTAATATACCGTTCATCTAAAAAGGCCTTTAAAAGGTAATCAAAATGGGCATCATGATCTGCCATACTTGGATAGGTTTGCTCGAGTAATATTTTATTTGGTGCACCATGCCATATACCAGACCAAGTAGCATTTGCCCAACATAACGAAAATGGAAAGTCAGGTTTTTTTGTTTTAAGAACTTCATCGAAAGGTCTTTCGATTAAACGCTTACCCCCGAACCAATAATGATAATAACAAAAACCTTCAATGCCATGACTTTTTGCCATTGCAGCCTGTGCCTCCCTAACTTCAGGTACCCTAAGGTCATAAAAGCCAAGTTCTGTTGGTAAATGAGGTTGGTAATGCCCTTTAAACATAGGCTTAGCTTTAGCTGTATTAGTCCATTCTGTAAAGCCTTTCCCCCACCATAGATCATTTTCAGGGATTGGATGGTATTGTGGTAAATAATATGCTATTAATCTCGCTTTTCTTGTATTCATAGAACATCCTTTTTAAAAATATATTTCAGTAAAGCACTCTTCCCTCGGTTTTGTAGATTTCTATTTTCCAGTTAAATACTGGTTATCATATTCATCGGGGGATGTGTGACCAAGGTGGTTATGCAATCGTTTTCGATTGTAGAACATTTCAATGCAATTAAACAAGACAGTCCGTACTTCATTCCCACTTTCGTACACTTGCCGTATAGCACTTACTGTATTAAGCAAGTGGAAAATGTTTCAACAATAGCCTGATTTAAGAATCTCATCGAATAATGCTAGGAACTAAATTATTCACAGTTAAACTTTTTCAATGATCACAGATAGCATATTGACTTCCTTGCTCGCTTTGGACAATGACTTATCTGATTTACTTACCGCTTAGCAAGATCAGGGATGGAAAATTCACCCATAATTTAACGAACGGCTTCATCAATTTATAACCTGAGAATATTAGATGTAGAAGATAACTTATACTCAAGATATTTTAATTAATTTGATAATCCTCCTCTGGAAATATAGATATCAAAAAAATTACTGTATAGTAAGGTAATTAATTGAAAATATTTCAATAGTTGATTGCTGATCAATTATTGCCCCGATAACAGCGATGTACAAAAGTAAATGAAAAAACTATTATTAAAAAGTTCAATTTTTAGGTTTCTTGAGCGTACTATCGTTGTTGTTACCTCACTTCTACTTACACCTTACCTGATCGATGTACTTGGTAGTTCTGATTATGGTTTATGGATATTAATACTTTCCATCATGGGTTGGTTTAATGTTGTAGATTTAGGGTTCCCTCAAGCGGTTCAACGTCAAATTATTCAGGCAATAGAACTTAAAGATGATGAGCGTGTTAATGTCGTTTTTTCTACTGGCTTAGCGCTTTTTGCTATTTTAGGGCTTTTCTCCGTAGCTATTCTGATAGGACTCACCCAGGTACCGGCCATGTTTGGAGTCACTGGCTCAGACCAAATAACACTTGTACAGATATTGTTAGTACTTGCTGTTAAAATTTTCTGGGGCTTTTTGATGAATCCGTTTCATGGGTTCTTCTCGGGTTTATTGCGATTTGATCTCGACGCGAATTTATCCTCCTTAAACGCTATAGTTAAAGCGCTATTGGTATTTTGGTTAATTGCTGATTTAAATATTTGGGGGGCTGTCGTTGCAACCTTAGCATCCGATGTGATCACAAATATACTTAAAGTCATTTATGCCAAACGGTTATTTCCGAGCTTATCATTCAAAATCAGTTTCGTCAGGATTGATGAAATAAAGGCACTTTTCTCTTATTCAAAGCATTTAGTGTTAAATGGTATTATTACCACCATAGGTACTCGCTCTGATCCTCTTATAGTCACAAAATTGTTCGATTTACCTTCTCTTGCAATACAGCAAATTGCCGCCAATTTAGTGATGCATGCACAGGCCTTTGTCGGCACCATCACCGGTGTTTTCTCACCTATATACAATAAAATGGCCGCTAAACAGCAAAATATGGAACATATATTTGTGCAAACAACGACTATCAATTTATTTGTTTCAACTGTTCTGAATTTATGTTTATTAATGTTTGGCAAAATCTTTATTGTGTTATGGGTAGGCATAGAATTCGAATATGCCATTTATATTTTGTATTTTTCCGTTTTTTCAACGCTTTGTACGGGATTTTCTAACAGTGCAAATAATATTCTTTTAGCACAAGCAAATCATAAATTATTATCGCTAATTAGTTTTTTTATTGTTGCTTTTAGTATCCCTGTGTCCATTTATCTCGGGTTTGAATTTGGTTTGATTGGACTCGCAATGGGAGCAGCTATATCTAATCTTATTTTTAATATATTTGTGAAAATGGCACTTTTTCGTCGATACAATAATTATAAGACTCGTAGTGTATACCTAGGATTAATAAAATCGATATTTTTAGTTTATTCTTTTGGTTATTTGGGCTCGCTACTATTAGAAAAACTTAATGTTAATACTTGGTTTGAGTTAATAATTTCTGGAGTTATATCTTTACCATTTATCTTATTAACCTGTTGGGTGATGATGCTAGATCGAACTTTAAAAGAAAAGATACTAAATTTATTAACGGCAAAGCTCAATAAAAACAAACAACCTGCATAAATCATATTAAGAAGACTATTCTAGAATTAAAAAAGTTGGAGATTATCCCCATTGTTTTATCTCCGCTCCCTAGAACTGGTTTTGATTTATTTGAATGCTTAGAAAAAAAGGATGGTCCGCCATATTATTAAGGGAAGATTGCAATATTGACTATAGTGAATATCAACAATATCAAAAAAGTGTAAATATTTTTCTGAAAGAAATAGAACAAAATTCAACGGTCGTATGGCTGAAGGATTACAGATGTAAAAATGAAATATGTCAAGTGGATATTGAAAAAACTTTTATATATAAAGACAATGATCACCACTGTGTAGAGGGTTCGATTAAATTACTTAAAGATGTACAAATTGAAGAATTCAAGAGCTTTAACCAAGAACATCTTCGATCACGAGTGGTAAATTTTAAACATGTGATCCACTCGCTATAAATACTCAACACTTTAAAGCAGAAATATTAATAAAGTGACAGATACTTTTCTGCGGCTGTATTAATTGAAAAATTTTCTTTAATATATTCTCTTGACTTAATCGAAAAATAGTCGTATTCACTTCTATCATCAATAATTGATTTGATTGAATCCGCTAGTCCTTTATCGTCATTGTAGTCAAACAACCAGCCATTCTCCATTTCCTTTACCAATCTAGAGTTTCCTCCAACATCAGTAGCGATTACAGGAACACCAAACGCCATAGCTTCCATGATAGCTAACGACAACCCTTCAGTTTCTGATGTTACTATCAACAAGTCAAACGAGTTATAAATGAAATTGCGATCTTGTACCATACCATGAAACTTTACGTTTACGCTGGGTATACTATTGTCGCAAAAAGAAGTTAATTCATCTCTACATTCACCATCACCAAAAAAATGAATGTTGACACGTTGCTGATAACTGTCGGGAAGCAAATCAAAGGCTCGCAATAAGCAAATTTGATTTTTTAATGAGACGAATCGACCAACAGAGCCTAATTTTAAAATCGAGTCTTCTTTTTTAGAGGCTTTTTCTGGTATCACTACACCATTATCAACCACTTCTTTTGGAATATTATGCCATGGATAAGTTTGCGTAAAAACATTCATACTTTCTTGCGATACAAACGTCATATGGTCAACAAATTTTTTAAAGTTTTTATGCAATTTACGCCAATAGTAATCCGATAAGTCCGCCTCACCATGCCTCGTATAGATAAGGCGTTTTCGGCTTATTAATTTAATAGCGATTGAAATGGTTTTAATAATTCGTGGGGAATGCAAGTGAATGGTATCAAAGCGGTTTAATGTATAAATCAGCTTTAACTGGCCTAATATATTAGAAGCATTTGAAATGACATTGATCTTTATTCCTTTTTGAAGAGCAACACCTACTAAGGTGTCATGTAACTCGCCAAAGGATAATATTTCAATATTTGCTAGTTTTTCTCTTTGCTGATCTATTAAATCAATAACGAAACGTTCTGCTCCACCTACGTTTAAGCTACTAACAACATGAACAACTTTAGTTTGTAATTTTTCGTTTTGCATTGTTAATTATTTTAGAACCTATATAGTTATATCCTAAGCTATTTTTCGAGACTATTCACTAGAAAATATGTGATCAATATCGAATATTAAACATAAAACAACTTAATGAGCTTATTGTGAAAGACAAAAATAAAATTCAACAAATTGAATGGTCTGTATTAGAAAATATAGAACTTTTATATCAAATTGAAAATGAATGGCATAAGTTAGCAAAACAATCCAAAGATAAATTATTCGTATCGCCTGCGTGGTTATTACCTTGGATAAAGACTTATTGGCAACCAAATTGGTCACTAAAAGTAATCACTGGATATTGCAATAACCAATTAGTCGTTTTTGTCCCTTTATATCTACAAAGGTCCCGTCACATTTTTGGGTGTAACAAATTAATCCCCCTCGGACAAGGTGAACCAGAAACAGCTGAGGTTAGTTCAGAATACCAAGATATTTTAACTTCGATCCCCATTGAAGAGGCGGCGAAAGATATTGCAATTCAAATCACTAAAATTGGTTACGATTATTTTCGATGGCGATCCTTACTTAATACAGCTAATTTGTTGACAGTTGTACGCTACATTAACAACTGCACTACTACACTTTCTGGGAAAAGATATTGTATTAAATTTATTAATGGTGAACGTCCAAAGTTAAGTAGAAACAATAGACAAAAATGGAATAAATGCCTTAATCAATTAAACTCAGTTGACACTAAATTCCATTGGGTTGCAGAAGAGCAGCATAATAAGTATTGGCAAACCCTCAAACAGTTCCATCAAGCAAGGTGGCAAACTAAATCTCAATTAGGAGCTTTTCATTCTGCGTGCTTTAATCAGTTTCATGAACTATACCAAAGTAAATCTAGTATATTGATGAGTGCATTGTCCATCAATAACCAAACGGTTGCGATAAACTATTATTTTTTACACCAAGACACTTTATATTTTTATCAATGTGGCTGGCATAGCGAATATGCTCACTATTCACCGGGCTTCACTTTACATCAATGGAGCATTAATCAAAATAAAACAAATAGGTACGATTTTATGATGGCAGGTTTAAAGTCTACTTATAAAAGTAAATATGGCTGCAATGAAGTTCACGATATGTATAATACTACCCAAGTTAAGAATCAGTTCAAACATTTGCTCTCTAAAGTGCTCGGCAAGCTGACACTAAAATAAATAATATTTGTTAAGGTTTTCCAATAAATGGTTAAACGCATTCCAATACCTACAGAAAAAAATTCATCAACGGCGTTCTTTTTTTTATTTTTATATATAGCCGCTGTATTTATCAGACCTCATCAAATGTATGAAGCTTCTATGGAATGGATCCTGATCAAAGTTTTTGCGATAATTTGCCTAATAGCGACCTTATTAGGACAACGGCCACTTACTTTATATCCACAGCACTGGATGCTATTTCTACTTGCTCCTCTAATCATTTTATCGGGATTTGTGAATGGCTCAGGCATGGATGGCGTTGATCAATCTATTGTTTTCATGACCACTTCTATCATCCCATTATTTTTATTAAGCAACTGTTTAACGACAGTTAAAAGACAACATTGGCTAATGATAGCTTGTATCGTTGCTTCCCTTTGTATGGCTCATAATGGTCATGTACAGCAAACTGCCCCCAATTGGCTAGGCTGGGTGTTTGATACTCAAGCTGTAGGAATGTTTGGTACGGATATCAGACGAATCACCTATACTGGAATTTTTAATGATCCTAATGATGTAGGCATGTTTTTTGTTATGACACTACCTTTTGTAATGTATTTTTACTATAAGAGTGGATCTATTGGTAAATTATTATGGTTAACAGTAGTAAGTGCAATACTATATGGAGTATTTATAACTTATTCTCGGGGGACACAATTAGGTGTTATTGGCTTAATCGGAGCTTATTATCTAATTGTAAAGTTGGGAGATAAGGCAGTAATCGCAGCGATGATTTGCGCACCTATTGGTATAGTAGTATTAACCATTTTACAAAGCAGTGTTGATGAATCAGCTAGCGGGCGATTAGAAGCATGGTATGCCGGTATTTTGATGCTGTTATCAAATGTATTATTAGGAGTGGGGCGAGGAAATTTTATCGAAGTTCATGAAAGAACCGCACATAATTCTTATATTTTAGTGGCCGCAGAATTAGGTGTTCCTGGTTATTCTTTATGGGGGGGAGCATTACTGTCTACATTATTAACAGGTTATCTATTTATTCGCCATATATCCCTGCTAAAGCCCGAAGACTTATCTAAAAACATCAAAGAGGAGCTTGCTGTTAATAAAGCACTTTTCTTCTCCATGGTAGGTTTTTTGATCACTTCTTTCTTTTTAAGCCGTTCATATACTGTGCTCTTATTTATTTTTATCGGCATGAGTATTGCCTCGCATCACCGTGTTGTTAAATTAATGCCTGAGATGGAAATGTACTTTACAAAAGCTCTTGCAATCAAATGTATGCTCTATTGTTGGGCCGTAATTTTTGCTGTTTACGCGGCACTAAAATTAGCACTTTAAAGATAGCGTTCATTAATGTTTTGAAAGCTAATGGCTGTACCATACATTTACTAGAACGGTAGAAATCTCTAAATTTATAGGTTATTTAGTCTCTTGTGGTTATCTTTTTTCTGGATAAATCCCTCAACTATGAGTAGTATTCATCACCATTATTACTTTTGTATATAGAGCGCCCTAAATGGAGCTTATCTTTACCCTTAATATCTTATTGATTTTATATACTTTTATAGGTTACCCACTCATTCTTAAATGTTTAACTATGAGTAAAAAGGCATCGTCTTTTGGCGCTACAGATAAGTTGCCCGAGATTAGTGTTGTACTCTGTATCTATAATAGTGTTTCGTTGTTAGAAAAGCGTATTCAAAATATTTTCGAAAGTAACTACCCATCTCATAAAGTCCAATTGATCATCGTTTCTGACGGATCAACCGACAATCCTGAAAATGTAGTATCGAGATTAAATATGGGTAATATCAGGTTTGTTGAATACAAGTCAAATAAGGGAAAATCTTATGCTATAAATGAAGGTCTAAAGTACGTTACTACTGATTTAGTCGCTTTTGCTGATGTCAGACAGTCGTTTGATAAAGATGCTCTCATTTATTTATCTCAGCATTTCGCCGTTGAAACAACTGCCGCTGTATCAGGAAATCTTCATATTATTGATGATAAAAATAACGCAGCAAGTGAGCCCGGCCTCTATTGGAAGTACGAAAAATGGATAAGAGAAAAAGAAAGTCGAATTAACTCTATGGTAGGTGTTACTGGCGCTATTTACATGGCAAGAAAAAGGTTAATTCCCCAAATACCAGAAAACTCACTACTTGATGATATGTTTATTCCACTTTCAATGGTAAAAAAAGGCTATCAAATTAAATTCGAATCAAAGGCTATTGCTTATGATATAAGTTCATCATCAAACGCGGAGGAATTCCATCGAAAAGTAAGAACACTAGCAGGAAATTTTCAACTGTTAAAACAATTACCTTGGCTGCTGTCTCCAACAAATAACCCTTTATTTTTTCAATTTTTTTCTCATAAACTCCTGCGTTTAATAACCCCATACGCACTAATACTAATGTTGATTTCGAGCTTTTTATCTCAAAGTGCTATATTAGTTCTCTTTTTTTGGTTACAACTTCTATTTTATGTCTATAGCATGTTAGCGTATACATTAGCAAAAACAAATAATTCATTACCTCTTGGTGCATTTTGCAGCAGTTTTTGTAGTTTACAATTAGCCGCGTTAAAAGCGGGCTGGAAATATTATTTCGGTGATCCATTATCATTGTGGCGAAAGCATTAACGAATACAATAGGAAGATACTGCAGGATACTTTTGAAGTTGTTTTCAAATTTCTATTTGAATCTGAA
>Ga0105359_10002221_pt1 | contig 16095 bp, 14 predicted proteins | sample GOMGulsemesocosm_6_FD_83659 | JGI IMG/M metagenome (GOLD analysis project Ga0105359, IMG submission 83659) | Methane-oxidizing microbial communities from mesocosms in the Gulf of Mexico - GOM8C Gulf of Mexico | ecosystem: Environmental > Aquatic > Marine > Cold seeps | place: Gulf of Mexico...
AATGAACAGGGCAGTATTAATAGCCAAACAGTGGTCAAAGGTGATGATCGTGTTGTTGAAATTAGTGCCGCATCAATACTAGCAAAAGTGACTCGCGATGAGGAAATGATTGCCCTCGATAAATTACACCCTGAATATGGCTTTGCTAAGCATAAAGGTTATCCAACTAAAATGCATTTAGAAAAAATAATCGAACTAGGGGTACTTGATTGTTACCGTCAAAGCTTTAAACCGGTTGCCAGAGTGTTAGGGCTTATTAATGAATGATGAAATCGTATCTGAAATGATATCAACAGAACAAAGCCACGAGCCACGCTTTATTCATTTACGCGTACATAGCGATTATTCAATGTGCGACGGTTTAAAAAAAGTAAAACCTATTATAGCGCGTGCGGCAGAATTAAATATGCCAGCGCTCGCATTGACCGATCAAACTAACCTTTGTGGTTTGGTAAAATACTACCATGCGGCACATGGTGCAGGTGTTAAGCCTATTATAGGCTGTGATTTTTGGGTTAGAAGTGATGAGTTTGGGGATGAACTCTCTCGCTTAGTTATTTTAACGACTAATAATATAGGCTACAAAAATTTAACTGAGCTCATCTCAAAAGCGTATATGCGTGGTCACCTGCAAGATAAAGCAGTGATAGACAAAGAATGGTTAATTGAATTTAAAGAAGGTTTGATCTTACTTTCAGGTGCTCGAGAAGGTGATATAGGTAAAGCCTTGTTAAAGGGTAATAATGAACTTGCGCTGCAAATGCTCGACTTCTACCAACGCCATTTTGATGATTGCTTTTATGTTGAGTTAATCCGTACCGGACGAAATGACGAAGAGAACTATCTACATCTTGCCGTTAATTTTGCTACCACCAACAACCTACCTGTTGTTGCTACCAATGAGGTAATGTTTCTATCGCCGGATAATTTTGATGCCCATGAAATTCGTGTTGCGATTCATGATGGTTATACACTTGACGATAAACGTCGCCCTAAACGTTACAGCGAAGAACAATACTTACGTTCACAGGACGAAATGTGTGAGTTGTTTAGTGATATTCCGGAAGCGTTAGCTAATACAGTAGAAATAGCAAAACGCTGTAATGTTACAGTCCGCCTTGGTGAATATGTGTTGCCTGATTTCCCCACTGAAGGGTTAGAAATTAATGACTTTTTTATCAAAGTTTCTGAAGAGGGCTTAGAAAAACGCTTAAAAAAATTATTTGATACTGAGGCAGATAACTTCGCTGAAATACGAAAACCCTATGATGAACGTCTTAAAATTGAACTAGAAGTTGTTAATAACATGGGTTTTCCCGGTTATTTTTTGATTGTAATGGAGTTTATTCAGTGGAGTAAAGATAACAATATACCAGTTGGTCCCGGTCGAGGATCGGGTGCCGGCTCTTTAATTGCTTATGCATTAGATATTACCGATCTTGATCCACTTGAGTACGATCTACTATTCGAACGTTTTTTGAATCCTGAGCGCGTATCCATGCCCGATTTCGATATCGATTTTTGTATGGACAGGCGTGATGAAGTTATTGATCACGTGGCTGAGCTTTATGGTCGTGATGCAGTTTCGCAAATCATTACTTTCGGTACCATGGCGGCAAAAGCGGTAATTCGTGATGTTGGCCGGGTACTGGGGCATCCTTATGGTTTTGTTGACCGGATTTCAAAACTCATTCCACCAACACCAGGTATGACCTTAACAAAGGCTTTTGAAGAAGAGCCAAAGCTCCCTGAAGTTTATGCACAAGACACTGATGTAAGAGATCTTATTGATATGTGTCGTATTCTTGAAGGTACCACACGAAATGCTGGTAAGCATGCTGGTGGCGTAGTTATTTCTCCGACCACTATTACCGATTTTGCGCCACTTTATTGTGACAATGAAGGTAAAAATCCAGTCACACAGTTCGATAAAAATGATGTTGAAGATGCTGGGCTAGTAAAGTTTGATTTTTTAGGATTAAGAACCTTAACTATTTTGCAGTGGGCCATTGAAATGGCTGATGCGAAACAGCTTAAAGCCGGCAAAGAGCCCATTGATATCACTACCATCGATCTTGAAGATAAAGCCAGCTTTAAAGTACTGCTCGCTTCAAAAACAACAGCGGTGTTTCAGTTAGAATCTAGTGGCATGAAATCTTTGATTGATAAACTCAAACCTGATTGCTTTGAAGATATTATTGCATTGGTGGCATTATTTCGCCCGGGACCATTGCAATCAGGCATGGTTGATAACTTTATTGAGCGTAAACATGGCCGAGAAGAAGTTAGTTACCCAGATGAAACTTGGCAGCATATCGATTTAAAACCAGTATTAGAGCCGACCTACGGTATTATCTTGTATCAAGAACAAGTAATGCAAATTGCCCAAGTACTTGCCGGATACTCACTTGGCGGCGCAGATATGTTACGTCGTGCTATGGGTAAGAAAAAACCGGAAGAAATGGCTAAGCAACGTGCAGGTTTTGAGCAAGGTGCAATAGATCGCGGTGTTGATGGCGAATTAGCGATGAAGATTTTCGATCTTGTAGAAAAATTTGCTGGTTATGGTTTTAACAAATCTCACTCTGCCGCCTATGCTTTAGTTTCTTATCAAACTTTATGGATGAAAACTCATTTTCCGGCACCTTTTATGGCGGCGGTTATGTCAGCAGATATGGATAACACTGAAAAAGTGGTTATTCTGGTTGATGAATGTGAAAACATGGGGATTGATCTACTTCCTCCTGATGTTAATGCTGGTCAATATAAATTTACCGTTAATGATGATAACCAAATTGTTTATGGTATTGGTGCGGTAAAAGGCGTTGGTGAAGGACCAATAGAAGCGATAATATCGGCTCGCCAGACGGGTGGCCCTTTTACTGACTTATTTGACTTGTGTGCTCGCTTAGATTTAAAGAAAACGAATAAACGAGTATTGGAGAAGTTGATAAAATCCGGCGCGTTAGACGCATTAGGGCCAACCTATAAACTCACGGCTGACGGCAAGGATTTACCTCATCGTGCTGCTTTATTTGAAACTCTGCCGGAGGCGATGAAGGCTGCAGATCAACATGCTAAAGCCGAAGCTATTGGACAAAATGATTTGTTTGGTTTGATCAATGATGAACAAACGGATTCTCGACAAATTTTTAAAAATGTTAAAAAATGGCCAGAAGAAGTATGGCTTGATGGTGAAAAAGAAACCTTAGGTTTATACTTAACGGGTCACCCCATTAACCGCTATTTAAGTGAAATTAAAAAATATGCTACTAATCGCCTCGTGGGTATGCAGCCAACCGGTAGAGACAGACAAGCTGTCGCTGTTGGATTAGTCATAGGCGTACGTGTGTTGGTAAATAAACGCGGTCGCCGGTGGGCATTAGTAACGCTTGATGATAAAAGTGCTCGCATGGATGTGCGTTTATTTCCTGATGATTATGATAAGTTTGCTGAACTGCTCGAAACTGATGCAATTTTAGTTTGTAGTGGACAGGTCAGCTTTGATGATTACTCAGGAGGTAATACAATGACCGCCCGAGATATTATGACTATAGCTGATGCAAGAGAAAACTACGTTACTTCCTTAGATATTCAACTTAATAGGGCAATGATTAAGGATAATTTCATTGAGCAGTTTACACATGTTTTAACACCCCATAAAGAAGGCACTTGTCCGATTAGGGTGTATTATCAGCGCGAAGAAGCTCGCGGCATGTTAGAACTTGGCGTACAATGGCGGGTATCGCCTGCTGATGTGTTATTATATGATTTAAAAGAATTATTAGGTGAAGAAAGCGTCACCTTGCAGTTTAAGTAGCTGAAATGAACTCGCTAAATATTATAACCAATTAACTGTTATTAGATTTTGTGCTAATAACTAAAGAATAAACGTACAAATTTTAGGTACACTTTATTAGGTACAGAGAAACATATGTCATTAAATTTTTTAGATTTTGAACAACCTATTGCTGAACTTAATGCAAAAATTGAAGAGCTTGAGTTGGTAAATACTGGTCAAGAGCTCGATCTTGATTTAGAAGAGCAAATAACGCAATTACATGAAAAAAATAAAGAGCAAACTAAAAAAATATTCGCGAATTTAGACCCATGGCAAACAGCCCGCGTAGCTCGTCATCCTCAACGTCCTTATACGCTTGATTATATACCACGTATTTTTACAGAGTTTGATGAATTAGCGGGTGACAGAGCTTATGCTGATGATAGTGCTATTGTTGGCGGAACAGCGCGTTTAGATGGAAAGCCAGTAATGATTATTGGCCATCAGAAAGGTCGTTCTACAGCAGAAAAAGTGAAACGTAATTTTGGCATGCCTCGTCCTGAAGGCTACCGTAAGGCCTTACGCTTAATGGAAATGGCCGAGCGTTTTAATATGCCAATTATCACTTTTATTGACACTCCTGGCGCTTATCCAGGTGTTGGCGCAGAAGAGCGCGGTCAAAGTGAAGCGATTGCTCGTAACTTAAAAGTGATGGCACGTTTGTCTGTTCCTATCATTTGTACCGTTATTGGTGAAGGTGGCTCAGGTGGCGCTTTAGCTATTGGTGTTGGCGATAAAGTTAATATGCTGCAATATTCTACCTACTCAGTAATTTCACCAGAAGGATGTGCCTCAATTTTATGGAAAACATCAGAAAAAGCATCGACAGCAGCAGAGGCTATGGGAATTACTGCAACTCGCATTAAAGAGTTAGAGTTAATTGATAGTATTGTTGAAGAGCCTTTAGGTGGCGCACATCGCGATATGGATCAAATGGCAGCTATGCTCAAGCAAGCATTGAAAACTGACTTAGCTGAATTAGAAGGTTTAACTAAAGAAGAATTAATTGATAAACGTTATGATAAATTAATGTCATTTGGTTACTGCTAATTTTTTTAGTGGCGAGTAACGAGTTTAATAATTTAATGCTGCTCCTCTGGCGGTCAGTGTTTTTTAACTCGTTTACTCAGTCTTTTATATTTTATGCACCTTATTGAGCTAGCGCTTCAGCGCGCTATTAGTAAATATCCCAAAACACCACTGGTAATTGCATACAGTGGTGGTGTTGACTCGCAAGTATTGTTACATGCTTTAGCTAAATTAAAGCATGTAACACAATTCCCTAATCTAATTACTGTTTGTCATGTTAATCACGGCTTAAGTGCAAATGCGGGTATCTGGCAAACTTTTGCAGAACAAGAATGTAAAAAGCTCAATTTAACGTTCGCGGCATGCGAGGTTAATGTGCAAGCACAAGCTCAACACTCATTAGAAGCCTTAGCACGAGATGCAAGGTATCAAGCCTTACAATCAATATATGCAGAGCAATCGTTAATAATTACTGGTCACCATCGTGATGATCAGGCTGAAACTTTTCTACTTGCGCTTAAAAGAGGAGCAGGCTTAAAAGGTTTATCGGCCATGGCAGCTAAAACGAAGCAGGGCAAAGACATTTTCATGCGTCCATTGCTTAATTTTTCACGTGCTGAAATTGTTCATTACGCGAAACAACAACAGCTTGATTGGGTTGAAGATGAATCGAATAGTGATACCCGCTTCGATCGTAACTTTATCCGTCGAGAAATTATGCCATTACTCAGTGAACGTTGGCCTAGTATTACTCAAACCATCAGCCGTAGTAGCAGCCATTGTTTAGAAGGGCAGTTATTGTTGAACGAACTTGCTGAACAAGATTTAACTATTAGTCAGTTAAGTAAGCAGTGTTTGTCTGTGAGTAAACTAAGTAAGCTATCAACTGCGCGCTTTAATAATCTTGTACGCTACTTTTTAGCGCAACATCATTGTTTAATGCCCAGCACTGAACAACTCGCACAAGTTTACCAACAGCTATTTGCCAGTGAGGATAAAAGCCCTGCGGTTAAAGTCGCTAACAATTACTTGCGTCGTTATAAAGGTGCTCTGTATTTAACTACTGATTTTATTGATGTAAGTGATTGGCAAACAGCTATTGATTGCTTGGATAAACAAAACGTTGCAATAGCAGATGTAATTGAACTACCTGATAGTTTAGGCAGGTTAACCTTTTCTCAAAGTCAGTCTCTTGAAATTTCAAATACATGTCAACGAATAGCGTTACCAATTGAAGGACAGAAAGTAACAATACGCTTTTGTCATAGTAATCCTATTTGTTTACCTGATTACCGTAATCATTCACGTAGCGTAAAAAAAGTATTACAAGAACTCAATATTCCACCCTGGCAGCGTAAAAGAATTCCATTTATTTATTATGATGATGTATTGGTTGCCGCGATTGGTTACTTTGTTTGCAAAGCGTATTTACCGAATGACAATGAGCCAAGTATTATGGTTACTTGCATAACATAAGTTACAAGCAATAAAAGTTGCGAGTGACGAAAGCTAAATTATCAGCGATTTATCTTCGAAACTCGTAACTATCCACTCGAAACTTATTTCGCTAGATGATGGGAAGCTGCTGCTGAAAAGACTACGTCGGTAGAGCTATTAAGCGCAGTTTCGGCTGAGTCTTGTATTACGCCAATAATAAAACCAATCGCAACAACCTGCATAGCAATATCTTCATTTATACCAAATAAGCCACAAGCTAATGGTATTAATAATAGCGAACCTCCGGCAACACCTGATGCGCCACAAGCAGAAATAGAAGCGACAATTGACAGTAATATCGCTGTGCCAAAATCGACATCTACATTTAAGCTATTCGCTGCTGCAAGTGTTAATACCGTTATGGTTATTGCCGCACCAGCCATATTAATGGTTGCTCCTAGCGGGATAGACACAGAATAAGTATCTTCATGTAGCGCTAATTTTTTACATAATGTCATATTTACTGGAATGTTTGCTGCTGAGCTACGGGTAAAAAATGCCGTGATCCCCGACTCTCTAAGACAAGTAAATACCAAAGGGTAAGGGTTCTTCTTCATGATTAAAAAGACAATTAATGGATTAACTATCAATGCAATAATTAACATGGCGCTTAATAAAATTACGACTAAGTGACTATATTCAGCTAAAGCGCTAAAGCCAGTGGTGGCTATAGTGTTAGCTACAAGTCCAAAAATACCAATAGGCGCAAAGCGAATAACCACTCTAACAATACTTGAAATGGCTTCACTAAAATCATGGACTGTGGCTTTAGTATGGCTACTAGCATGTTTTAATGAAAACCCTAAACCAAGCCCCCAAGCTAATACCGCTATGAAATTACCATTAGCAATAGCGCTTATTGGGTTTTCAACCACTTTAAAAGCTAATGTCGATAATACTTCACCTAGCCCTTGCGGAGGATTGGCACTAGCACCGACTAGGTCTAAGGTTAACGTGGTGGGGAATAAAAAACTTAATCCTACCGCAACAAACGACGCACTCAGTGTTCCAATAAAATATAAACCGATTATGGGTTTTAGTTCTGCGTCACTATCAACCTTTTGATTAGCGATACTAGAGGCGACTAGAACAAACACTAAAATAGGTGCAACTGCTTTAAGTGCACTGACAAATAAGCTACCCAGCATTGAAAATGATTTAGCCACTTCTGGACTGATTACTGCCAGCAGGCTACCTAAAATAATCGCGATAATAATTTGTGATACTAAACCTAAAGACTTTACTTTAGATAAAAAGAGAGAGGTTTCTTCGTGAGTATTTGTAGCCGCCATATTTGCGCTTAACCTAATAATAAAATATATAAGTTGGTTTTTATCATTGAAGTGTTAGCTTGTCTACTAATACCAATTGAATTAATGAATTCACCACTTAGCGAGAGTTAAAAGGCTTAGAGGCAAGGCATTGATTTTGAGAATGGTTACTCCCTTCTCAAAATCAATAACACAGCATGTATGCCTTTTAAACTCGCCCTTTGGGAACCCAGTAGCAAACTGATAACATCAAAAAATGAATGAAATATAGAATACTATGTTTAATTCATTTTGCTTGTTCTAAGCTCGCTACTGTGGCTCTAAGTTGAGCGATTCATTATTTTAATTGGTATTCTTAACGATTACAGGGCATTTATTGCGGATAAATAGCATGTTATAATTGCGTTATTACAATTTAAGTAAATGTTGTACTCTTTTTTGACTTACCTACACAGGTAAGCTTTGTTTTTAATTAGGAATAACCATGGCAACCGAACAAGCATTGCAACAACGAAGTAAAAACAGCTGTGAGCTTTGCACAGCAGCTGACAATTTATCAGTATTTCCTGTACCACCAACAAGTGATTTAAGCGCTCAGCAATGTGTTTATATTTGTCAAAACTGTCAATCTCAAATTGAAGGTAACAGTGAGTTAGATACAAATCATTGGCGCTGTTTAAATGACAGTATGTGGAATCAAGAGCCTGCGGTACAAGTTATCTCTTACCGTATGTTACATAAACTATCAGCGGAGAGTTGGGCACAAGATGCACTTGAAATGATTTATCTAGAAGATAATGTCAGAACTTGGGCAGAGCAGGGTATCGCAGCAGAACAAACTGATGGCCCAACGCGAGATAGCAATGGGGCAGAATTACAAGATGGTGACAATGTTACCTTGATCAAAGATTTAAAAGTGAAAGGTGCTAATTTTACCGCCAAGCAAGGCACTATGGTACGTGGTATTTCATTAACCGATAATCCAGATCATATTGAAGGTAAAGTAAACGGAACACGCATTGTTTTAGTTGCCGCTTATTTGAAAAAAGCATAGCGGTAAAGTATATACCCGTTACCATTCAAGGCGCAGGTTTCAGAGTGCTTAAGCGATTTCAATTCAAGGCGTTGTGATGTCATAATGGTTATTCAGGAGAATATGCTCCAGCATTCGCTAATAGGCTACATCCATGTAGCGTCATTATTTATCACAGCAACGATGAAGTCATAATGCTCAAGCTCTTCTTAGATGGGTTTTAATTTCCACTGAAATCACGCACTTTGAATGATAACGGCTATAGTCAGTTTTTTACAACCAGCGGCGTACTTTTTGGCTGTAGGCTTGATAATCAATAGGGAAAAGTTTATCAAGCATCACTTCTTCTGGCTTTATTTGATAACGAGTTATGTACCAGATAAATAATGGCATAACGGCAAAGCAAGTAACGTTCTTCAAGTAAAACGCTAAAGCCAGTAAGACTAGCACTAATGCTAAATACATAGGATTACGTGAGTAGGCGTAAATACCTGTATCTACTACTGTGCTAGTTTTTTCTGGTGTGTGGGGATGAAAAGTTGTGTTGTGCTTATGAAAATCAAATAAAGCTATTGCGCTGATAATACTAGCGGTAGCTATTAAAAAAATAATGAGAGGGGAGCTAAACGTTAAATAAAAATTATATTGAGGGAAATAATACCTTAAAGAAAGCATTAAACCTGCGCAAATAACAAGTTGTACAGGTGGAATGACTTTTAACGCTAAATTCATCTATTATTCCACCAAAATTCTCTAACGTACTTATATTCTTTACTATAGACTAAGAATAAATGAGGGATATGTGGGGTCATTAAGTTACATCCGTGTAACTTCAAATAAAATCTACTGGAGTGACCTTATTTAGCGCTATTCATTACTGATTGAGCTGAATAGGGTACAGCGCTAAAAGTTTGTTATGCGATACTCTTCACAAGCGACTTTATCTTCACACTCACCGTATAAATATAAGCTATGATTTGTCAGCGTAATTTTATGAGATTTAGCAATATCTGATTGCCTTTGTTCAATGACATCATCTTCAAATTCAACTACTTTACCACATTTTAAACAAACTAGATGGTCATGGTGTTTTTTATGGGCAAGTTCAAATACTGACTTACCACCTTCAAAATGATGGCGAGTAACAATACCAGCATCGTCAAATTGGTTTAGTACACGATAAACAGTTGCTAAGCCTATTTCTTCGTGTTGCTCTAATAGTATTTTGTAAACATCTTCAGCACTAATATGCTGATTATTTGGATTTTGAAGAATAGTTAATATTTTAATACGTGGCAAGGTGATTTTTAATCCGGCTCTTTTAAGTTCTTCGTTTTGATCTGCCATGTAAATAAGTTCTCTAAAGGTGATTATGCTCAAAAGTATATGAGGTTATTGGCTAAGGATAAAGGCTTAGTTGTATATATTAAGATTTTTTAGTTTTAAATAGCAAAAAAGCTCATTTGTTGAGCTTTTTTGTTACTTTTTATTAGATATGGTGGCTATTATAACCCTATATTTAATAAGGTTTAAGCTAATTCAGCTAAGCACATTTCATCATTGAGTTGGTTAACCCATTTACTAACACGCGCATCAGTTAGTTCAGGCTGTCGGTCTTCGTCAATACATAAACCAATAAAAGTGTTTTCATCTATTAATGCTTTTGATGCCTCAAACTCATACCCCTCAGTAGGCCAACTACCAACAACAATAGCACCTTTACTTTCAACAATATCACGTAATGGCTCCATGGCATCGCAAAAATACTCTGCGTAATCTTCTTGATCACCTAAACCAAAAATGGCCACTAGTTTGTCAGTAAAATCAATTTCTTCAAGATCAGGCAGGAAGTCATCCCAGTCACATTGGTTTTCACCGTAGTACCAAGTGGGTATGCCTAGAATTAGCATATCAAATTCTGCAATTTCTTCTTTTGTGCTTTTTGCGATGTCTTTAACATCGATCATTTTTTTTCCCAGTTTTTTCTGGATCATTTTACTAATTGCTTCGGTGTTACCTGTGTCACTGCCGAAGAATAAACCTACGATTGCCATGGATATTTACCTTTTATACTTCAATTAAATTTGTTTTATGTGCTAATGATTCAATCAATAGCGATTCAATTAGTTCACTACGGCTAATGTCTTTAGTTTTAGCCAGCTCTTCTAACTGTTCAAATAAGCTATGGTGTATTTTAAATTCAACCCGCTTCAAACCTTTAGTTTTATCTCGTTTGACTTGATTGCGTTTATTTAATCTAATCTGTACTTTGCGCGGATGTGGGCTCGTTTTTGGTCGCCCAGGACGTTTTTCATCACTAAATAGGTCAATGGTCGTTAAGTCAGTTAACTCTTTTGCCATTAGCCAACACCCTGACTTTCCCAGACAAATTGAATAATGCCCTTAGCAATAAAACCGAAACAGCCTAAAAATAGTACGAAATAAACAACTAATCTTCCCATTTTTGGTACATCATTTTTATTCATCACATCGTGAATGGATAAACCAATAAAACCAAAAATGAAAAGAAAAAATAAATTAAGGCCTATCGCCTCAATGAGTTCTAAATGTTCCGCTAGCATGTGTTATTTTACTATGAATAATACATCAAGTGATGTAAGCCAAAAAATTGGCCGCATCATAGCATGTAATGACATTAAACACATTTACTTTCACAGTACTTAAGTTTAAAAACTCTAACTTATCCGCTAAGTTAATTTGTTGATCTTTATCAAAGACTTAACATTACGATTGACTTTTAATTTAGCAAGGTATATTAGTTTGATAAAAAACCTTCTACTATTTTATTAAATGCAACGGTCTTTTCAGCATGTAGCCAATGGCCTGCGCCTTGAATTATTTTAGCTTTAGCTTTAGGAAACAGTAGCGTGATGGCACTTTGATGTTCAGGTAATATGTAATCTGAATTAGCACCTTTAATAAATAAAGTCTCACCGTTAAATTTTTGTTCTGTTTGGTCAGTAATGCTCTGCATTATTTGTTGGTAACCTTTATCAATGTTATGCAAGTTACATTTGAATTGAAACTTTCCTAGCTCATTTAAGGTAATATTTCGCAGTAAAAATTGTCTTACGCCGGTATTAGGGACATATTTTGCTAATTGAATATCAGCATCTTGACGTTTAAGTACTTGTGTTAAGTCGATTGCTTGCAAGCCTTCAATAATTGTTAAATGATGTGCCGGGTACTTAACTGGGGCAATATCGGCAACAATTAGCTTATTAATGCGTTCTGGAAATGAAAGCGCTATTTTCATTGCAATTTTCCCACCCATCGAATGACCTAAAATATGGCAATTCTTAATAGATAGTTTATCTAATAAGTTAATTACATCTTGTGCTAGAACTTGATAGTCCATATTTTGTTGGTGAAAAGAATTACCATGATTTCTGACATCAATACTAGTTACACAGAAATGCTGACTTAAATTTTTGGCAACCATGTTTAAATTTTCTAAACTCCCAAATAAACCATGAATTAGCACAATATGCTTACCTTCACCTAACTGTTTATAATTTAGTTGTTTTGCGTGTTGCTGTGTTGGCGGCTTTAAATTTGTCATTTTATTTATTCATTCATTTTATTTTTAACTTATGGTAATTTTATCATGAAATAACCCTGAATTTGGGTATAATCTCGCTGCACTTAAAAATTTATAGAAGTTAGTGATAAATGAAAAATATTGAAATAGACGATGAACTTTATCTGTATATTGTTTCGAATACACAAGCTATTGGTGAGAGCGCTTCAAGTATCTTGCGTCGTTTACTCCCACTAGGAGACGCTAATCAACAGCCGATTCCACCATCAACTTTAGTAACAGAAATCAAAGATGATGATACTCAGCAAGATGAACTACCTCAACATGCAGCAGTGGTTTCCTCTGATCTTGTTGATACTGATGTTAGCGAAGTAAAACCTATTACTAGCTCAGAAAGTGTTTTTAACTTCATTAATAAAGAAGAGCTTGCCATGCAGCGTGGTGCTGTAGGTCGTTTTTTATTAATTCTTGCTGCCTTATATAGAGCGCACCCAAAGACATTTAATATAGTAACCAATATAGCGCCTAAAGTGAGCGCGAGAAAAACCAAGCGTTTATATTTTGCCTTGAGTGAGGACATTTTAACAGCGAGTGGTAGCAGTACTAAGCCCAAGCAAGTTCCTCAAAGTCCGTTTTGGGTTATCACCAACTCAAATACCACGCGTAAAAAAATGATGTTAACCGAGGCCGCGAGCCTATTAGGTTACGATGAGAGTGATGTGATTAAAATTAGAGAATTACTCTAAATCAGTCCTGAATAAGTATTTTGAAGTTGCTTGAGTTTAAGTAGTCATTAGATAAAAAGAAACAAAAGGGAATAATATGTCTGTTCATCCGCATGCTGGTAAGCCAGTTCGTCCAGAAGATAGAGTTAATCTTGGTCAATTAGTCAGTGAGTATTATCTCAAGGCACCTGATGTAGATATTATTGCTCAACAAGTAAGTTTTGGTACCTCTGGCCATAGAGGCACAGCGGCAAAAATCAGTTTTAATGAGCACCATATTATTGCTATTTGTCAGGCCGTTGCTGAGTACCGTTTAACGCAAAATATTACCGGGCCACTTTTTTTAGGTAAAGATACTCATGCATTGTCTGAGCCTGCTTTTGCCAGTGCAATTTCAGTGCTGATTGCCAATGGCGTGAATGTTGTTATTCAAGATGATGTTCTATCAACGTCTCAAACAAATGCTGGCTTTACACCGACACCAGTGATTTCCAGACTTATTATTTCACATAATAAAACCCACGATGAGTGCTCAATTGCTGATGGCATTATTATCACGCCTTCACATAATCCGCCAACTGATGGTGGTATTAAGTATAACCCGCCACACGGTGGTCCTGCAGAAGGAGAAATCACTAAACAGATTGAACAAAGAGCAAATGCACTTATTAAGGCTGGCTTAATTGATGTTAAGCAGCTCTCATATGTACAAGCACTAGAGTCTGAGTTGTTAATACAGCAAAATTTTATTGAACACTATGTTAGTCAACTTGAACAAGTTATTGATATGGATGCCATAGCAAAATCTGGCGTAACCATAGGTGTGGATCCCCTTGGTGGCTCAGGTATTGATTATTGGCCTGTAATCGCTAAAAGATACGGTATCAATATTACTATTGTCAATCCTGTTGTTGATGCTAGTTTTGCTTTCATGCCGCTTGATAAAGATGGCAAAATCCGCATGGATTGCTCATCTCCTTATGCGATGGCTGGTCTTATTGCTATGAAAGATGATTTTGATATCAGTGTGGGGAATGATCCAGATTTTGATCGACATGGTATCGTGACTAAAAGTGGTGGCTTAATGAATCCTAATCATTATTTAGCTGTTGCCATTAACTATTTGATGACTCATAGAGATTGGCCACAAAATAGTAAGATTGGTAAAACACTTGTTTCTAGTTCGCTGATTGATCGCGTAGCGAAAAATATTAATAGACCTTTATCAGAAGTACCAGTAGGTTTTAAATGGTTTGTTGATGGCTTATGTGATTCAAGCTACGCTTTTGGCGGTGAAGAGAGTGCCGGTGCTTCATTTATAGCTCGTGATGGCAGTACTTGGACTACTGACAAAGACGGTTTTATAATGGCCTTATTAGCTGCTGAAATATTAGCCGTTACTGGTAAAGACCCGCATCAGCATTATCTTGATTTGGTTAGTGAACTAGGCGAACCCTGTTATGGCCGTGTTGAAGCGGTAGCTTCATTTGATCAGAAAAAAGTATTAACCGCACTATCAAGTAAAGATGTTACTGCAGATATGTTAGCAGGCGAAAAGATAGTGCAAATTCTTTCTCATGCACCGGGAAATAATGCTGCTATCGGCGGTATTAAAGTTGTTACTGATAATGGTTGGTTTGCTGCTCGCCCATCAGGCACCGAAGAAATTTACAAAATATATGCTGAAAGTTTTATTGATGAAAAGCATTTACAAACCATTATAAAAGAAGCTCAATACATTGTCAGTGCGGCATTTAAAGCGGCAGGGCTGTAATAAAGTAAGTCAATAGAAATAAGCTGCAAAGATTGAAGCATAAATGAAGGTGCCTATGTAGATGGTTCAGGATCGTCATCCCCGTGATTTCTTAATCGGGGATCTAGTGTATTAAGCGCAATAGATCTTCGAACAAAGACTTCGAAGGTGACGTCTACAGTTACATTCTGAGTTAACTGCATAGCCATGTAAAAGAAAGCAAAGAAAAATAATTAAGGTTAACCATGTCATACCCACAAGAGCAATTATCTGTATCACAGTTACAAGCTCAACTACAAAGTAAAGGTGACTTTTTACATTTAACTCGTAGTCATGAGGTTTCGATGGCTGCGTTTACTTTTAAAGTTGATTGCACAAATAATTCGTCAAAAGCTAAAGTCTCAGTACTTGATACTGGCATTATAATTTTTGAACCTCTGAGCCATACCTCAAGCAAAGATATTGTTTTATCGAGTGCGGTCCATGGCAATGAAACGGCACCTATTGAAATATGCAGTGAGTTAATCAAGCAATTAATTTTAGGTGAGTTACATCTAGAAAATAGAACGTTATTTTTATTTGGTAATCCACCATCTATTAATATCGGACAGCGCTTTGTTGAAGAAAACCTTAATCGACTTTTTAGCGGTGGTCATTCATTAGATCAAGGGCAGGGCGAAGGTTTGATAAACAAAGAGCGTCATCGTGCTTTGTTATTAGAAAATACCGTAAAAGATTTTTATGAAAACAAAGAAGATGGCGCAGCAGATAACAGTGAAAGGTTTCATTATGATTTGCACACGGCAATTAGAGGCTCTAAAAATGATAAATTTGCCGTTTATCCGTTTAGACATAATAAGCCTTGGGTAAAAGAGCAACTTCAATTCATGCTTGCTTGTGGTGTTAACACTATATTGTTCTCTAATTCACCAACCACTACCTTTAGTTATTTTTCTTCTAATAACTTTGGCGCACACGCTTTTACCGTGGAACTAGGTAAAGTGAAGCCTTTTGGTGAAAATGATATAGAAAATTTTGCGGGTATCAGAGCTAGTTTGAAGTCATTAATTTCAGGACAGCCATTAATATTGACTGAATATAATAAAGATAATTTTAGTTTTTTTGAAATAGACCAGATTATTGATAGACATCATCAAGATTTTTCACTGCACTTTAGTGATGAAGTAGAAAATTTTACTGATTTCCCCATTGGCACTATTATCGCAATTGATGGCAACAAAGAAATCAAAACCCAAAAGCAAGGAGAGGCAATTATTTTTCCTAATGCCAATGTTGCTATTGGACAACGCGCACTATTAACAGTGGTGCCTGTAGCCATAAACCCGGAATAATACTCTTTACTTATTATGATAATTGAAGTGGT
>Ga0105359_10002223_pt1 | contig 16091 bp, 10 predicted proteins | sample GOMGulsemesocosm_6_FD_83659 | JGI IMG/M metagenome (GOLD analysis project Ga0105359, IMG submission 83659) | Methane-oxidizing microbial communities from mesocosms in the Gulf of Mexico - GOM8C Gulf of Mexico | ecosystem: Environmental > Aquatic > Marine > Cold seeps | place: Gulf of Mexico...
CTCCGTTGACAATCAAGCGACTGCTGCGGTCATTTCCAAAAATGGTAATACCCGGATTTATGGTTAATTTAACACCTTCGGCAATACTTACTTGACCGATGAGTTTAATGTCTTGGTCAAAAATTGCGTCACTTGAAATAGTCCCTGAAACAGGTACAACATTAACTGTTTTTGGCTGAGTATTGGATTCATTATTAGAAACCACAGGTAGCTTGGTAAAATCACTTGTTCCCAAATTAGAACCACCTGAATGACCCTCTAAATAATTTTGTTGGACTGAATACTGATTGTTAGCTGCATGCTCGCCTGAATAAGCTGAATATACACCGTAGCCACTTACCCTAGCTATTGACGAGTCAGAAATTGTTGCCATAGAATTACTTCTAATCCATACGCCATGCCCAATACCATCCCTTAATAACATATCGTAAATACCTGGTGTACCATCGGTATTAATTGAGGCACCACCACTGCCACCATATTCTACAATTGCTCCAAAGAAGTTTCCTCTTGCTCCAGACATATATCGAATATAGCCCCAATTCCCAGCTTGCGGAGTCGCATTTTCCGAGCCAAAAACTACTGGTTCAGCTGCTGTACCATATACATTTAAAGTACCATAAGCATTAATTTTTGAAGAAGTACCTAACATATGCACAGTAACTCCTGCGCTAATATTTAAAGTATGATTAATTGAGTTCTCATACCAAACAAAAGAATCATTTGCGGGGATATTTAATTCACCAGATATACGGTAAGGATGTACATCAGAAGGCTCCCAATTTGTTTTTGTCAAGGTGCCTTCAATATTAGGTCGTGCTGAAACAAAAACAGCCTCAGAGTACTGGTACTTTGCAGACTCAGTTTCAGTTGCCGCTATCAATTTATATGGAATAGCTGCGTAATAGAAAACTTCTCCTTGTGGTAGATCTGTATCAGTAACTGAACCTGTTCCCGTTTGAATAAAGGTTCCACCCGCACAAGCTCCATTCGAAGAAGGTAGCTCATTACTACGTAAATCAAAAGTACCAGTACCAACAGAATAGTCATCTGCAGAACGACACAATACAATGCCATGATTGTAATCACTAGGTAAGCTACTATAAGTAATTTTCACTGAATTTTTTAAAGGAGTGGCAACTAATCCATTCACTGTATTGAGTGTTAGTGATAAGTCTTCTATTGGTGCTTCATTAATAATGATATCGCCTTCATCATTATTAACTTTGTAATATAATGAATTAGTTGTTCCCATTCTAATGTCAGCATAAACAGTTCCGCTATTCGGAATAAGATATGTCCATGTTTGACTGTCAGTTCTAATATTGAGCTTGTACCCTGGCGGCAATAGATTAAATCTTAAACGTAATTGGCTACCAACAGATGTACGACTTTGACTAATCACTACTTTATTTTCATCGTCATTATTTACAGCATCATTTATGAATTGGTATAAATTAAAAGCATACTTATTCAGAGTGGGAGCATGAAAAGTTGCAGGAATACTTATTTGGTAGTTTTCATATATATCAGTAGCCATACTCGCTATTTCAGCGGATGTTAAGGTATTTATATCCGTTAATGAAACTAAAGTCTCAAGTGTACCAAGAAGGTTAACCATAGAAGAGACTTTCGGAGGGGCTTTAGAGCCTGCGACTTGTACCAAATTTAAAGCAATAGCCTTACCAACATTGCTATTTCTTAATATAGGAAGGCCAATTAGCGCTGAACGTATTGAGCGTATATATGTTTCATAATAAATAATATCTTGGGCGTATAAGCTAAGCTCTTCAATTGATATGACTTCTTCATTTAACAATTTATTCTGTAGTTGAGCATGATAAGACCAAGCAGATGAGCCTAAATAACTTAATTCATAATCACGAAGTAGCTTTCTAATACCCAATAATTGATACTCTTGGGTACCCATTGCCGTATTAAACGCTTGCGTGTCAAGTGCCATTGAGAGAGCGGAAGTAGATACAATCACACCTACACCATATACACAGCTAGCTCCTGCAGTAAGTGGACCAACAACTCCGCACGTAAATGCTACCTGCCCTACCACTCCTGCAGCGTTGATATAATTAATTAGCTGTTGGTCATCTTGTTCATTTTCATAGTTATCAAATGCTGCGACCCAACCATCAGCTACTAAGGAATATAGGATCTCATCTTGATCTGCTATTTTAGCAATAACCAAAGAGGCTTCATAAAGCTCAGCCACTAAAGAGCGATTTAACAAATAGTTTTTCTCACCATGTATTTTTACGTAAAATTCATCATAAGGAATTGCATAGTTTGAAACAGCCTCGTTTACATTAAAAGAATCTGTATAAAAGGGGATTGTATAAATGTTATCGTCACTTGCAGTTACGGAAATTTCATTTATTTGTGTTGCTGCAATGCTTTGAAAGCTCACTGCCAATAATAATGATGTACAAAAACGAGATAAAGTAACCAACATGCTTATTCCTTTAATATTTTGAAATAACTGTAAAATTTATATAAAACTATGTTTATTTAACTTTACAGATCAAAAAAATATTTTATTATCAATATCTAGACAATCACTTGTAATATTTAGACAAGTTTAACCACCGACACATTTTTACAGGGTAGATTATCCACTCTCGTGACATAAAAAGGGCTTGTTTTTTTAATAAGGTGGATATGTAAGAACGATGACGTTTCAGCCACTAATGATGTATATTTATATGTTTATGACTATTTATGTGTTTAATAATAATTATGGTTCAGATGAGTGTACATCAGTCAATGGCAGCAACTTGTGACGGGCTATATCCAAATTTTTCTTTAAAGCACCTGCTGAAATAACTCATCGAATTAAAGCCGCAATCAAAGCATATTTCTTTACTCTTGCCACCTTGTTCTAACATTATTTTTGCTTGTTGAAGTCGATATTCACGTAATAATTCAGTAATGGTGTTACCTACCATAACTTGTAATTTACGGTTAAGAGTTTTTTCCGTTGTATAAATGAAACTAGCGATATCTTTAGCTTTAATATCAGACTGTTGATAAAGCTCGGCAAGAGCGTATTTAACTCTAACAAGTAAGAGTTCAGGCTCCGACAACGATCGAGTGTCTATTTTTTTTATTGGCGTGGCTACTAAAGTACTTTGTAGTTGTTTTTTCAATGCTTCTCTGGTCGCTAGCTGGTTGCCTACTTTCGTGATCAACACGTCAATATTAAAAGGCTTGGAAATGTAATCATCAGCCGCGAGCGATAAACCTTTTTTGATACTTTGATTGTCACTTTTAGCAGTTAATAAAAACAACGGTATATATTGGTATACGGGGTCTTGTTTTAGCGTTTCACATAACTGATAACCGTCCATTATCGGCATCATTACATCTGATAGTATTAAGTCTGGCAAGGTGTTAGATGCCAGCCAGTCGATGGCGGCTTGGCCGTGCTCTACTGCGGTTACGTTAAACTTGATTGATAAGGCGCTACTTATAAACTCTCTTAATTCTTGATTGTCTTCAACCACCAATAGTTTATGATTTTTAGGTGCTGCTGATGATACGGGCGATTTAACCGGTACTACTGGTAATATAGGCCTGTCAGCTTTGTTTTCAGCAACAACTTTAGTTTGGTTAAATGCTAGGGGTAACGCAACGGTAAATGTGTTGCTGTGCGCAGTTGAAGAAAGCTTAATAGTACCACCGTGATTAACGACTAATTGTTTTACTATGGCTAAACCCAAGCCCTGCCCTTGCTTAATATTACTAAGTTGCTCAAAACGCTCAAATATAGCCTCTTTTTTATCGGGTGCTATTGGCACTCCTTGGCTAGTAACCTCAAAAACAAGCTGATTATGTTCAACAATAAGTTTACTGGCAATGGGTTGATCTTTATCTCCAAATTTAATCGCGTTAGTGACCAAATTAGTAACCACAGACGCCCAACACCCCACTTGCAAAGATAACCACAAGCTCGGCTCAGTATGGCGGAGTGTTAAGGATATATTAGTGCCAGCGCTTGCTGCCAAAGAAGATAAGTTATCAAACATAAAACGTGTTTCTTGAATAATATCAACAGGCTCTTTTACTTTAGCGGTATTTTTAGATTCAGCCAATTGCAATAATTGCTCTACCAAATTGTGTAGCTGTTGAGCACTGGTGGTAATGTGTTTAACTTCGCTCGCTACGCTATCGGTTAACTCGGCTGTTTTAAGTAATTGTTCGCTACGACCTAAAATAAGCGTTAGCGGCGTTTTAAGCTCATGAGACACATTTTCAAATAACTGGTCTTTCGCTTGAATGCTTTGCTCTAATTCGGCGGTTTTAACTTTAACTAAGTCGGTTAGTTCTCGCTCTTTTTGTGCTTGTTGTGCCAGTAACTGCTGGTAATAGGCATCACTTTTTTTACGTTGCTTTTCTTTTTCGGTAATTTCCTTTTCCATACTCATTAATAAATGACTGTGGTACTGCTTAATAACATCGTCTGAGCGTAAATAAGTTTGGCTAAATAAGCGGGAAATAAGTTTACCCGTAAACCAGCGCAATTTTTGCGAGCGTGACACCGGTAGCCATTGAAAGTTAATCACCGTGTGGTTATTCTTGGAAAAGTCATCTAGCGCTACGGTAACAGCGACTTGCTCTAACCCTGACGATTCTAATAACGCGGTATAAACCCCAACATTTTGCCGGGTAACTTCTGCGTTATGTTCACAGTTATCATGATAAGTTATGGTTATTTGGCCTGTATTACCTTGAAACTTACCTACTTTTACCTGTTTAGTTCGGTTATATATTTTATTGACTTGATTAACTTTTTTAATAAGCTCAAATGGACCAAGCATTTGTAGATAGGCAATAGTGGCGACGTTTTGAGTTTTTTGTGCTTCTTTAACCACATAATAACCAGTATCAAAAGCATCAATACCCAATTTAGCTAAATTACTAAATAAAATAAGGTTAATTTCATTGCTATACCAATTATTTATGTCTTTAAAGTAATCTAGAGTAAGAGGAGATCCAAGGTATTGGTACCGTGTTGAAACTAAGGTGTCGGGCGCTAAAATCTTTTCAAATAATATAGGTAAAGTATCATGGCCAAAGTGCTCAAGAACGTATGAGATTTTACCCAAAGAGTTTCGACAACTTATTTGCGATAAATGGGGGGCTGAGATATCAATCACTTTAACTTAATCTTTTTATCACTAAAGTTGTTTGTAACGTAACACATTATTGTTCACAAATAAAACACCCTAGTTCATGAATAAAGCAACATAAACCTAATTTTTCAATAGATTAGAAAACAATTCAAATGGCTTAAAATATACCTCTTCACCTCAGTGCTAATCACAGTGACAAAGTATGTGATAAACAAGCCAAAACACTACAATCAAAGTGCGCAACTTTACAACATGCGCAAAAGGCGAAACTCCAACTGTACAAGGGCGCGTAGCGAATACGCATAATTTTAAATAATCCCTATAGCCGCGCAGAGCCCTGTGAAACATCCGTGTTCTTTAATTTTTAAAATGACAAAACACCGTAGATAAGCCGTAAAACACCCACTATTTAACACACTTTTAGTTCGAGGATGATTCAAAAGTACGCTAGGCCTTAGTTGCAGTAGCGTGCAGCTCAGTAGTCCATTTTGATTTTCCGTTTATATACCGGTCACTTATTTTGGCGATGTTGACACCTTTACGAGCAAATAATGGTTGAGGTAAACCTAGCGCTACTAAACTATTCCCCCACTGCACTAACGCTTCTCTGCACAACGTTGTCGCGGTTGTTTGGATATAGGTTTGGTCAAGTTTACTGAGACTGTGATTGAGTAAGAATTCACAAATACTGTAATCAACACCTTGTTCAAGCCAACAGGTACGGTTGTACTTGCGTATATCATGTGCTGTCCACTCACCTCTGCCAATAGCACTGATAAGACGCGAGCTTACGTTAGCGCTTTGTGGTTTACGTTTATTCGTTTTTTGTGGAAACACGTACTTTGAACGATTATTCTGATATTGGTATCGCCGATATGCCGTTAACCAAACCATTGCGATAGGTGATAACGCCAAAGTAAGTGGCTTTTTAGTTTTAGTATTTTCAGCGGGAATTCGCCACACCCGCTTTTCAAAATCAATGGCATCCCATCGTGCATTACTCGTTTCACCGATACGGGTTCCATGCAACAACAGCATTACCAGTAAAACCTGACTCTGTATTGGAAGAGCATTAAGCCTTTTAATGCATTGCTTAAGCTTCATATCAGTTAAACAGCCCACTTTAGTGGCAGGGCGCTGGTGAGTAAAATTAGCAATAGACAGTTTATTGACTGGGCTTCTATGCAACAGTTTTAGCTTAGTTGCCCACATGAACATCGCATTTAATGTTACTAATGCTAATGCGATGGTTGATAACGCAAGCTTACTTTGAATGGGCGCAAACCAGTATTGGTCTATCTGCCCCTCAGCTACCTCATCAATGTTCAGGTGTGCTAAATACGGTTTAATGTGATTAGTAATTAGTGACACCGTTTGCTTTGCTGTTTTAGCCTTAATTTGTTTATTGCTCTTTGTTCGAGCAATATACCAATCACATAGTTGAGCCATCGTAGTAAGCTCATTATGTGAAAAGCAATTATCCTTTAAGTGAATATTGGCTATAGCTTGATGAGCACGTTGAGCGCTTATTTCAGGGAACTTACCTATACGTACTTTTTTGTCTTCACCATTTTTATAAATACGGGCATAGAAAACACCTTTGTCCCGGTTCACTTTACTGTAATGAAAATACAATGATGTTTTAGGATCACGTAATAGCGTGACTGTCACATTATTTTTATTAAGCTTAATGGTATTGTTACTTATTGTATTAACTTTAGTGCTCATTATTTACCCTTTTTAATTAAGGGGTTGTGCGCCTCTATCAAGGCTATAAAATCGTCATTAAAGCTGCTGCTATTTCCGCTAAAAATGTTCTCTTTTATCTGTAATTCATCGAGGTAGCTTGGCAATATAAACGTCGAGGGGGTTCCTTCCCTACGCACTATTCTGGTTGCTAATGCTTCATCGCCTACCAGTTGGGCTACTTTGTTAATGATACGGCCATAACTATATTTACAGTGCGCAACGGACTTACTCAATGAGTTAGTGAGCGCTACAGATTTTTCACGTATGACACTACGAGGCTTCACTTTTTTAATCATTCTGCGGTGTATTTTTTCATAAGCACCTACAAAATAACAATCAGGGTGCGTTAATACATCAAGACCAATTATATGCTTACTCTTTCTTCTCAGCGTAAGTTCATGCCTCATCCATTTACCATATAAAGGGTGTGATTTAGGTAGTCCTAGTTCACGCCACTTTTCGTAAATGCACATAGACTTGTGTGAGCCACTATTACCCACATATTCGGTACCTGGATATTTCCCTTCTGGATTACGCGTAGGTGGCTGACCTCTTTTAGGGTTGTAATCACCCGCCCAAAAAGATTGCTGAAAATAACGTATGTCAAACTTACCGGTATAATCATCAACAGCAATATCAACTTCAGTAACTTTCCCACTGAAGTGTGTGAGCAAGGCATAAATGGGTAAAAACCTTCGCTTAGATACATTGACATAACAGCAACCCGCTCCTGTTAGCTCGAGCTGTAACTTACCTTTACCTTCATCCCATTTTATAGAGCCACAGCAATCTTTACTCTCATCAAGAGGAAATAACTTAACACCATGCTTATGATGTCGCAGCGTTGCTTTTTGAGTAGACATTACAATACCAATTTCTCGTAACCATATTGATAACCAGTGTTTAACTTGAGTAAGACTCTGTTTATCTTCTATTGGAAAAACAACTTTAATAAGGTCTATTAATGACTTTCCTTTTTCATACTGAATATTCAGACAATGTGTCTGTATTAAATACCCTATAAGATCAGTGCCACAGTCATTACTTTCATTCACTTTATAGGATGTAATTGTCTCCAAGTATGATCCTGTTGTGATCTGGGAGGGTTTAAAAGGCTGATTTATTGAAGTTGAATTCATTCTATTTCTCCTTTAAACCAATTCGCTACGTTTGGCGATTAACTCAGTAACTATCTGTTTGATTTCATCAGGAGATTTACCCGCGCAAAATGATGATAGTACCGCTTGGATCTCATGGTTTAACCATCCCACAGCTCTTGAGCCACCTAAAGATATAGGAGAAGGCATAAGTCCTTCATTTATTCGGGTATATAAAGTAGATTTTTTAAAACCTGTTAATGCTAAAACCTCAGGTTTTCTAAGTATTCTTAATTGGATGTTATCAGTCATGTTTATCTCTCTTTGAGTGGAATTGGAAACATGACGAATTATGCAGATATGAAACGACGCACCACCCGTGGCTGCGTCGTTTGCAGATTTATTTTCTTTTATTTTTTATTTGATTATAAAAAAATCGTGCCGATAGTTTAAAATCAAGTAAGTTATCAGGAGCTTCAGGCGAGCCATGCAATGTTCCATCATCTGGCATACTGTTCAGCTCTTCATACGATAAATCTAGAAATGAATTTTCATTGAGATCAACATCTTCCATCGCCATTTGATATAGCCATTTATCTGCAGCATTAGGGCCCTTTGTTTTAACTCGAACACTCTCCCCTGAAGCTTTCCTTTGTTCACAATCAGATGAATACATTTTTATAGCCCAAGCCTTTAATTCAATTAAATATTCATTAAGTAACTCTCGCTCTGTATGAGTAGCCTTCTGTACGTTACCTTTTCGTGCTTTTTGAGCTATTTTAGACACAAACACATCTTTAATATTTGTCACTAGCTTCTTTTTAGCTAATAAGAGATCAATCGCTTTAGCACGATTAAACATACCGGCCGCTTTAAGCTCATCAGAGAATTCTTTAAAATATATTGAGTCAGACTTAAACGTATTGTCATCAATGTCAGCTGAGCGAACATCTGACATTAACAACCTTTCATACATAAGCGCTTGTGTAACTACCACACCTTTGTCTTTTATAGATTCATCATACTTTTTTACAAAAGAGTCCCTAGCTGATATTTCAGCTAAACTAGCTAAGGATTTGGGGTCTAGAGGCGTACTAATAGATTTATGTACTGGTTTAATGAAAGTTACTAATGCATTAAGGTTGTCTTTTCTTTTTTCTAACCGTTTATTTTTCGTCAACTTCTTCATATCATTAATATTTTGTGGCTAATTTGTATGTAATGATAAATTGGATGCCTCATTAGTACTACAACTTTGCTATTGATATGACGATAAAGTGATTAATAGAACTGAGATTTAAGGTTTATTGCAACCTCATGTGAGTAACTAAACTTCTACTATTTAGAATGTAATCACCCCAGCAGTCAAAATCAGCTAATTTATCACAATGAATAGCCCGCTTTGCCACCCAAAAGGTCATTGCAACTTATTGAAGTAATTACCATCTTACTCGTTTTGTGATTCTAAACTTGCTTTATCACTGGTAACACCATTTGATGCATTTTCGATATGCTCAGACCACCAAGCCATTAAAGTTATTCTACGTTCCAAGTATTCCGAACGGTTGTACGCCCTTCTTACTTCATTTTTATCTACATGTGCTAAAGCAGCTTCAATAACATCAGCATCAAAGCCCTGCTCATTTAATGTAGTACTGGCAATAGAGCGCATACCATGAGCGACTAACCGTCCCTTAAAACCCATCCGCTTTAATGCCATATTTGCGGTTTGAGGATTGCTAGGTTTACTTGGTTTTCTATCCGCGGGAAAGATATATTCCCTGTGACCATTAAATGACTTCAGGATTTTAAGTAGTGCTAATGATTGCTTTACTAGAGGAACCGTATGAGGACGCTTCATCTTCATACGCTCTCCTGGGATCACCCATAGGTTATTTTCAAAATCTATTTCACTCCACTTAGCTGAAGCTGCTTCACTAGGCCGCACCATTGTGTGTAGTTGCCACTCGATTAAGCAACGCGTTGTTAGCTTGATGCTGGCATAAGATAAGGCATTCATAAGCTCTGGTAGCTCTTCTGGTTTCAACGTGAGCATATGCTGTGACTTAGGTGTTTCAAAAGCAGCTTTTATACCTGCAAGAGGATTGTGGTGAACCACGCCCGTATTAACTGCATGTGTCATTAGCTCATTTAAATGCCCGATTATCTTATTAGTGGTCTCTAAACTGCCTTTCGCCGCTAGTGGTTTTAATACAGCAATAGTTTCAGGGGCATTAATTTGATCGATAGGCTTATGTGATAAGTTGGGGAATATGTGGTTTTCAAAGTTACGCTGAAGGCTTGTCGCAGTAACTTCCGCTATTTTAGTTTTTTTAATAGCAAACCACTGTTCAAAAACAACTCTAAGGGTTGAGTTAATCGCTAGCAACTTTTCTCGTTGTTTTTTGTCTTTCTCTTCCTTTGGATCTATCGCATTAGCTAGCAATGATCGAGCCTCTTCACGAAGCTTTCTGGCATCAGCTATAGATAGTGATGGATATTTTCCTAAACTGAGGTTGGCTCGCTTTCTGGTAATAGGCCTTAAGTAGGTAAAAAGCCAAAACTTTGAACCATTAGGTTTGATCCGTAACTGTAAACCATCACCATCAGATAAGTTGTATTCCTTATCCTTAGGTTTAGCTTGTTTTACTTCAGTATTTGTCAGTGGTTTCGTTATTTTAGCCATACAACACCAGCACCTTAACTATTCATCATAAATATCATCAGGTTACAACATTTATGTAACATGGTCTAGCTGAAGCTATGGGTTGTGTTACATCATGTGTTACATAAAAGCTTGGATTTTACTGGAATTAGTTGGTTTACTCTGGACATAAAAAAACCGGAAAGCCTTATTTTTAAAGGTCTACCGGTCTTTGTTGGACTTCTTTGTATAATTTAGTGGTGCGGATGGGGGGACTTGAACCCCCACGACCTAAGTCACCAGCCCCTCAAGCTGGCGCGTCTACCAATTCCGCCACATCCGCGCGCAACACTAAATTTAAAACATTAACTAGTTTGGAACGTCGCTATCTTCTGTAGCAGCAGGAACATCACTATTTTCACGTAAAGCTTTTGGCTCTGCACTTTCATCTGGAATAGCATCTGTAGCCATTACTTGCTCAACTTGTGGAGCACTTAAATCATTCCACTCATCCACTGCTTTAGTGCGATTGGCGGTTAAGTTACCTAACACTAAGCTGATAGCAAAGAAGGCAATCGCTAAGTAAGTGGTCATCTTAGTCAAAAAGTTTCCAGACCCGCCTGAACCAAATACAGTTGATGAAGAGCCAGCACCAAATGATGCGCCCATATCTGCGCCTTTACCTTGTTGGATTAACACTAAACCAATAAGTGCTAATGCAATAAGAACATAAGCGATAATTAAAACTTGATACAACATTTCTATTTTCCTTTTGCTGCTAAGCAAATTGTTTTAAATTGCTCAACGTGTAAACTTGCACCGCCAATAAGACCACCGTCAATATCAGCTTGTGCGAATAATTCTTCACAGTTTGACGCATTCACGCTGCCACCGTATAACAAAGGCACTTTACTCGCAACACTTTCATTAGCCAGAGCTAAAAATTCACGAATAAATTGATGAGTTTCTTGTGCCATCTCACTTGATGCTGTTTTACCGGTACCAATAGCCCAAACAGGCTCGTAGGCAATAACAACATCACTAAACCTTTCTATACTAACCTCATCAATTACCGGTTGTAATTGTGCAGTAAGTATTGCTTCTGTTTGCTCATTTTCACGTTCACTTTCACTTTCACCGATACATAAAATAGGCGTTAATCCAGCATCAAGTGTCGCCTTTACTTTCTGTGCGATCTGTATTGAAGTTTCTTGATAGTAGCTTCTACGCTCAGAGTGACCGATGATGGCAAATTTAACAGCAAGCTCTTTTAGCATGGTAGTTGATACTTCACCTGTAAATGCTCCACTTTCGTGTTCACTTACATTTTGTGCACCAACACTCAGCCCGTTGACATCATGCTTTAAAAATGCGCCCAAAAAAGGAGAGCTTGGACAAATAACAACGTCAACATTATTGGCTAATTCGATATTAGATAATTCAGTTAACATGGTATCAGCTAAGGCTAAATCACCATTCATTTTCCAATTAGCAGCAACTATTGATCGTCTTGCCATTCTTTATTCCCCTTTCTCTTTGCAACACATTGTAAAATAAAGCCGCGAGATATTAACTAACCTATGAATAAGTTACAAGTAATATGTGTAAATCTCATGGCTTATAGCTGATTATTTTTGTTTTATGGTGCTTATTTAACCACAAAGCAAAATTAACTTGCTGATTTTACCGCATCGGCAATTTCATTTGCTAATTGAGTTACTTCATCAAGATTTGGTCCTTCAACCATAACACGTATTAGTGGTTCAGTACCTGACTTTCTAAGTAACACTCGACCGCGTCCAGCAAGTTGGGCATTTACTTTTTCTACTGAGTTTTTAACACTTTGTGAGTTAATTGGATCCGATTCACCGGCGAAACGTACGTTTACCAAAATTTGCGGTAACATCGTCATACCTTCACGTAACTCTTGCAACGTTTTCCCTTGCTGACAAATTGCAGTTAATACATTGAGCGCGGCAATGATGCCATCACCGGTTGAGGTGTGATTTAAATTAATTATATGCCCTGAATTTTCAGCGCCTAGCTGCCAGCCCTTTTCTCTTAAAAGCTGCATCACATAACGGTCACCAACATTACTTCGAGCGAACGGTATGTCTAGTGCTTCAAGCGCTAGCTCTAAACCCATATTACTCATTAACGTACCAACAACGCCGCCAGTTAACTTACCTGATTTCAAATCATTACAGGCAATAATGTAAATAGCTTCATCGCCATCAATAACGTAACCGCTATTATCAACCATCATTAAACGGTCGCCATCACCATCAAGCGCAATACCTAAATCGGCATTGTGTTCGATCACCGCTTTACTCACCATGTCCATTGAAGTGGCACCACAGCCATCATTAATGTTGGTGCCATTAGGCGCAGTACCTACTTCAATAACAGTGGCACCTAATTCACGAAACACGTTCGGTGCAATGTGATAGGTTGCTCCATGGGCACAATCGACCACGATGGTTAATTCGTTTAATGACCGTTGGCTAGGAAAGTTACTCTTACAAAACTCAATATAACGTCCTGCAGCATCAGCTATACGAGTCGCTTTTCCTAACATAGCCGAGTCAACACAGCCCATGGGCTTATCTAATTCAGCTTCAATCGCTAATTCAACCGCATCGGGTAATTTTTGTCCGTCTTGAGAGAAGAATTTAATACCATTATCGTAATAAGGGTTATGCGAGGCACTGATCACAATGCCCGCTTCAGCACGGAAGGTTTTGGTTAAATACGCAATACCTGGCGTTGGCATTGGCCCTAATAAACCAATATCAATACCCGCTGCAGAAAATCCCGCTTCTAACGCTGATTCAAGCATATAGCCTGAAATTCGAGTGTCTTTGCCGATAAGCACTTTTTTTGTGCCCTGTCCTGCTAACACCTTACCGGCAGCATAACCAAGTTTCATCACAAACTCTGGAGATATTGGGTATTGGCCAACTAAACCACGAATACCATCAGTACCAAAATATTTACGATTAGACATGTTGTTTCCTTTTAAATTTATGACTTATAACGTGTTAATTCTACAAATCTTGTAGTTACATTAACAAACTATTGAATGTATTTACTGGCTTATATATTTTATATTTTATCTTAGTGTTTTAATTTGATGCCTTAATTGGATAAAGAGTTGTCTGCAACGGCTTTTAATACCTTAATGGCATCAACCGTTTCCGGAACATCATGTACTCTGACAATATTAGCCCCTTGCTGAACAGCAATTATTGCGGCCGACAAGCTTCCTGATAAACGCTGGTCGGTATCGCGATTTAGTAATGAGCCTAACATCGACTTTCTTGATATTCCCGCTAATAACGGTAAATTCAACTGTTTAAAACGGCTAAATTCGGCCAACATTTGAAAGTTATGCTCGACTGTTTTACCAAAACCAAAACCTGGGTCTAAAATTAGTCGCGCTCTGCTGATACCTTTTTCTTCACAGCATTTAATTCGTTGCTCAAAAAAATTAACTACATCATTAATAAGATGTTCATAACGCGGGTTTGCTTGCATGCTTCTTGGCATGCCCTGCATATGCATTAAACAAATTTCAACATCGCTTTGCGAGACCGCATCTAGACAACCATCATTTTGTAAGGCCCTAACGTCATTAATAATATCAGCGCCATAAAGAATAGCGTCACTCATTACCGCGGCTTTACTGGTATCAATAGAAACCTTAATGTCAAAGTGATATTTAATGGTTTTTAGTAATGGAATTACACGTGCCAATTCATCTTTTTCACTAACATCGACCGCACCTGGGCGGGTAGATTCGCCGCCAATATCAATAATATTGGCGCCATTTTCTATCATTAACGCGACTTGTTTTAACGCAAGTCCATGAGTTGTAAACTTGCCACCATCGGAGAAAGAGTCAGGGGTTACATTTAATATCCCCATCACCTGTACGTGATTTAAATGATTTAAGTAGCTTTGTTGTGCATTGATGGCACTTAATGGTAACTGTGTGTTATCTATCGACATAAGGACTTATTCAGGTTCATAATTCAGATACAAAGAAGCCCTGACGGTATTAGCATCAAGGCTTAATCTTTAAACAATATTATGTTTATTTAGCAGTTGAGTCACTGCTAGGCTCAGACAAATCTGGCGCGGTCTTATCTACTGACTTTTCAGTATCTTTAGCTGCTCCACCTTCATTTGAGTTGTTGTCCGAATTAGAATTTTCGCTTGAATCACTATTATCCCAATCAGACGGTTTTCTCACCTCAACTCGCGCCATTAAGTCATCTATTTGCAAAGCATCGATGGTTTCATATTTCATTAATGCATCTTTCATAGCATGTAAAATATCGATATTATCTTTAATTATCAACTCGGCACGTTGATAGTTACGATCAACAACGGATTTAATTTCTTCATCAATGGCTTTAGCTGTTTCATCAGACATATTTAACGATTTTGATGAGGTACGCCCTAGGAATACTTCGCCTTCTTCTTCAGCGAATAACATAGGTCCCATATCTGATAGACCCCACTGGGTTACCATTTTACGAGCAATATCGGTAGCTCGTTCAATATCGTTTGAAGCACCGGTTGATACTTTATCACTACCGTAAATAACATCTTCAGCAATTCGACCACCGTAAAGTGAAGAAATATTGCTTTCTAAATGTTGCTTAGAGTGACTAAACCTATCTTGTTCCGGTAAGTACATAGTTACACCTAGTGCACGCCCGCGTGGGATAATACTCACTTTATATACTGGATCATGATCTGGTACTAATCGACCAACAAGTGCATGGCCTGCTTCATGGTAAGCAGTCATTTCTTTTTCTGACTCATTCATCACCATCGACTTACGTTCTGAGCCCATCATGATTTTATCTTTCGCTTTATCAAACTCGCTCATGCCAACAACACGACGTGAAGTACGTGCTGCACAGAGTGCAGCCTCATTAACTAAGTTTGCTAAATCGGCACCTGAGAATCCAGGAGTACCACGAGCAATAACAGACGCTTTAACATTGTCCCCTAAAGGCACTTTACGCATATGCACTTTTAAAATTTGTTCACGACCACGAATATCAGGTAAACCGACTGTAACTTGGCGATCAAAACGGCCAGGTCTTAATAAAGCTGGGTCTAATACGTCTGGACGGTTAGTTGCGGCAATAACAATTACGCCTTCATTACCTTCAAAACCATCCATTTCTACTAACATTTGATTCAAGGTTTGTTCACGTTCATCATGTCCTCCCCCCATACCAGCACCACGTTGGCGACCTACAGCATCGATTTCATCGATAAAGATGATACACGGCGCTGATTTTTTCGCTTGTTCGAACATATCACGAACACGCGAGGCACCCACACCAACAAACATTTCAACAAAATCTGAACCTGAAATAGTAAAAAATGGTACTTTTGCTTCACCCGCAATAGCTTTCGCTAACAACGTTTTAC
>Ga0105359_10002231_pt1 | contig 16064 bp, 12 predicted proteins | sample GOMGulsemesocosm_6_FD_83659 | JGI IMG/M metagenome (GOLD analysis project Ga0105359, IMG submission 83659) | Methane-oxidizing microbial communities from mesocosms in the Gulf of Mexico - GOM8C Gulf of Mexico | ecosystem: Environmental > Aquatic > Marine > Cold seeps | place: Gulf of Mexico...
ACATTTTTTGCATTAGCGTAATCAGGGTTAACCTCAAGTGCTTTTTGATATAAATTAACAGCTTGTTCCATGTTACCTAAAGCGCCGTACGTTTCTGCTAGACTGTCATAAGCATTGGCATTTTTTGGATAAAGAACCGTGTTTAATCTAAAGATTTCTAATGCTCGAGACTTCTTATTTTGACTAATGAGTAAATAGCCCCAGTTATTAATGTCGTTAATACCAAACTTGATATTTTTATCCTGCTGTAAGGTCGTGGCTACTTCGATGGCGTTTTTATAACCTTTAGTTTTAAGCGCCAAAAAAAGCGTTTTAATTGAGGGAGGTAATCCAAAACCATTTTCAGCTTTCATATCTGCATCATAAAAGCCTGCAATTTCATTCATAAAAGTTCTAGGATCAGAGCCAATCAGATTACCTAACAGCACAATTGACAAGTTGTCTTTGGGAAAGATAACCATCGCTGAGTTTGCATTACCACCAACATGAATTGATGGATGCTCATCACGTCCAATTAACTCCCAACCTAATGCATAACCTTGACGATCATTACGACCAACCATGTTGCCGTTGTTTAGTTTACCGGGAGACCACAACGTTTCAAGGCTAGAGCTCTTTTTAAACAAGTCACCTTTTTGAAGGGCAATGAGATAATGAGCAAGCTCAGTAGCCGTTGAATTCATGCCGCCTGCTGGACCAAAAGATCGATGATAGCCTTCACTGAAAGTTGTTAACTCATTGTTTTGGTCAAACATGTAATTTGTACTCTGGTGAGGTATTACATATTTTTGTCCTTCAAATCCACCCACTTCAGTGTTTGGCATTTTCACCTTCTGTAACTGGCCTTGCGCGACAAATTTCTCATAAGACTGCCCGCTGACCTTATCGATAATTTTTCCCAGCAGAATGTAATTGGTTTGAACATAACTCCATTTCGTATTCGCCTGAGACTCTAAAGACTGTTTTTGTACCAACTCCCATGACGCTTTTGGCCCTCTTGGATCGATTTGATTAACTCGATAGCCACTAAATATACGCGGCAAGCCAGAAGTATGCGTTAATAACTGCCTTACTGTAACGCCTTGCCATTGCTTAGGTACATCAGATAAATAACGAGATATAGGCGCCGACAGGCTAACTTTTCCTTGTTCTACTAATTGCATAATAGCAACACCAATAAACCCTTTAGTCATCGATGCAATAGGAAACACGGTCTCGTTATGGACAGACACAGAGTGCTGAAGACTTGAATACCCGTAACTAGCCGTTTTAATAATTTCGTTATCTCGAACGATGGCTAATTGCATGCCTGGGATTTTTTTCTCAGTCATTTTAGCTTGAATGAAATCATCAATATCATCGGCATAAGCCGTGTTACACGCTAGGCTGATGACAGGGATAATAGCGAGTAAACTTAGTTTTATTAACTTTCTGCTCTTCTTGTGAATCATTGTATTCATGTATAAACCTCTAAACTCTTGTTTGACAAATGTATGAAGAATTTCACCTGACTCGATTGCTTATCAATCTGTCAGCCCTCAATAAATAGGGATATTTAACTAAGTCGAAATAATGACTGATGCAAAGATGGCTCTCGACCGATTAAAAGCCGAACATCAAGAAAATAGTTGGCAATAAGATAAAACAGAGATAATAAAGTCGGATAAAAAAGTCGTACATTGCTGATTTCAGTGAGCTACAGAGAGGTAATTTAATTGTGTTCATCGAATCATTCTTTTTGTTATTTTTACGATAATGAAGCGGTGCAACAAACTTTTGTTTTAAAAAGAACATATGAGAAGATGATGTTGAGTAGAGCTCAGCGTTATGGAGTATTTATAGCGGCTATCTGTTGACTGCCCCCCTATCTATGACGGATCCTTTAGAGGCGATTTTGCTGGATGGAATAGCATTTTGTCTAAATGGTTTTGCAGTAGGATTATCGATTATGATAGATAATCCTACTGCAAAAGGAAGACACTAAAAAGAATCAATGAATGATTCAGGTAGGTATTTTTTCTAAGCCGTTTGTTTTGTTGCTTTAAACCTGCTGACCTTTGCCCAAATAAAATGTACGACAAAATAAACTATTGCTGATGCAAGCCCGATAAGCGCAGCAAATATTGTTGGCAATACTGCACCAAAAACAAAGCTCATACTCAGAATAAAACCCAGTAAAAACTCGGCTCTATAGACCCTAAAAAATAATGCAAAAAACAATATGCCAGGAAATAATACCGATGAAACTTCGGCATAACCATAAAGGAAGCTTAACGAGAGTATTGCGCCATAAACCAAAGAAATAGCTAAACTGATAGTGACTTGCTTAACATGTAATGGTCTACTTTCTTCAGGTGAATTTACAATGCGCTTCTTAACTACCCCAAGTAGTGCCCATGATAACACTGGCAGTAACAAAGCTCCCCACCAATTCGATAGTTCAGGGTATTCAGGGTTTTGTAGTAGGTAGTGACTTGGTACGCCTTCGTTAAGATATTGCCAGATAAGCAATGACCAAATAGTTAATGTGACAAAACCGACAAAATAATTACTGATCCGTGTTAATTTATTTTCGTTCATTCCTATATCTTCTTTTTAATGAGTTAAATTTACTTTGCTATAGCAAATAGTATTCCATAAAAGCGAAACACTATTCATAAGGGCTATGTAGGGTTTGTACATTAGTCAGCGTTTGTAGTTCACTAATGAATGATTAAATTAACCATTCTTTGTAACTTGAGGCAGGAATAGTATTGTGACTCAAGTGAGTAAATAATCTTAGGTCGAGAGAATGATCAATTAAACTAGCCTAATCGAATAAATTTATAAATTATTTTTTCTATATTGAGATGGTGTAACAAGCTTATGCTTTTTAAAGGCCGTATTAAACGATGATTTTGAGTTAAATCCAGCGTCATAGAGTATTTCCATAACTGTTTTCTTTTGGTTGCTTTTGTCACTTAGCATATCGGCAGCAAAGTCTATGCGATGCGCATTAACGAAATCAAAAAAGTGCTGACCAATTTTTCTATTAATAAGCATTGAAAGCTCATTGCTAGGAATTTCAATCTGTTTTGCTAATGAATTTATGCTTAAAGATGGATCTAAAAATGGCTTATTCACACGCATATAATTTTCTAATGTAGTAATTAGTTCATCACTGGTTACTTGAGAGTCATCCACTGGATTTTGGCTTATATCTGCCGCTTTTTTCCCATCGGAAAGTACTTCTATTTTTGAACTTATTCCAACAAATAACTGCGGATGATTAAGAGCCTGCCAAAGTATCCAACATATATTTAAAAATATCGAAGACATCATGACTAACGTCACCACTGTCTCGATATCCTCATAATCAGAGAAAGTATAAAGCGTTCGAGTGAAAGCGAAAATATAGATTAAGCTGAATAAGGACAGAAACTGAGTTAACCAATGAATGGTTAAATGATGCTCATCAGAATAGTTTTCAATGATAACTTTTCTTTGCCTATGCAAGATTTTAAACATGCTCACTATGTAGATGCCCACTTGTGTATAAACAAGGTATAAAATAAAAATTTGTTCTGGCATCGAATTAATGCTGTTATTAAAAGCGTGTTTGGCAGCGTCGTCTACCATGAAGTAATTGGGCACATAAACTAAGCATGCAATCACAAAAGGCAAACAATGGAGAAAATGGATAGGTCTTAATTTAAAATCGCTATGCACCACCGATTTCACATAGGCATATAAAAAAGGGGCGATCAACAAGGCGTTAAGCGCCCTGAGCATATCTAAATTTGGATGGTCTTGATAGAAAGATCCAAATACAAAGTTACTGATATCAAGTGTAGTAGCGACTAAGTAAAGAGCCAGCATTGTGCTCGCTAACTTATTGCCCACTTTAAGGTTAAGAAGAAATGTGGCCACTAAAATATGAGAAAACAGAATAAGCACAACGATATTTTCTAGCATTAATTAGTTTCCAATAAAGCATTTTAGGGTATTCACCTGATAATTGACCTAAGTATACTGCTAATAATATTTACATAAAGTCACTTTTATATATTTCATGTAACAGTTAATGACCACATCAACAAACGAATATCTGAAAGAAATATAGATTGAGTAACAACGGTGAGGAGTCAAAGTTAATTCCACTATTTGATAAAAGAGTACTAACAAACAAATAGATAAATTATAGAAAGCTTTAAGCGGGGAATGTTCGGGAGAATAACCAAAGACTGTAAAAATAGCCAAAGATCCGATGAGAGGATTATTGGCTATCAAAGCGCTTTTAAACAGGGATAAATATCTTAACAGTCAACGTTATCCCTGCAAAAAAGCACTACCCATTAAGAAATTACCAATCATTTATATTCTTTAATGGTTGTTCTTTATTTACACGGGGTTTACCACGTAAGCTTATTTTTTTAACGCTGATTTCATTACCCTGCATTTTTGTATAAACAGGTATGTCCATCTCAACAAATGCTTTTTTAACATTTCTTAACAGCTTAGCTGACGAGATATTCGCGCTGTACCAAATTTCACTATAAGTTAAACCAGTTTGGCTATAACGTAAGCCCTGATAGCCACGAAAATGCAATAAATAGTCTTCAATATCGCTTAATTCAGCAGATGAAAAGTTTTCAAAAACAAGTGAATATTGATTAGTTATTTGCGATGGCAACGGTTTTACATCAACACATTGTTCTAGGGATAATTTCGTATATAAAGCATGAGATAATGCACTAGCAGCATCTCTCATCGAAGTGGAAATATGCTCAGCTATACAACCATCGTAACAGTCATTTGCCGCATTAATGACACGGCCGCTTTCTTCTACATCAGATAGTATTCTACCCGAATTAACATCGATACTTGTTGCATACAAGTCAGTCTTGATTTGCTTACGATGCCCTTTATCTACAACCCTTGCGTCTGCAGAGACAATATACAAATGGTCAACTTTAATGCCGTTAAGATCACGTACAGCAGTAATTAAATCATGACGACTGTTATTATTAAATTCAAAGTTACCTAAATCAATTACGGTCGTGTCATAAACATTAACCCCTTGAGCAATAAGCTCATTAGTTAGTTTTCTTTCTAGGCGTTTAAGAGCATGATGCCCCTGAGGCAAAGAGTAATCACCATTACTTTCTATAAACACCACGGCATTTTCCACACAATTAGGTGTAGATTTACATGCTGCAAGCAACAGCAACATCAAAGTGATAATAACTAAACGCATTTACTTTCCTTTATTCATATAATGTAGTTGAAAGTGGCATTACCATCTAATGGCTTGACCACAATCCGTGTTTGATTTTTCAATTAAAATGCCATCAATCTTCGTATTGCAATTATTGCTACTTTCTTCAACAGGCTTAGATTTATCTGGTACCTTTTTAAACTGATGCTTTAAATAAGCTAATGACTTTTTTATATTAAGTTTCTTAGTCTCAACCTGATTCCGGCTATCCAGAAAATCATCGCCACTTAACATCGCTCGGTATAATTGTTTAGCTGTCGCTCTTGGATAAACCGATTTTAATAAGGCAATGGCACCAGCAACTTGAGGTGATGCCATAGAAGTCCCCGACATCACTTCCAATTGACCGCCAGGTACTGAGGACAATATTTGCGAACCGTGCGCCATAATAGTGATTCGTTTATAACTATTTGAGAAATCAGATGCCTCACCGTTATGATTAACAGAGCCAACACTCACCGCACTACTAATACAAGCCGGAGCTCCAATGCTGTCCGTTAAATACTCATTACCAGAGGCAATCACAGTCAGTATATTTTTATCCCGCAACTGGTTTATCAAGGAAGTATAAGGGTAAGGATAATCGCTATCACAGTTATCATAAAATCGACCGCCACCTAAGCTCATATTAACAACGCTGATGTTATATTTTTTATGATTGGTTAATACCCAGTCCAAACTTTGCAAAATATCAGAATCTGTAAAACCAGCCCCAGAGCTGTTTTGAGACATAGCATTAATACTTATCAATTGAGATTGAGGTGCTATCCCTTGATGCTGTCCATTTTCACCCACAGCAATACCCGCTACATGTGTCCCATGGTTACAGCCTTTAAATAAACATGGTTTAGCCGCTTGGATACCAAACTGTTTCTTACGATTATTAGGGCAATGCCCTGACGACGAAAAACATGCGCCAGCAACAACTTTATTTCTAAGGTATGGATGATTAAAATCAACGCCTGAATCAATGACCACAACGGCGTTGACCTGCTTAATTTTTACATGAACGTCAAACGCTTTATTGCTTGGTAATTGACCTGATACTTTCGGCGCTTTCAGTAAGGTAAATTTATCCAAATAAATGCTGTTAACAAATTCAGATTTTCTTAAGCGATCATACTCGGATTTAGCAACTGATTTAGCGATCAAAGGGGCGTTTTTATAACGCACAAGATGGTTAATATTTTTCCAACCCATCTCATTGATGAGTTTTTGCTGCATGACGTCAATATGTTGTTCTAGATTACGCCACTGGGAGTGGCTAGCCGGCCTGCTTTTCAAAGACACTAACACATTTACCAAACTTTGCTCTTTAAAAGCGCGGCTCAACTCATTGCTCAACTCACCGCTTGATACATGCCATGACGCAAATAAAACACCTAATAAAACAACAACTTGATTACGCATAATTAAAACCTAAATAGAGCCAGTTTACCTGACCCTATTTGTATCTATTTACCAACTACCATCGTTTTGAGCTTTATGCGTTTTACCACGTAGGCTTATTTTTTTTACGGTAAAAGTTTGCGTATTTTGATCAAAACTAGGGTAACCAGACAGATTCAATGCTGCTAGCATACGTTTTAAATTACGGTTTAATTTAGCTGTTCCGATAGACGATGAGTACCACACTTCAGTATGTGTTTTACTTGCTACTGTTGGGCGGTGACTATGGTAACCAGAGAAAATAACTAAGTACTCTTCCATATCGGAAAATTCACGGTCGGTAAAACCAGAAAATACTAAATTATAGTTCGTCATCATATTGTTTGTGCCAGCACGGTTTTGTCCCGTTAATTGGGCTCCACCATCAACCATCCAAGCTAATTTTTCAGCAAGCACTGCGCCTAAATCGTTTCCGAGTATGCGAGATTTGTCGCCTACTACTTTCAAAATACATTCACGATTACAATTGGCAGGAGCGTTGTAATTACGTGCTGCAACCTCAAAATTACCTAATTTTTGACCTGTTTTAACATTCAGCAAACGGCCTTCAATACGCGTATTAACTTTCGTTGTGTACCCCTTATCTTTGGCACTGGCATAAATAGCAAAAATAACAGCGATATCAATTGGCGGACGTTTAACTGAGCGTGCTACATCAATGATTTCCGCATCAGTACGACGAATTCGACCTTGTGAAAAGTTGTCCAAAGTAATTGTTGTTTCATCAAATACATTGAAGTTCTGTTCATGCATTTGGTTGTCTAAAGCACCTAATACACGTTTGAAAACACGGCTATCACGAGGGACAGTGTCTTTATCGGCATCTTCTCCCATAACTAATAAATTAGGATTATCTGCTGCAAATGCACTAAAAGAAATTCCGATTGCGAAGGCAAGCAGAGTAAGGCTATTTAATAGATATTTCATGTAAGGTTATTCTCGTATTTAGGGCCAACAAAATAATTCACTGCCGCTATGAGCAGTAAAATAAAAAAATTAATATTCCCTTTATGAAATGGAAATTTGGCCAAAGCTATTAATTTGGCCGCTGAGTCTATAGCAAAAAATAATAAAAAACAGTCTAAATAAAAACGCAATTGGACAAAAAAAAAGCTATAAAAATTAATTGCTATTACTTACATAAACTTACAAATAACATATCTTTTCTTATTTTACGTAACCGCCCAAATCTTAACCAACCCCTGATTCTAGGGCGTTTCAAGGCGAAACATCTAAATAAAACCAATAATCAGTAAGTTGCAATTGAGTGCTGTTTTTTATGTGGAAATTGTACATGCAGTTGCTATACTCGCCGCCGCATTAAGTACAGAGCACTTCTACTTGTTATTTAGATAGCACAAACGTCGTATGTTTTAGTATAAAAATGTCTAAATAAAACAGTCAATTCAAATAGCACTCAAGCTATTCATAGTTTATGAGCACCGAGTGTAAAGTTAGGAGTAAATAGTGTTTAAAACGAATAAAATTATTTCATCAATCTTGATTTCCCTAGGTCTGGCAAGTGTTGCTACTTCTGTAACTGCAGATTCATGGACTGTTTCTCCAGGTACAAAAGCACGTGCTATGGGTAATACTTTTGTAGCCATTGCCAACGATCCTTCAGCAGCTTGGCACAACCCAGCTGGCTTGTTCCAAATTAATGGCAGCAATATAACAATTGAAGGTAGTGGTGCTCCTTCATTTGATCACCCAAGTAACCCAGCAGATAGCTTAGTAACTTTTAATAATGTCGACATGGGTGATGGAACAACCGAAACGTTTTATGGGACTAGTTGGGGTGAAATGGCCGCAGACAACCAGTCTGTCTTTACTTCGTACAATGAAGGCGATGGGGAAAGTAATGGCTTTAGCGTCTATTACTATTCTCCTTATTTCATTTCTATGCCTGTTGTTGCAAAAATTAATGAAGCATCAGAAGTGCTGGGTAAAATTGAAGAAGAAGTTAGTATTTTGGGCATGGGTTGGTCCAGTGTCTTATGGAATACCCCAGATAGAGCGTGGTTCTCAAGCTTACATTATGGTCTAACTTTAGAACTCGTTATGACAGATTATGGATTATCTAAAGTTGATTTTTATGGCATGAGCACAAATGGTGGTATTGACCGCGTTGACCTAGAAGACTCAAACGAGGCACTATCTGGTTCATTCGGCGTACTTTCTACTATTTATAAAGGAGATAGTAGACAAGTATTTTCACCAACGCTTAAGTTTGGTGCTGTATATCGCCTAAAAGCTTTATCGCTGGCTTCAGGCTCAGATATAGAAATGATGGATCGTAATAGAGACGACGTCACTTTAAATAGCGATGACTTCTTTAACAAAAAACCTACCAGTTGGGATATGGGCTTAAGTGCAAGTACATTACTTGGCCAAAGCATAAACTATGGTTTGTTTTCAGCCGAGTTAGCAGTTCAGGTTGGCGAAACACAATTTGATAGTGTCGTTACCAACATGAATTATGAACGTAGTTCAATCGGCGCATCAATACGCTGGGCACCAATTGACTCAGTACTAAAACAGATTGAATTACGCGCTGGTAGCTATACAAGTGAATCAGATAGTATTTACAACGCAGCAATTATACAAAGAAATCAAGGTAGAGAATTACCTTCTGGTTTAATTTACCCTAATGTTAATGCGACATCATGGGGCCTGCAAATTGCCTTTGACGGTGGTATTGCCCTTGAGTTTGCCCAAGAAATTAGAACACTCGACAATACCATGGTGTGTGTCGATAGTGACAATGACAAATGGTGTGACAAAGAGAGTGATAATCAATCATTTGATGAGACTTTTTCATCATTTTCATTTCGTTATAACTGGTAAATACAATGGCTAAATACCTAGTCATGGTATTCGCTGTTTTCTCAACTACACTCTTCGCTAACGAAGAGTGTAGTTCTCCAGAAAACACCTGCGAAGCACTTAATATATACCAAGAAGCCGTTGAGCATCAAAAAGATGGTGAATGGCAACAAGCAAAAAGCAAAGCGAAACAGGCTATTGCATTATTACCCTTGGATAAAAATACATCTTATAACAAGCTTTGTTTAATCGATAACAGTACCGCTTACATAAGCGATGTTTCAGTATCTGAATGTCCAGCCACTGCTAACTATTTTCCTAACCGGTTAGTGTTAAACATCAAACGCGCTCACCCACCAAAAGCTGCTGTAATGATCAGTTACACGACAAAAGCTGATTCATGGGGGCTTCGTTCGTTTAGTTTGCCAAGAAAATATTCAGCTAAGTCGATTAAGATTTTAAACTCTGGCCGCACCGATCTGGATGATGTTAAATTAACCATCTATGATCGTAATAATCGTGAAATTTCACAAAGTTATAATCAAATACATGCTAAAACACATAAAGATCTCCGGTTAACAACACCTATTATCGAGCCCGTAACCGTCATACTTACTGAAAAGCACGGCTTTGGTATCAATGACTAAACTGAGCCTGCTTCTTGCATTTTTAACTTTGTTGATATTGCCAACTTCTTCATCTCATGCGCAGCAGTTTAAGCTACTGAACGTTGACGAGTTGATTTCAGATACCGTTAAACAAGTAAAAAGATTAATTAAAAAAAGAAAAATTGCTGCAAACTCGCAAGTGGCAATAAACATTGCCCTCGCAGATAGTACCGAGCGCCCTTGCCAGTCCAAAGGCTCTATTGAACTAGAACAAGCCTTAACAAGTCGTTTACTGAAGAAATTACCACAGGTTCGCTTTCCAGCGTTTGAACAAGCAAAATTACTCTCTTTTTATGCGGATAATGATCAGTTTAATGAACAAGATTGGCTCGTCGATTTAGTTATTTTCTTTCAAATAAGCACTCATTATTTACATAAGTCAGGCAAGACAGTTGCTAACCTCACTTTAAAAGTCATTAGGACACAAGACAGCAAAGTAATGCTAGTCGATGACTACCTAGTTGAAGGTAAGCCAGTAAAATATTTCACCAATCCGGTCAAATGTAAATGTGAACGCATGTGCCAGCAAAATACTTCCCTATTTGCTAAAGAACGTATTGTTGGGGCATTTAAACAGCTTAAAAGATGTCGCCTAAATTCAGCTACCCAATTATTAAGCTTACCTAATTGCAGCAGTGAAATAATGAGCCAAGGTAAAAATTTAAAAGGTTCTGTTATTTCAGCTAAATTTTTTGAAAAATCATGTGAGCAATGTGGTGGTGAAATCCCCAGCTACAATGCCCTTGATAACTTAAGGCTTTGCTTGCCTCTGGATCAACGAGGTCAAAAATTACCTTGTACTTTTAAAGGTGAGTTATCTCTTTGCACCATAGGAACAAGTTCAGTCAAAGTCACTGACTTACCTAGAAAACAGCGGCGATTCACCGCTTTACAATGTGAATTCCAACATCAATAAGAAAATTACAAAGGATAACCAGATGTTTACCCAAACAAAATTGTTAGTTAGCGCCGCAGTAATCGCAGCATGTCTATGCGTTTCACCTGCAAATGCTGAGACATTCAAGCAAGATGAAGTATTTTCTTTTAGTGTAGATTTAAGTAAACAAGGACTGCCTAGTGCGACTTATTCTCTAGATATGTCAAATTGGCCTAATAGCGTTACATCTTGGTGTGAAGGTGAAAAAATTACTAGTATTCCTTTTTGTGGGGGTAAAAGTGGCGATGCTCAAAATAAGTTAATCAAAAAAGAAATATTCTTTAACCCTCAGACTTTATCCGTGAATAAAGTCATTGAAACCCAGGATGGACAAGTTCTTCGAACTCATCAAGTAAACTACAATTTAAAGCATAAAAAGATCAAAGCTCGTGTCGAAACTAAAAATGGTAAAGGCAAAAAACTAGCACGTGCCCGCATCGTATCAGACAAAGCCATTTCATTAGTTAGCGTGGAGTCACTACTTTTAAGTCAACTTATTCGTGGTAATGCAGGTTTACCTGACAATTTACATTGGTTTGAACCTAAACGCAGTAAGCGTATGTCGTTTGAAATGCAAGGTAAAAATGATACGACATTAAATGGTTATCCAGTCATTGACGCACAAAAAATGCAAGTGTCGCAATTTAATAAACGAAAAAATATTACAACACCAATGTATGCCATTTATTTTAATAGCAAGGGCTACCCTATCGAGTTGTCATCTCAATCAGGTAAATGGAAATTAGGCTTAGATTTTGTTGGTGTACAAAACGCTATTAAAAAAGATTTATACCAAGTGGCAAATTCAATGTCACAGTCAAAGCTTGACCAACTTTATTTCGCGAAAGACAAGCAAATAAAACACGATAGCTTAACACCTGTGAGCTCTAAGATTACAGTTACCAAGCGTAACCGAAGAATCATTCTTGATAAAAAACAGGTATTTAAGCTAAATTCCGATATTAAAGCTAAAGAAAAGGCCATAGCAGCGAGCCTCAATGATAAATACTCTGAATTAAGTGATGAAATAAGCATATCCAATAAAAGAAACCAGTATTACGCATCTGTGCCAAGGGATTTTGTTTGTAAACAAGCACAAGAGCGCGTTGAAGATGCCAGTAAAAAGTACCTGAAGTATCAATTAAATAAGAGCTGCTCACAGTTAACGGCCCAAAGTGATGACATACATATCTCACTAAAAAGTATCTCTGCTGAAATTAACGAAAACGTAAAAGCTCCAAAAACATTCAACTGTGAACAAGCAGATCTCTACGTAACAACTAAAAACAGAAACTCTATTTGTAATCAATTGCAAATGAAACTTGGCAATAAAGGCCTTACGCCTTTAAATATAAACCAAGTTAAATTAGCACTCGATGATGGTTTTACTGGTGATAGCTTTGAAGTGGAATTTCAGCAGTCTTACCCTGTATCTAAGCAACAACTTGCCAAAGCTGCCGACGCGATAAAATCAGACCGAGTAATCAATGTTGGTGGCTTAATTAGCAATGGAAGCAACTTTATAAATAACCCTTTCAAATACAATGAAGCAAATGATCAATACGAGTTTAGAGTCGCAACATCGGTTGTAAATAAAGCCACCAACAGCAGTAGACAATTGATTCAAATGCATAGATTAGAACGCAGCAGAACAGATAAAGATCATTACACCAGCAGACAACAAAAGACGGTTGGTTCACTGGCTGAATTTAAAAAACTACTGTCTGTGTCAGGTCAAAAGTGTAGCGATGTAAAAACAACAACTCAAGCACTTGTGGTTGAGCTTACATGTAGCGTTGCATCGTCAACTAAACAAGCTCTTTGGAAATAGGTTCGTAAGTCATGATGTTTAATATACTTATAAAATTGGCCCTAGTGCTGATTATCTCTTGTTTTAGTGCGTTCTCCTATGCCAGTTGTGGCGGTGGGTTGAATGTTAAAGTGATAGGTAAAATCACAATAGATCAAGAACCTTTCTTACAAACGCGTAAAACTCGCATGGTACCAATGGCATTATGGAATGGCTTAAATAAAGCATTCTCTTCTTTAGTGTACAAAGACGCTTGCATTGAAACAACGCCCTTTCGTTATCACAGCGATGACGGAGAGACAAAGCCACTTAAACCGGTAAAAAAGAAGAACCATAAAATCCCTAACCTTGTCACTGAGTTTTATGACAATTTTGATAGTGAAGGAGAAGACTTTTTATCTGACCAACTTGAGTTGCAAGGTAATAAAATGTCGATGTTGGTTTTTTGGGATTCAATCATGGAAGAAGATGTGCAAGAAGGGTTTGAAATAGGCTCTCTAGAGGTCATGTATACGGTGTACGATTTGGATAATGAAGTGCAAACCCCCTTCTTTGTTGAGCTTGAGTTACCGATGAGAAGTAGAAAACAGGCTCTAGAAACAGTGTCTACCCAAATTTTTAGTCAAATCAAAAATATTAAGGAGCAAATTTTTGATCAAGCATCTGAGTAAATTAGCCTTACTAACATCTTTAGCTGTTATGAATACTAATGCGTTGGCTGCTGAAACAGTGCCAACAATAGCTGAAATAGTGCCAGCAGTAGCCCAATATTCAAAACACTATACCAAGGCTAAAAAACGTGAGAAAGGCCCAGTACGTATCAGTTTTACACTCGACCATACATTGACTTCAAGTGAAGATTGGGATGAGAGCTTTTATAAACGCCATATTGTGTTACGAGAAATTAAAAAGGGTGGCAACCGCTACTTTTACGAATTTGAAAATGACTTAATGGATAAGACATCGAAGTGTTATTTTTTGAAAAAGCGCAAATATGTTAGCTTTGACACGCTAGTCAATATGCTTGATGTGCAAGTCAATAAATCTAAAGCCAATAAACTTAGCTACTCCCTGAGCATAGGGATGACAACCAAGTCATTAACGACAGAAGCCTATGATGAGTTAATGATCAATGCACTGCGTTTTAAATCAAAGAAACGGGGTAAATTTTCTCTTAGCGCTGATCACAAGAATGAATTGCGTCAGTTTGGTTTCAGTAATGCTAAAAATGCCGTGATGGAAAACCTTGATCAGATTATTACTTATCTGCATCAAGGGTCTAGGGTCTCAAAAGATATAACGACCCAAAGAATTGCTGACTGTCTGGCCGTAATGAAAATAAAAGTAAACCACATTTCTCTTGATGCCAATTAACAGCAATGAAATATAGTGATATTTTACAAAAAGCTAAACAATTAGATGGTTTTGGTTGGGTGTTAAGACCCTACCAAAATCGTTTAGGTGTATTTTCGTTACTACTTTTATTTACATCATTAATCGCTTTATGGTTAGTGAATATACTCACCTTTCAATACAAAGTAACGTATTTCGACGAACTTCGTGGTATTTACCCACCGATATATAGCCACTTTGGTGAAGTCGATGAACAAATCATTCCCACCAACGTCCAACGCCGAAAAGAACACTTCATGGAAGGGCTAACCGTTTGTATAGGTGACGATAGAGGAATAGGCGTAAGACCAATTGAAACCGGCGTGCGTTCTTTAGCCATAGAGAGCTTAAACGAGCAAAATAAACGATATCCTAACAGTGACCAAGTCGGTGTGTGGCTAAGTAACGAGCTCTACGAAGTCATTTTCGGGCGCCCTTACAATGCTCTTAACGATTCCAAAAAATTGATCAATTTATATCAAAACACAGGCGATTATTTCAATGTAAAAACCTGTAAAAGTGATGCAAAAACCAATAGCTACCCTATTCTAGGCGTACTTCCTTTGCATAGTAATGAGCGTTGGTTGGTACTGCGTTATCAAGATGTAGCACCGTTGAATATCGCAATTCGACTGGTACAAGTTGATGTCTTTTATAGTAAACCCCATATTGAACGTGAGATTTTCAACTATCTTAATACACACGCTAATGTGAGTTATTGGATCGAGCAATTACCCTATCACTTAAAACTTATATTAAAAAAATTACAGTTAGGAGCATTAATGTTCTTAACATTGACAGGACTTATGTCCCTCGCATTTATTACCAATTTATATCTGATGACACAAAAAAGTTTGCAGGAAGGATTTTACATGATGCGCTTTTATGGCAGTAATAAATTCCGCCTATTACGTCATGCTGGTATCGCGTTATCTGTATTTTGGTTATTGATGTTTAGTGCAGCCCTAGCTTGTGCATACTGCGCTCTAAAGGTTATATCAAAGCCACTCTATGATAGCTTCGAGCTATTTACTTTTTTGGTAAGTATTCCTTGGTACGCCTACATAGTTACCCTGTTCTGTACGCTTGTTTTCCCACTGACTTATATTCTTAGTCATTTCTATACGCGAAAATTCAGCCAACGCTGGAAAGACACGCAACATTAAAGTCACCTGGAACAATTGAATACTATGCTAAGTTTAATCACTGCAATTCGAATGCTGTTAAATGCACATAAAAAGCTATGGCTAGGCTTTATCTGTTTGCTTATCGCTACGAGTATGTTGCTCAGTTTTATTTTGTTTTTACAGCAACAATCAAGTAAACAAGAGCTCGCCGGTCGCGGTTTAATATCGGATGCTTATTTGGAGATCACCTCTAGTGATTTAAGCGCAACCCAAGCAAATGCGTTAGCTCATGCTATAAACAGCAAATACCAAGCATTAGTAGTGCCAATAGCCAATACTGTCGATTTAAGTTGCCGGTTTTATGTCTCAGTTTCAGAGCGAAAGAAAATAAGTACTATTGTGAATGGCAAAGTAAAAAAACGCTATCGTCATATAGCCAGCTGGGTGCCAAGTGGAGAATATAACATTGAACTCAATGAGTTATTACTCGACTCAACGCGAACTCAATTGTCAGCCTTCCTTAACGATAAAAATATCGGTACTTATGAGCTTAATAGCCTCTCAGAAGAGACGTTAAGTGTCTCACTTAAAGGATCAG
>Ga0105359_10002233_pt1 | contig 16060 bp, 16 predicted proteins | sample GOMGulsemesocosm_6_FD_83659 | JGI IMG/M metagenome (GOLD analysis project Ga0105359, IMG submission 83659) | Methane-oxidizing microbial communities from mesocosms in the Gulf of Mexico - GOM8C Gulf of Mexico | ecosystem: Environmental > Aquatic > Marine > Cold seeps | place: Gulf of Mexico...
ATTCAGGCACATTTATTAGGAATGAGTACACAACCCTCTACAAAAATGAAAGAGGAAGTAGTTAACGCGGCGGTCACTACTTTTATGGCTGCTTACCAACCGAAATAACAACGTTAGGTAAAGACTCACTTATCATTGATATTGTTGGTGAGCTAAATTTTTTATTTCATTACGTAACCACTGACATCCTAAGTCATGCTCTCTTAATTGATGCCATTATAGGCACCATTCAGTTTTTTCAATAGGAACTGGCACAGGCATTATTTTAAGGGGTAAAAACTTAGCCCAATGCTCAACAATACGTCGGTGAATAATCGCTATTCTGTTGGTTGCGACTAAATAATGAGGAACCTGAGAAAACGTATTAATCACCATTTCTATTTTTAAAGATAAATTGTGCTCTTTTGTTAATACTTGATCAATATATGAGGGAACATTATGGTCAAAACAAACACTGATATAACCCATAGATAGAAAGTAATCTAACGTTAAATGGTTAGTTACCCGTGAGTTCCCTGTACAAGTTACACAAACAGACTCGCCAATGAATAAGCTATCATAAGGGTGTGATGTTAAAGTGATTTTTTTGGCATTAGCAGAAAATCTACTGTGCCTTGCTCTATGTTTTCCACTGGCATATTGATTGATGGGCTTAAACAAAAGCAAAGATCAGGTGCTAATTTTAACAACATTTCGCACCACTTCAGGCATGAATACAGTTAGAGGTATAATCTGAAAGCATAAATTTAAACTGACGATCAGACGTGTATGCATCAAAATCAGGACACTTCTCAACCGTCGCTTGAATTTGCATTAAAATATGATAAACGGGTTTATCCAAGCTTTCTACCAAAGGAGTTAGCACCATGGTAAAACTTACCCTCACTAACAATTTACCATCAAAATACTCACGTAAGCGTGCTAACGCACCGCTAGTAATCGGTTGACTCAAATGTATACTCTTTGCCGCCTTGGTAATATTCTTTTCAATCAGCAGAGCATCTAACACAATGAGTAAATTAAGATCGAAACGATTTAAACGGATAGTAAGTCCGACTCAACACTGAAAAAAAGGTGTATAGCGAATACAACTAAATATAACTAGTTGGTATGGGGGATCAGAGTCCATAGTAAAGAATTGATTTTAAAAGTTGCACTTAAGTTTGGCGACTTAAGTGCATTAACCGTTTTGCTAATTAGAACTCATAAGTCGCGCTAACACCAAACGTACGAGGATTACCAACAACACCAACAAGCGGCGCGCCTGAGCCAGGAGGACCACCCGGGCTTGCTTGGTTATGAACGACTTCTTCAGTTAAGTTACGACCATAAATGGTTACCCACCAATCATAATCTAAAGGTTCATAGCGTAATGAAGCATTCACTAATGTATAGCTTTCTTGCTTTGCAGTATCCCATGGTTGTTCAGTATTTGAACGTTGTAAATCTAACCAATAACCATCGTTATATTTCGCGTTAATATTGGCGGTAATAGTACCGGTATTAGATATATCCCAAGTGTGACTGTAAGCAATAGAGGCTGTAAATTCAGGCGCATGGTTTATGGTTCGACCATCTAAGTTTTCACCATTAAAGACGGTATCAGCAAAAGCACTTTTATTTAATGTAGCAGAAAAATCAAAACGACCGTCTTCTCCCGCTAAAGCAACCCCTTCTAGCTCAAGGCCATAAATTTTAGTTTCACCGGGTAAATTCACCGTTAATAATTCTACAACAACTTCACCATTAAATTCAGTAAATGTTGGTGCGTTACCTACATAGTTTTCCCAAATATAATAAAACGCAGTTAAATTTAATTGCAAATTACCATCATCAGAGCGGTTTTTACTCCCAAATTCATACGCAAGAATCTCTTCAGGATCCCATGTATGTACATTACCCGTTTGCCCACCAACACTAACACCACCTTGCTTAAAACCATTTGATGCAGAAAGATATAAAAGTGAATTTTCAGCTACATCGTACTCTCCACCCAATTTCCAAGTCACCTTTGAGTATTCTTCGCCGCCAACTAATGACACTTCACTTCCCGTAAAATTAACGGTTGTCGCTGTTTCAAACTCATCTGTAGTGTGACGCAAGCCGGCAATAATTCTCAAGTCGTCATCCAAGCTATACGTTGCTTGACCATAAATGGCTTGCGATGTGTTAGTACTTAACTCTACTTCACTGTCACCAAACAATGGATTTTTAACAATTTTTCCTGAGGAATCAGCATCGTACCAATATAAACCCGCCACCCACTCTAATGGACCTTCATGATTTGAAACCAAACGTACTTCCATTGATTTTTGCTCAAAAGGGGTGTTGGCTTTTTCAAAGAATGCGCCGAAAATCTGATTATTTTCACTTGAAAAATCTTGATAGGACGGTAAGAAAGATAAAGTTGCAAAATCTAACTCTACATCAATTTCAGCAAATACATTTAAGTTTTCGACATCGTTAAATGGCACACAAGGGTCACCTGTTGAAAAAGGCGCCGTACCACAGCCAAGAACATTACCGCCATTTTCACTGAAAGGTAAACCTTCAAAACCAGCAGTAATAGGGCCATTACCAACCCCTTTACCACCATTTTCAAAGTACTCTACGCCTACTAACACACTCACATTTTCTGTCGGCTTAGTTAACAATTTAACACGAGCGGCTAGGGTATCAGCATCACTTAATCCATTACCTAAATAACCATCATGCGCATCTTTAATCATTACAGCACGCACAGCGGTGTTTTCACCTAACACTACATTAGCCACACCTTCAATGTGATGAGCATCGTAGTTACCCGCTTGTACATTGATAGAGCCACCATTTTCATCTAAATCAGGGTTTTTAGTAATAATATTTACCGCACCACCGATAGAGTTACGACCATAAAGCGTGCCTTGTGGACCACGTAAAACTTCAATGCGGTCGACATCAACAAATGAGAAGTTAGTCACTTCACCACGTGATTGAAATACACCATCGCTATAAGTTGCGACAGAAGTATCTACACCTGGGAAACGAGAACCAACACCACGCACATAAAAAACACCATTTGAGTTACTTTGCTGCTGTTCAACCGCTGGCATACTTGTAATAGCATCAACCAAATTGTTCATACCATTTTCAAGCAGCTCTTCACCACTTATAGTGGCAATAGCTGTACCCATGTCTTGAATGTTCTCACTTCGTCTTTCAGACGTGACAATAATCTTTTCAATCCCACTTTCTTGTTGTGCTTGTGCCATGTCTTCATCAGCCAATGCCGGCAATGAAAAAACACTGGCTGCACTGAGTGCTAAGGCAACAGCTGTAGTAATTTTAGTTTTACAATACTTTTCATTTTTATAAAAAAGAGCTGATTTTTTCATTTTTTACGAACCCCATAGTTAATTTAAATCTTGTTTCTTTAATTATTATTTTGTTATTTCAAAACTACATTAACCCCTACAATAAATGATGAGAAATTCAACCTTTCAATAGTATATATCGACTGAGCAGATAGCTTAATGTTTACTGTTTTCGTTTAACTTGATCCCTCATTGACAAATTAAGTATCTGTATGCACTATGAATTAACGTTGATAATCCATTTAAATGAAAGATATTACGAGTAAATAAAGAAACAATTATGGTCAATAATAAGATTTTTTTAATAAATATAAATGACACTCCATGTGGACATTCTCAGGGATTTCTCCCAAATAAATCAGGAAAAGACACGGTATTTTTAATCAAATCCTTTGAAGGCACTTATGGTTATAAAAATATATGCCCGCATTATGGTGATACCTCTTTACCATGGAAAAAAGATGCATTTTTAAATGGTGACAAGTCAAAAATAGTTTGTGCGGCTCATGGCGCTTTATTTAATATTGCTACCGGAGAATGTATTCAAGGCCCTTGTTTAGGGCAATCTTTACAACCCATAACGTTAACCATTACTGACTCAGGTAATGTGTATTACCACGTATAGCATAAAGATTACTTTCAATTGAATTTATGCTTTACAAATACAGTACCAACTAATTACCTACACCAGTCATACCAAGCACTATCTACAAAGCAAATAACAACCATCCAAAGTATAGATTTTACAAATAAAGTAAAAATACATAATGTACTAACATATCTTAAAAAATGCATGTCTCAGACCTACACTAGGAGAAAATATGAATATAATTGGACCAGACGCTTTAGTATTTGGGGTTGATGACGTACTAGCGGCAAATCAATATTTAATTGACTACGGCTTACTTCCGGTAAATAACAATGAAAATGGTGGTCGTTTTGAAGCATTAGATGGTACTTGTATTATTATTGCACGCAAAGATGACCCAAGCTTACCTGCACCTTTACCGACAGGGGCCATGTTACGTAAAACAGTTTACGGTGTTGATAACCAAGCAACATTAGACAAAATCGTTGCTGAGTTATCCACTGACCGCGAAGTAACTTTCCTTGAGGATGGCTCTATCCAAGTTGAAGATAATTCAGGCTTTGTTCTTGGTTTCCAAGTCACTATTCGTCGTGAATTTGAAGCCGTTGGTGAGTTTGTCAATTCACCCGGTATGCCAGTACAACGTCCTGCCAATGAAATAGGTGCTGATGAAGATGCCATTATTACCCCAAGTTCGCTGTCGCATGTAGTTTACTTTGTACCCAATTTAGTCGAAGCAGAGCAATTCTACGTTGAGCGTTTAGGGTTTAAGTGTACTGATAGATTTACGGGTACAGGACCCTTTTTACAACCCGGTGGCACAGAAGACCACCATACTTTATTCATTATTGATACTCCTGCACACATGCAAGGGTGTGAACACTTTACCTTCCATGTCGCAGGTCCTACACAATTAATGCAAGCAGGTACACGCTTTAAAAATAAAGGGTATGAGTCATTTTGGGGACCAGGTCGGCATAAATTTGGCTCTAACTGGTTCTGGTATTTTAATAGCCCATTAGGTTGTCATGTTGAATATGACGCTGATATGGACTTGCATGATGATGAATGGATTGCTCGAGAGTGTGATTGTAGTGCTGATATGTCACAAACCTTCTTATTTAAAGCCACTGATAAATGGATGCCGGGACCTGATTAAGCCCCATTCAAACGCTGCTGGATTAAGCAAAATCGATAGAAAGCAGTTTCGGCATTCCCATTACATTAAAGAGAATAATGATGAGTAAAAAATTGAATAAAGTATTAATTATTGGCGGTGGCTTTGCGGGCATGTCTACTGCCATTCAGCTGCTAAAAGCAGACGTTGAAGTACATATTGTTGAGCGTAGTCCTAATTGGACCGCTGATGGTGCTGGTATCACCATTGGTGGACCAACATTACGCGCCATTGAAACATTGGGTTTACTTGACAAGTATTTAGCTAACGGTTTTGCGGCTAACGGCGTGGATACCTTTAAAGCTGACGGAGAGTTTATGGCTCGAATTAAAACACCATCAGCAGAAGGCACCAATGTACCAAGTAACGGGGGGATTATGCGCCCTGTACTGGGTAACATGATGGCCGATGAAGTGATTAAACTGGGGGGCAATGTACGTGTTGATTGCACCTATACAGCGATAGACGATCAGGGAGCACATGTTGCGGTTAAGTTTACTGACGGCTCCAGTGGCGAATACGATATCGTGGTTGCCAGTGATGGTTTATTCTCACAAACAAGAGAGTTGGTTTTTCCAGAAGCTCAAAAGCCCGCTTATACCGGCCAAGGCGTTTGGCGTGCAGTATTTAAGCGCCCAGCAAGTATCGAAACCACGACGATTTGGCATAATGCTGAAGCTCGAATGAAAATGGGGGTAAACCCAGTTTCAGACACACACATGTACATGTTTTTAAACGATAGTAGACCAACCAACGACTTTATTGAAGCTGAAGATCAACTGGGCATTTTAAAAGAATTATTGCAAAACTTCCCTAATGAGCAAGTTAAAGCACTCGCTGAAGAATTAGGTGAGCATTCACAGGTATTGTATCGCCCGTTAGAAGGCATGTTATTACCCTTACCTTGGAGTAAAGGCAATGTAATTTTAATTGGTGATGCTGTACATGCAACAACCCCGCATTTAGCTATGGGGGCTGGCTTAGGTATTGAAGATGGGATTGTGCTCGCTGAAGAGTTATTAAAAGGTGACAACATTACAGAAACGTTTACTCGATTTGAAAATAGACGTTGGGAGCGTGCTCGTTTAGTGGTTGAAAATTCAAAAGAGCTAGGCGAATTAGAAAAAGCAGGTGGTGATAAAGCCACCCACACCAAACTTTTCCAAGACTCTATCTTAGCCTTGATCAAAACTATTTAAAGAAATCACTAAGTGAGTAATGCCATTAAGCGCGAGCAATCAAGAAAGCATTGTTTCGCGTGTTAATAGGCCACTATTACGTCTGCATTCTTTGTATCATTAAAAATCAATAAAGTAGGATTTACTATGAGTTTACCCCCTATTCATCGTGTTGTTACTGGGCACGATAACAATGCTAAAGCGATCATCAGTACCAGTGGTACTTTACCCAGTGTATTTACCTTAGAGGCTATCCCAGGGACTGTATTTCACGAAGTATGGAGCACAGAGGAAAGTCCAGCTTTCGTTGGCAACAATGAAGATCCTAGTCTAGGAGAACTAACCTTATCTCCCCCTAAACATGGAACTCGCATTCGTTATGTTGACATACCACCAGACACCGAAGACTTCTTAAAAAACGGTGCCGAAAAAATGAATTCCGCCTTTGATAGCATTGGCGAAGCAGAAGCTTGCACAGTCAAGGAAGACTCTCCTCACCCACTAATGCACCGTACTGAATCAATTGATTATGGAATTGTTATTTCAGGTGAAATTACTATCATTCTCGATGATAGTGAAGAGGTAGTGCCCACCGGTGGTGTTATTATTCAACGTGGAACCAACCATGCTTGGGCAAATCGCACCAATGAAATGTGTAGAATGTTATTTATTTTAGTGGATGGTCAATATGATGAGCCATTAGCTAGCCAGTTAAAATAGCAGCTAAGCGGACAAAGAACCAAATCACTATCTCTCAAGCTTAACTTTTCTAATCATACTTAAAGTATAAGAATAGCTTAAGAGATAGTTCCTTTATTTACCTATGTTATGGTGATGCACTTAATCGCTATTCACTCAGACTTACTCTGCAAACAAAGCGCGTTTCGCCGCTTTATTCCCTTCATCAGTAGTGCCAATTTTCCAATAACTGCTTAAGTAAATATCCTCACGAGCAACTGATTTTTCATTACAAAAATATTGCCTTAAATTACGCATAGCAGAATATTCACACGCCACCCAAACATTAAGTTTTTGATGTTCATTTGGCCAAGGTAACACTTTTACTGCATCGGCTAATAACGTATTCACAGAGGTGGGCTGTGGATTGATGACCCAATGCACTTGCATGCCTTTTGGCAGTTCAAGGGCAAGTTGATCACTTTCATCAATCACTTCTATCACAACATGCCCTACCGCGCTTTCAGGTAATTGCGCGACATTGACCGAAATAGCAGGCAAAGCAGTTAAATCACCAACAATAATGAAAGAATCGGCACGGTTGTCCACTAACTTTTTATCGCCCGGCCCCCCCACTAAAATGGTTGTGCCAATGTCAGCGTCCATTGCCCAAGCCGAAGCAGGGCCATTTCTTCCATGAACAACAAAATCCAACACTAATTCCAACGCTTGAGCATCAAACGCGCGAATAGTGTATGAACGCTTGATCGGTTTAGCAGTGGGATCCGACGAGGGAAAAACCAATTTAACGTAGCCACTTTCTTGATCTTGAGGAAAGTTTTCTAGCTGTTCGCCACCTAAAGTGATACGAACCATATTATTAGATAATGATTGTTTAGCGACAACCGTAAGTAAACGCGGAGAAGGTTTTACCATCGATTAAAAATCCTAAATTGTAGTCATTGCATTATTAACTAACTGTAACAAATTACCGTCATGGCTAAAACCTGCTTTTTCAGCAGCAGGGGTTTCAAATGGAGGTTGATTACCAAAGCCCGCCTCCAATGCCCCATCGGCTTGATAAGAAACTAAAGACGTTTCTACTGCACACACCTGAGCAATTTGCGTAACTAACTCATCCATACGTACCCGCACAGCAGGTAAAGTAACGACTCGATTAAGTGGCATTAAGTCGCTATTTAAGTTAGCCGCATGTATCAGGTTTTGCGCACACTTCTCAACCGACATCATCCACATAGTGGCTTTCTCTGACACTGGGCTCACAAATGAATCACCGGCTTTTAACGCATGAAAAACATTACTCATAAAGGCTGATTTTAAACCCGTTGATGCCGCTGGGCGGGCAACAATACCCGGTAAACGAACCGCAACAGAATCAACCAAACCTCTACGGCTCATATCTGCTAAAGCCAGTTCAACCATGGCCTTATGCGTACCATAAGTAATAGACGGTACAATGGGGCTAACATCATTCACTCGTGCTGGCATTGGCGCACCTAAAACCGCAATAGTACTGGTGTAAATAATGCGAGGTTTAGTGTAATTTTCAGCAATAGCAGTAAACAATGCGATGGTACCGTCTAAATTAATTTTTTTCGATAGTTCAGGTTCGGCTTCAGAGGCACCACCAGGTAATGCTGCTAAATGAAATAAATGCGTACAAGGTTGTTCAAGCAGTTGTGCTAAAACAGCTGCATCTTGTAAGCCCCCTTCAATTTTTGTCACTCTATTATCATCGGCCAGCCAAGCGGGTGATAGTTTGAGATCTACTAAGGTAATAGACTCTACGCCGTCGACTAAAAGTTGTTCAGTAAGTTCTCGACCAACAAAGCCGCCAGCGCCTGTAATAATAGCTTTCATTTCATACTCCTAAAATATCATTAAACAGAAGCTTGACAAATTTTGCATACCTATGCAATAATTATTTCATAACAAATTTTCCACTTTCTTTAGAGTTGATTATATGATTTACGAAATTGTTGATTTAAACATAAAATCAGGTTGCCAAACTGACTTTCAAGCGGCTGTTGAAAAAGCTAACCCTTATTTTAAAAGTGCTAAAGGCTGTCTTAGTTTTAGATTAGAGCATTGCATTGAAGAGCCCACCAACTACACCTTAGTGGTTGGTTGGGAAACAGTTGAAGATCACATGGTTACCTTTCGAGAATCTGAAGGGTTTGTCGCTTGGCGTAGTTTAGTTGGTGAATTTTTCACTAAGCCACCACAAGTAAAGCACGTTACTCAAGTCGTTAATTGCTTCTAACAATGAATAATGTTACTTCGCCTAAAAATGCCCCTAGTGCTTCAGATGTCGCTAGATTAGCTAACGTCTCGCAATCAGCCGTTTCGCGAGCCTTTACCCCAGGTGCGAGTATTTCGGCAAAAACTAAAGCACGAGTAATGGAAGCTGTGAAAGAATTAGGTTATCACCCTAACCTACTGGCACGTTCATTATTAAAAGGTAAAACTAAAATAGTCGGTGTTGCCTTAGGTAACATGGATAATGAATTTTATTCCTTATCACTAGCAGCGCTATCTCGCCAGTTTTCAAAGTATGGTATGCGCTTGTTAGTATTTACTGCAACGCCCAATGAGCAGGTAGATCGTCAAATTTCAGAGCTACTTCATTATCGAGTTGATGCGGTTATTTTAATGTCGACCAGCTTATCATCTAAGCTCGCTGAAACCTGTGTTAATGCTGGTATTTCAGTGGTGTTTTATAATCGTACCGCAAATAATGTACCTGATGTTTGCTCAGTTACGGGTAATAATATTGAAGGGGCTAAACAACTTGCCCAATTTTTACTTGACCGCCATTATAAAAAATTAGCTTTTATAGCGGGATTTCCAGACTCGTCCACCAGTAATGAACGTCAGCACGCTTTTATTGATCATGTTATTGAACAAGGTATCGAACAACCCATAGTAAAAATAGGTTATTACTCCCGAGAAGGAGCTGAACATGCCACGAGGCAATTATTAAGCTTACCTAATCCACCAGATGCAATATTCTGTGCTAATGACTTAATGGCAATTGCCACCATAGATATTGCTAAATATGAATTTGGTTTAACTATAGGTGAAGACATTGGCATTGTTGGCTTCGATGATATGCCAACCTCCGCCTGGCCTAGTTATCAGCTTACCTCCTACTCGCAGCCCATAGAAAAAATGGCACAAAAAGCGGTTGAATTTGCCCTAAGTGGTGAAAGTATATTAGACGAGGAAAAACACGCCGTACTTCACGGCGAATTAATAATTAGAAACAGCACTAGAACAAAATAATAACTAACTTTATAGGTTAACTTATTTGAGTTCTATTTTTTTACTTTTCTTTGCATAGCTATGCAAAAATTAAAACAAGCATAAAAAGAGGAATAATAATGGCCATTTGGTTAAAGAAGAGCACCCCTGCTGAGGTTAGAGCAACAGCAAACAGACAAGTACGCGATATTGTTGAAGCCACACTAGCCGATATAGAAGACCGTGGTAATGCTGCGATAAGAGATTTATCGATAAAATTTGATAATTGGGATCGTGAAGATTACCGTTTAACACCCTCTGAAATTCAAGCCTGTATCGATACCCTGTCACCTCAAGATGTCAAAGATATCGAATTTGCGCAAACCCAAGTACGTAATTTTGCTCAAATTCAACGGGATTCAATGGTTGATGTTGAGGTTGAAACCCTACCCGGCGTGATTTTAGGTCACAAAAACATTCCTGTTAATGCTGCCGGTTGTTATGTACCTGGAGGAAAATATCCACTACTTGCTTCTGCACATATGTCTGTACTTACCGCGAAAGTTGCAAAAGTACCGCGTATCATTACCTGTGCGCCACCATTTAATGGTAAGCCTGCTGCTGCCATTGTTGCAGCACAAGCAATGGCAGGCGCTGATGAAATTTATGCGTTAGGCGGAATTCAAGCCATAGGTGCTATGGCTATTGGTACCGAAACTATTGGCTCAGTAGACATGCTAGTCGGCCCAGGTAATGCCTTTGTTGCTGAAGCAAAACGTCAATTATTTGGTCGTGTTGGTATTGATTTATTCGCGGGTCCAACAGAAACCTTAGTAATTGCCGATGAAAGTGTTGATGGTGAACTTTGTGCGACTGATTTATTAGGTCAAGCAGAACATGGCCCTGACAGTCCATGTATTTTATTAACCACTTCAGAAAAACTTGCCCGCGAAACCATGCAAGAAGTTGAACGTTTACTGAAAATATTACCAACAGCCGACCATGCAGCTAAAGCCTGGGAAAACTTTGGTGAAGTAATCGTTGCAGAAAGCGATGAAGAAATGGTAAGAATAGCTGACGATTTAGCCTTTGAGCACGTTCAAGTTATGACGAAAGATCCTGATTACTTCCATCAGAAAATGACAACTTACGGAGCCTTATTCTTAGGTCCTCGTACTAACGTGTCTTACGGCGATAAAGTTATTGGTACTAACCATACTTTACCAACGAAACAATCAGCACGTTACACGGGTGGTTTATGGGTAGGTAAATTCTTAAAGACCTGTAGCTATCAAAAAGTTATTACTGATGAAGCGTCAGCGCTAGTTGGCGATTATTGTTCACGTTTATGTGGCTTAGAGGGTTTTGCTGGCCATGGTGAACAAGCCAATATTCGTGTACGCCGTTACGGCAAAAGAGACGTACCTTATGCAGGTACGGCTGAACCAACTGCAGAGACTAAAGCATAATGACAAAAACGTTACCACAAACGCCAACCTTTCGGCTTGATGGTCAACGTGCTGTGGTAACAGGTGCTGGGCGAGGCATAGGCCTCGCTGCAGCCGTTGCACTGGCCGACGCCGGTGCCGATGTTACTTTATTAGCGCGTAGCACCACAGAAATTCAACAAGCAGCCGAGGCTATAAACGCTAAAGGCGGTAGAGCACAAGCAATCTCATTAGACATTACAGATTTGAGCGCAGTAACCGCGTTTTTTAACGCTCAACCCGCCTTTAATATTTTAGTCAATAATGCTGGCACCAATAAACCTAAATCTATCCTTGATGTCAGTGAAGATGACTTTGATGCTGTGTTAGATTTAAATGTCAAAAGTACCTACTTTGTTACTCAGCAAGTAACACAACGTATGATTACACAGAAGGTTACCGGCTCTTTAATTCACATGACCTCACAAATGGGACATGTAGGTGGGCCAAATCGCTCTTTGTATTGCGCATCAAAGTGGGCATTAGAGGGCTTAAATAAATCCATCGCTTTAGATCTTGCGCAATATGGTATTCGCTCAAATACTATCGCTCCAACTTTTATTGAAACACCATTAACTAAGCCTTTCTTTGAAGATAAAGACTTTCTAGCCAGTGTGTTAAAAAAAATTAAACTAGGTCGTTTAGGACAAGTGGAAGATCTAATGGGCGCGGTAGTCTTTTTAGCCTCTCCTGCTTCTGGATTAATGACTGGCAGTAGCATGGTAATTGATGGGGGCTGGACCGCTGAATAACGATTAGCCTTTTAAAGCAAATCATAACTCAACACTTTACATAATAAGAGAACACAATGACAAATAAACTTAATCTATCTTTTCACCATGGTGGTGTCTGTGTACCTGATTTAGAGGAAGCTATCGCTTGGTATCAACATGTTTTAGGCTATTGCGTTGAGGCAAGGTTTGAAATCCCGCCAGCAAATGCCAAAGTGGCCATGATGGTTAATGGTGAACTTCGTTTTGAAATTTTCGAAGTTACTAACAGTAACCCTGTGCCCGAAGAACGGAAGCATCCACAAACAGATCTAAAAACCCAAGGTAATAAGCATGTTGCTTTTCGTATTCCTGATTTAGAAGCCTTTTTGCAGATAATGGCCGAAAAACAAGCCGATGTAGCCTTAATTGTTAGAGAGGCATTTGGTAAGTCTTGCTTTATTCGTGATTGCGCAGGAAATTTAATCGAATTTGTCGAGGAGTAATCAGTTAACTAAAGCTCCTTAATTATCAATTAAACAAGTTTATGTTCAGTTAGTTCTCTGTTATACCCATAATCATTCAAGTTGAATGGTCACGGGTATATACCAAATCAATATTTTTAAACTTCCCTACAATTAAAATTATCGTTAACACTGCTAGTCCTAAGCTGCTTATTTGATAACACCGTGTAAATACTTCTAATAAACGACTGAACTCAGATAAACAAAGTCATATTCATTAAAAAATCTATCACTTTTTTTTAACTTTTTTTACGAATACCTACCATCCATCAGAACGTTTCATCCCTGTTTATATATTGTGCAATAATTAACTAGTTAGTTGAACTAACAAACAATAATAATATCGATATTTATCGGGGAAATACCATGCAAATAAAAACTATAGCAAAAGCAATATACTTAACACTTGCCTCAGCGACACTAACGCCTGCGCTTTATAGTGCTACGCTACATGCAGCCGAAGCTAAAAAAGACACTACCAGCGGCTTAGAAATAATTGAAGTCACAGCCCAACGTAAAGTAGAAAACATGCAGAAAACAGGTATTGCCATTGATGCAGTAACCGGTGCTGACATTGCTAGTATGGGCTTAACCCAAACGGCCGATCTAGGAAAGTTGTTTCCCTCATTAAGCTTATCAAGCGGCGGTGGCGCTTCCACCTCCATTTTTTTACGTGGTGTCGGTAATTTTACCAACACAAGTTATACCGATCCTGCTTTAGCCTTTAGCTACGACGGTATTTATATTGCTCGATCTCAAGCTACCTCAGGATTATTTTTTGATTTAGAGCGTGTTGAAGTATTAAAAGGACCACAAGGCACCTTATATGGCCGAAATGCGACAGGCGGGGCAATTAATGTTTTACCTACTGCACCTATTTTAGATGATAATTCCGGTTATTTAACAGTGAATTTAGGTAACTATGGCAGCCAAAAACTTGAAGGAGCCTATAACTTCGCGGTGGGCGATGCTAGCGCTTTACGTTTATCTGCCAGTCTCAATGCACATGACGCCTATAATGATGATGGAACCTCAGATGAAGATAATCAAGCATTTCGAGTGCAGTTCTATTCCGAACTTTCAGACAATTTAACCCTTAAGATTGGCGCTGATTATGCGAACGTCGCTGGTGTTGGCGTTGGGGCCTCGTTTATTGGTGAATACCATTACCCAGATAATTACTCATTTGCTGAGTCTGGCTTATCTTTAGATAGTGGATTGACAACTGATGCTGCGCAAGCTTACCACACCACCTTATTAAACGGCCCTGCATTTAATTTCTACCAAGCATTTGATAAAGAACTCTATCAAGATAATCAATTTTATGGCATTAACGCTGAGATTAATTTGACCACAGAAACGGGGGTTCTTACGGTCATTCCTGCTTACCGTAAAGGGTTTGTTGATAGCATTCACAGTGTACCCGGCTTTATTGCATGGAATGATGAAGAGTATGAGCAAACCTCATTAGAAGTTCGCTTTGCTGGTGACATCAATGAAAATATCGATTACCTCGTTGGCGCATATTATTTTGATGAAAAAGTGCAAGGAGATGACAGCTATAATCCTGGTGTATTAGCACTTCAAGATTTTGTTGTAAATACCACTTCTTACGCTACATTCGGACGAATAACTGCAAATCTCAGTGACGATTTACGTATTACTGGCGGATTACGCTATACCAAAGATAGTAAAGACATAGACGCCTTAAATCAAAACCTTATCGTCGCTTGTGATGGTGTCTGTTTTGGTGCTCCAGGAACCGCCCTGTTACCCACTTTAGATTCCGCAGAAGAAGTAGATAGTTACTATACTGAACTAGCTGCTAGTGGAGTTACTGCGCCTTGGAATGGTATACCTAACCCATTCCCTTCACTATTATGGACTGACGGCACTAATAGCCAAGTTTTAGTACACCTTAAACAAACGTTAAAAAACTCGTTAGATAAAGATAAAATCACATACCGTTTAGGCGTTGATTACGACTTATCTGAAGACTCGCTACTTTATTCAACTTTTGAAACTGGCTACCGATCGGGTGGTTTTTCAATGGCTTTGGGAGAAAAAAGTGTCTATCAACCTGAGTATCTAGATGCCTTTACGTTAGGGATGAAAAGCCAATTTTTATCTCAACGTTTACGTTTCAATGTTGAACTGTATTATTGGCAGTATGAAGATCAACAGCTCGCGCATTTTGGTTATGACGATCCAGTTAATAAAAGCACCGCAAACTTTACCGAAAACATTGGCGAGTCAACCATTCAAGGTGTTGATATTGATACCCTATACTTAATCACAGAGAACACGTTATTAAGTGCAAAAATTCAATATCTTGATGCTACTTACGATAGCTTTGTTTATAACGCTCCCGGCAATGTATTTCCTACTGGTACGCCAAATCCTACTCAATGTGATACCACCCAACTTGATGACGGTAGTATGACGGTAGATTGCTCAGGTAAAACGGCCTTTGTTTCTCCCAAATGGACAATAAATTTAGGTATTCAACACACGGTTGAATTTGAAGATCATTACTTAGTTGCCTCAATAGACAGTCAATACAAAAGCGAACAATATACTGGCTTTGAATATACCGACCAACAATTAGTTGACAGTAATTGGTCAACTAATATGCAATTAACTTTTTCACCGATGGACGATACTTGGTCAACTTCTGTCTATGTTCGCAATCTAGAAAATAATAGAATCGGCACATTAAATCAAATACAGCCAATAGCACAATCGCTAACGTCTGTTTTAAGCGCCCCTAGAACGATGGGAGTTCGTTTTTCACTTAATTTTTAGTGTAGGTAATAGCGAGTATTCTTCACTTTGGTCGGTTCGATTGATCTTTCGATATTCTTTTTAACAATAAAAACCGTTATTCTTAATTGAATATCGGTTTTTCTATTTAGCTCTACCAAAGCCCCACTCACTATATGTTTAATTACCCTCAATAATAAAAAACAAATAGCTATCAACATAACTCTACACATTTTCCACACATTTCTAATTTTACAGTTATTAATAACTATATCCCTCATAAAATAAGGCTTGTAGCAACTAACATACTTGACCGATACCTTCTATCCATCGGATA
>Ga0105359_10002240_pt1 | contig 16046 bp, 12 predicted proteins | sample GOMGulsemesocosm_6_FD_83659 | JGI IMG/M metagenome (GOLD analysis project Ga0105359, IMG submission 83659) | Methane-oxidizing microbial communities from mesocosms in the Gulf of Mexico - GOM8C Gulf of Mexico | ecosystem: Environmental > Aquatic > Marine > Cold seeps | place: Gulf of Mexico...
ATCCTTAATTATTAAGTCAACCACTTTTATGGTCAATTACACTAATTATTTAAAAACATTGTCTAACTGAGTGTTTTTTAATTAAATAGCGGCGAAACTATAAACACCTGATTAAATAGTGGGGTTTTTGACAGACACAACAAAGATGATGAGCCCACTGACTATTGGCTTTCAAGTTGGTGCTATTTAATTTTAATGTTAAATTTTTGCTGTAACCACTTCTGAATCCATTGCTTACTGCTCGGCGTTTGAATTGATTGATGATACAAACGAACAGCGGTATTCCCTGTTTTTTGTTCATAGGCGCCGAGTACTTTATTTTTCATCTGTTGATATTCCAAATCAGCGAACATTTTTTCAAAGGCAAGATAATAACTATCAATAATATTTTGTGGGGTTGATTGCGGGAGCACCAAAAATTTTTGTACGCCAAAAGCGACAGAAAATAGACTGAATAAGTTATCCCAATGCTCACCTGTTGGCTTTTGTCCTTCAAGACTTGCATATACTTCTAAAATAGTCGGTAACTCTGGAAATTGAGGATCACGTATTAGCTCTCCGTCATTGTTTAATATCCCCATACTATATAAAGGAATGGCAATTCCTTGCTCTACAATAGGTAAAACATTCTTTATATAAGCAGCCGTCGTTTGAAAATCTATATTGGCTAAGCCTTTCTCAAAGGCATACTGCCCTGCAGAACGTCCTCTAAGACCAAAAAAGGTACTGACCTTTAAATCGAGTAAATCAAAGCCAAGCTGCTGCACCATGTCTAATGATGTTGCTCCTTGACTACCGTATACTAATTTTTTATCTCGAAGTACTTTTATATCTGCGGGTACTTTTACCCCTAAATCCGCAGAAGCATAAACCACGCCCCCGGTTGGAGAGATCAACAAGGCTTGCCATTGTTTAAAGTCATATTTAACCCGTTGATCCCCTAATAGGTAGGGTAACTTGGTTGATGCTGAGGTACCTAATAAAGTTAAGCCATCGGCTTTGGTATTTTTTGCGTAGGCATTATCGGCTTTTATTGAGCCACTACCAGGGAAATTCTTAACAATAACCTTGGGGTTTCCAGGTAAGTATTTGGATAAATAAGGGGCATTAAATCTAGCCCAGGTATCGGCACCGCCGCCACGTTTAAAAGGCACGATCCATTCAATCGTTTTTCCCTTAAAGCTTGCCTGTGCTTTGGTGGTACTCGGAAGTATTAATAATAGCCATAGAGTAGGTAACAGAATATAAGTGGATATTTTCACTACTTGACCCTTTTCACTTTGATAACCCTTGGTTTATCATCTATTTGTAAATTGTAACTAGCTAACGCCCCTTGGGTCAAACTTGCTGCAACGGGCATATTCTTAGGGATATTAAGATATCTTGCTTCAAGTTGCTGCCAAATTTGGCCATTGTCTAAATAAAAGGAATACCTTCTATATTTATTCTTTGTGGCTTTAATTAAAGTTACTGGGATAGCCGTTACTGTTTTGTTTTCACTACTGAGGTATTTCTTTCCTGCATTATCAGCTAGTTGTTCGGCGTATAGCGGAGGGTTAATGATCGAGTGTTTAACTATAGAACGCCCTGATAATGACTTTATTTCAAGTGAAGCCTTAGTGGTTTGCTCAGTGGCCGTATCAAATACCACAGGATTGTTAGGTAATAACGTGTTCTGGCTAGTTATTACGTGGTTATCAAGGCTTAAGATAAAGAGGTTATCATAGCAATCAAGCCGTTTAAGTGGCTGTTGAATGCTCTGGCATTGTTGACCTTTCAACAATAGTTCGTCCATGTTTTCATTATTATTTTTAGCCTGAGCCGATTTGAATAAAGTGAGCATAAAGAGCACTAACCCGAGAACATAAGTACTTTGCTTAAAAACAGAGGAGCTGTTGTGATTCATTGTTGCCTTATTGCTTATTGGCTGAGGGCTTTACACTTATCCTAATTTATCCGCTAAATAAACCGGAGTAAAAGTCTAATCAAGTCACCATAAAGCTCGAATTACTAATCGTTAGTAATTCGAGCTTACCATTAGGTTTATTGGTTACCAAGCGTTACCGCTAACTTAAAATGCGACCTTTGCTCTTAGGTAAACTATGCGTCCTTTAGGATCATGAGTTTGGCCATCAAAAGCGATCCTAGTATCTACTGCAGGTGGTGCTTTATCAAACAAATTAGTCACCCCTAAAGTGACATTGGTAGTGGTACCAACCCAGTCATCTAAGGTAATACTATATTGAGCATCAACTAAAGTTTGGCTATCAATACGTTCTCCTTCTTGCTCAGGTGTATCATCACGGTAATCACTAATATAACGAACCGATAAACCCGCCATATGGTTTTCACTCATCCAAGTTAAGCCAAGGTTCGCTCGTAACTCAGGAATAGCACCGAAACCAATAAAGCGATTACGGTTATTAGCACCGTCGAAAACCGTACCTGAATTATCTAGGGCAATATCAAACGTAGTAATATAAGTCGCATTACCACTAAAACGTAACTCACCTTCAAACACGTCATCAATCGTGTATTGGCCGGTCCAATCTAAGCCGGTTGCCTTTACCTGACCCACATTCACAAAGCTTGAAGTGACACTATTAAGTTGTCCTGCAGCATCACGAACAACACGCTCGTCTGGCGTATAAATGCCTGTTAAACATTCACCGTCAATAATATTTTGGAAATCATCTCCGGTTTGTATTAAATCTTCATACTCATAGACAAAATAATCAAGTGAGGTAGTTAACCCTTCATCACCTTCGTAGACAAGACCTAAATTATAGTTGGTTGAGTTTTGCGGACTCAAATCTCGCCCTTCGGTAATTTGTGCGGCATTAAACGCTTCTGATGAGCTATTACATGGGTCACCTGCATTTAAGCCATTTGCACCATCATCTAATGCTCCAGAGCCAACCGCACCGGTAGTGTTTCTAATTGAAGGTGCTTGAAATGAGGTTCCCCAAGAGCCGCGTAACAAAAGAGTGTCTGTTGCTTGGTATTTAACACCCACCTTAGGATCGGTAGTATCCCCCCCTTCATCGTCGCCGTAATCTTCATAACGCAACGCTAACTGTATTTCTAATTCATCAGAAGCAGGAATTAATGCTTCAGTATAAAAAGCATAGGCATCTTGTTTTGCATCAACAATCGAGAATACAGGATCGGCTCGACCATCTAATCTAAATTCGGAAAGGCTGTCAGCAATATCTGAATAGCTAAATTCACGCCACTGCGCACCAAAGGCCATTGACACCATATCACCATTAGGTAATTCAAAAACATCCCCGCTCACCGTAACTTCAGCCACTTTTTGAATAGACTCAGAAACAAAAGTTCTATGCGCCGAAAACAACTCAATATCCGCGGCGGTATTACCTGCCAGTGATGAGCCATCTTTAAGTGAAACTGCTTCCGGATTTGCCGTGGAAAGGCCGAATGGATTCCAATCTCCTGACAAAATAGCACTCGCATAAGCGTCGCCATTATAACTACGCGGCTGAATATCGGTCATTTTTGAACGGGCATACATATAAGAGGCGTTCAAAAACAACTCATCAGTGAGCGCAACATCTAAACCAACTAAGGTACGAGTATTATCAAATTGACGCACGATATCTGCCGCATTTTCTCCATCATATGCTGAAGTTAACGGGCGTTGACGGACTATAACATCTACCGCTTGGTTAGGATCTGCAGCGATAGCCGCTTCATCCCAAACAATACCGCCATTATTATCACTAACAAAATAATTGAACGCATGTTCAGCCGGTACCAAAAACCCGCCGTCATCAGTAGTGGTTCTTAACACCGCCCCACCAATGGCATCACGAACCTCATTGGATGAGAAACTCAACTCTGAATATAGTTGTACATTTTCACTAAGTGCATATTCAAATTGGGTGAAGGCTTGTAAGCGTGTTTCTTCAGCAATTAACCGTCGTTGGTTGATGAAGTTGTAACGACAATTATTGCTTGCTTCAAAATTACCAGGACCCGACTCGGCACAATAAGGGTCAGCTACTGTTGCCCCTGTACGTGAGTAGCCCTCAGCACCTAATTCTGCTAGCTGATAACGCCCTGCCCCAGTACCAGAGTCAAATTGAGAATCGGTACTTAAACTATTACCGTTGTTGTTGCTACGCTCTTGAATAAAATCAAAATCGCCGCGAAAGTTACCGGTTTGCTCGTAATAGTTAACAAAGGTTGAGAACTTGCCTTTATCGAATGAAGACCCCACCGCAGCATTAAGTTGATAAGCATTATTGGTTGCATCACGCGTTTCAGCGCCAAACTCAAAGCCTTCAAAGTTACGACGAGTAATAATATTAACCACACCGCCAACCGCTTCTGAGCCGTAGGTAGCCGACGCGCCGTCGGTTAACACTTCAACACGCTCAATCATATTTACCGGATATTGATTAATGTCGGTGAAGAAGAAACCATCATCACTCGCCACTGGCGATAAACCGGCTCGACGGCCATTAACCAACGTTAAGGTCCCACTTACACCCAGACCACGCAAACTAAACTGTGATAACCCTTGCCTAGCATTTTGGCTTGAAGACATTTCTGAGCCCGCATTGACGGATAAATTTTTAAATAAATCTTGTACTTGGCCAGCGCCAGACATTTCAATCGCTTCCATTCCCATAACTTGTACAGGCGAAGCTGACTCAATATCAATATTACTACTACGTATATTTGAACCGGTGACGGTAATGCGCTCAGGCTCTTTTTCTAGTATTTCTTCAGCAAGTGTTGCACAGCTAAACCCAATTAGGTTGGTTACTATGGCTACTTGAATGCATTTTGTTATATATGCTTTTTGCATTTTTCTTACCCCAAAGTCTTTGATGAAAATGATTAAAGCGATACCTAAAGTCAAATTAATAGAAAGTCACGGTTAACTGAATTACCACATTAAATAATTGGACAATTTTTTCACTTCACATATAGTATAAATAGTTGAACTTTCAGTTACCTTTCAACGACTAGCTTTTCAGGAAGTTTCTCAAACCACTACAACAATAAGTTACAAATCAGCATGATAGCATTAATTATCGAAGACACCGAAGAGATTGCCGACTGTATAAAACAGTCATTACAGCACTTAAATATCACCTCAGATCATTTTATTACCGGCAAATTAGGCTTAAGTGCCTGCGACATTACCGAATACGATTTACTCATTTTAGATCTTAATTTACCTGATATGGATGGCTTAAAAGTACTTGCACGTTTTAAAAAGCATTTTCCCAATACACCCGTATTAATCGTTTCAGCCAGGATCACGGTTGAAGATAGAGTGAAAGGCTTAGATCTCGGCGCGGATGATTATTTAATTAAGCCTTTTGATTTAATTGAATTCGAAGCCCGAGTAAGGGCATTATTTCGACGTTCTGAAAATGAACGCATCACCAAAATATCATTCGGTGAGTTAGATTTTGATCAAAATACTAAAGAATATTGGCTGCAAGCTATCTCACTTGAATTAACCCCCAGAGAAAGCTCGGTATTAGAATTATTGATCAGAAAAAATGGCAAGGTGATGAGTAAAGAAAGCATTGCTGCGCATATATTTAATTTTGAAGACGGTGCTGATGTTTCTTCAATTGAAATTTATATTCATCGCTTACGTAAAAAGTTAGGTCAATCCAATGTCGCTATTACCACCAAACGTGGTTTAGGTTACTCACTGTCCTTAGTTCAATAGCGAGATATAATGTTTAAATCACTGCATAGCCGCTTACTCGGCTGGCTAATTGTGCCGCTATTATTTATGTCGTTTGCCCATTTTGCTACCTCGTATTATGACATTCGAAAGTCGACCGAGCAGATCTTCGATAAATTATTAATCACCTTAGCACTGACCATTTCTGAGCATGCGATATCTTCTGATGGCGATTTGTTAACTGAAGATGTGTTAGCGGTGATTAAAAACACCACTAATGATGATTTATATTATAAGGTGATTGGCCCCGACAATGCTTTTATCATGGGCTATGAAGAAATTCCTCCGCCTACCGATGAGTTTAACGTGCTCGACAGTAATATTAAATTATACGACACCATTTTTCTCGATCAAGAAGTGCGAGTTACTGCGGTAAAAACCTTAATTAGTAATGAAAATTATCAAGGCTGGATGACCGCTTATGTCGCGCAAACGTTAGGCGATCGTGAAGAATATATTCAAGCGTTTCTTATTGATGATCTCTATCGTATCGGTATCTTAATTATTATCACCACGGTCTTACTTTCTATTGGGGTATCACTTGGTCTTAGACCATTGAAAAAGGTTGAAATTTCGGTACAACAGCGCTCTCCTTTTGACTTGCACCCCATTAAAAATGAGAAACTTCCGCAAGAAATTTCGGGCTTAGTCGGTGAGCTAAATGCTTTATTAGCGCGATTAAAATCGCACTTAGTGTTAACAAAGCGCTTTGTAGAAAATGCTGCTCATCAGTTGCGAACCCCAGTAACCGCACTATTACCGCAAACAGAGCTGGCCTTAAGAAATGCTGAAAGTGAACGCGAGCGCTTGGCATTTACCAAAATAAAAAAAAGCGCTACCACCATAGCGCGTCTTACCCATCAGTTATTAAATTTAACCTATGCCGAATCGATCTCTATTGGTCAATATGATTTTCCCAGCATTGATTTAAGCAAGGTAGTCTCCAATGTATGTAAAACCATTGGTGATACCAATCCAGCCGTAACCATTAAGCAAAATTTATCATCCGCCCCCGCTTTTGCCATTGAAATGTTTATCGAAGAAGTCATTAAAAACTTGCTCGACAACTCGATAAAATACTGCGGCGACCACGTGATTATTACCATTACCACCGAGCAAAAAGATGGCTATGCATTTTTAACCGTCATGGACAATGGCAAAGGTATTCCTGATGAATATAGAGATAAGGTTACCGAAAGATTTTTCCGCCTTGAAACCGACAGCACCGGCTCTGGACTAGGGTTAGCGATTGTCGCTGAAATTGTTGGTACTCATAAAGGTACCCTCACTATCCGCGCTGGAGAACATGGACAAGGTACTGCCGTTAGTTGTTGCTTTCCAGTCGCAAACGAGATTCAGCACTAATTAGCCATTTAGCTCAGTGGCTTTGTGAGCGTAACCACTGCTCTAAATTAGCCAGTGCTAAATGGTGTATTTGCTCCGGTAAACAATAAAAGTAATACCCTTGCCTATCTTCAATGACCGTTTGCCCAAGCTGAAATAACAGTGACGTTTTTAGCATCGGTTTGACGAAAATGTGTTGCGTCACTAATATGCCCATACCCGCAGAAACCGCCTCAAGCGCTTGCGCGCTATTAGGAAAAACCAGCCGGTTAACCGCGTTGGGCTCAGCGATATTATTGTGCTGACACCAATGAGTCCAATCATTTATCCGTAAAGGACTCTCGACATAAATAGCACTGTTTTCTGCTAACGCGCTGGCAATATCTGCATATTGTTTATGGCTCACTAGCAACAGTTCACTGTCTGCTAATTTAGTGCTGTGCAGGTCGGTAAAGTTATGTTGATGTCCATATCCTATGCCGGCATCAACATTTAGCGGTAAGTTGTCAATATCAGATCCTGGTTCAGCAACTACTTTGATTGTTAACTCAGGATGACTGGCTTTGAGTAATGTTAATAACGGAATAAACCAGCGTAGCGCCAACGTAGTGACCATTTTCACGGTAATAGTATTGCTACCTTCCCTTTGCTGAAATTGTTTAGTGGCCATGGCCAGTTGATTTAATGCCCCACTAATTTCGTCAACATACTGTTTAGCATTGTCAGTTGGCGCTATATTTCGGCCACTTTTGACTAATAAGGGGTAACCTAACATATGCTCCAACTGCTTAATACTTTGACTCACCGCAGAATGGGTGATATTTAGCGCTTTCGCAGCCCTGCTAATGCTACTGTATTTAGTAACGGCCGCTAACACTCGTAATGACTTTACTGAGGGTAACCTCATTAAATTTTGCATAACACCTCAACGTTTATATTGGCTACGCTCAACACCATCATTTGCTAAACAAAGTTCAAATGTCAAAACAAAGCAAAGAAAAACCTCTGAGCAGTGATAAATAACCACCACAATCAATAACCAAAAAAAACAACCAATAAACAGTTAAGTAAAACTTACCTATTACGTTAAAAGTACTCGCTAGTAATGCGACTGTCAATGATAAAAAATGTCTATGCCTTAGCGATGAACAACATTAAAAGATAAGAATAACTAACAGATAACAACCAATAATGAGATGAATACCAGCTAAGCCCTAGGTTAATACAAAGTCAATACAAGCTAAATGTTTTTTGGGAGGATAACTTGAGAGAAAAACAACACAACATATTAGTGGTAGGTGGTGGTAATGCCGGTTTATGTGCCGCAATTACAGCACAAGAAGCCGGTGCACAAGTGACACTGTTAGAGCTGTCAGATCAACTTGATCGCGGCGGTAACTCCAAGCATACCCGTAACTTTAGAGTAATGCATAAGGCACCTACTACAACCCTGCCTGGTAGTTACACTGCACAAGAGTATTACGATGATTTAGTTAAAGTAACCCAAGGCAATATGGATCACGAATTAACTAAATTGATGGTTGAACAAAGCGCTGAATTACTGCCCTGGTTGGAGGATAAAGGCATTATCTTTCAACCATCATTAGCCGGTACGCTTAACTTAAGCCGTACCAATGCTTTTTTTTTAGGCGGCGGTAAAGCACTGGTAAATGCTCAATACTTACATGCAGAAAATATCGGCGTTGATATTTACTACCACGCAAAGATAACTGAACTTAACATCGAGGATGGGAAATTCACCCAAGCAACCGTTATCCAACAAGGCTTTGAATACACCCTGCGCGCCGACGCCATTATTTTTGCCAGTGGTGGCTTCCAAGCAAACCCAGAGTGGCTTAAAGAGGTTTGGGGAGCTGCAGCCGATAACTTTATTATTAGAGGCACTTGTCACAATCAAGGTATCGTGTTGAAAAGCTTACTTGCACAAGATGTCGCCAGAGTGGCTACGCCAGAGCAATGTCATGCGGTTGCCGTAGATGCCCGCTCTCCTAAATATGATGGTGGTATTGTCACCCGAATTGACTGTATTAGCTATAGTATTGTCGTGAATAACCTCGGCGTACGATTTTATGACGAAGGGGAAGATTTCTGGCCAAAACGTTATGCTATCTGGGGGCGTTTAGTGGCCCAACAACCAGATCAAATAGCTTATTCAATTATTGACTCCAAAGTAACCCAGCAATTTATGCCGCCAGTATTTCCTTCTATCAAGGCAGACAGTATTGCAGAATTAGCAGCATTAATTTCGGTTGACCCAACAACATTACAAGATACCGTGACACAGTTTAATACGTCACTAACCGCACAAGTGCCAGAAAATTCTTGTGTGAATAACGCTAACGGTAACAACACCGCGTATAGCAGCACTTTACCTCCCCAGTATAATACCGACATATTAGATCAATGCAGCACCGATGGGATCACACCTAAAAAATCACACTGGGCCTTAGCTATTAACACGCCACCTTTTTACGCTTATCCATTAAAGCCGGGCATTACCTTTACTTATCTAGGCGTTAAGGTAAACGCTAACGCTCAAGTGATGATGAGTAACGGTCAGGTAAGTGAGAATATGTATGCCAGTGGCGAAATAATGGCAGGTAATATTTTAGGGCAAGGTTATTGTGCCGGTACCGGCATGGCTATTGGTGCCGTTTTTGGTCGAATCGCAGGAGAGCATGCCGCATGTCAGTTCAAATAATTAACAGTATTGATATTACTGAGCAACACACCACTCATGCAGCCGCTTTACTTGAAGCAAAACGCCTAGCTGAAATTTGTAATGCTTGTCGCTATTGTGAAGGCTTTTGTGCCGTGTTTCCGGCCATTGCGCAGCGTCGCAGTTTCGATGAGCCAAGTCTGGATTATCTTGCTAATTTATGTCACAACTGCACCGCTTGTTATCATGCTTGTCAGTATGCACCGCCTCATGAATTTAGTATTAACTTACCTAAAGCGCTTGCTGAGTTGCGTGCTGAGAGTTATCAAAAATATGCTTGGCCAAAACCATTAGGCATACTATTTGAGCGCAATGGCCTAATGGTCACCTTGGCGATAGCGTTAAGCTTAATGTTAATTATGTTTGCCTCCATACTGTTTCAAGAGCCCGACAACTTATTCGCTCAGCACCAAGGTGCCGGTGCTTTTTATCAAGTGATCAGCCATCAAGTCATGGTTACCTTCGCTGCCACGAGTTTTGTTTTCTCTGCGCTAGCGATAGTGATGGGATTTATCAACTTTTGGCGCGCAAGTAAACAGCCTTTACGTAAGCTATTCAAGCCAAAACCCTTAACTAAAGCGATTAAAGCGGCGGTAACGTTGCAATATTTAGGTGGTGGTGCCGGACAAGGCTGTAATAACCATGATGCCTCGTATGCGAATACCCGTCGCTATTTTCATCATGCCATGGCGTGGGGATTTATGCTCTGCTTTGCCGCGACAGTTGTGGCAACAATATATGAGTATGGCTATGGGGTAATATCTCCCTTCCCTGTTTTCAGTGTGCCGGTGATCTTAGGCAGTATTGGCGGCATTGGTTTGATTGTTGGTCCTGTGGGTTTACTGTGGTTAAAAATAATTGCCGATCATCGTACGCAAGCAATAAAACAGTTGGGTATGGATTACGCATTTTTATTGTTATTACTATTAATTAGTATCACTGGCTTTCTCTTGCTCGGGTTTCGTAGCGGCTCAGCGATGGGAATATTACTGACCATTCACTTAGGTTTTGTATTCGCACTATTTGTTATCTTGCCATACAGTAAATTTGTCCATGCCAGTTACCGCTTAGCCGCATTAATTCGTTACTACCTTGAGCATGAACAAGCCAAGTAAGCTCTCCCGTTACTTGCACAAGGTACGCTTAGTTCAAGGTTAACCTAAGCAAAAAAGCCCGGCGATACTTATTAGTATCACCGGGCTTTTATGTATTAACAAATGAATCACCTATCTCAAAGACTGAACTGTCTGCAAATGAAATATCGAACAACGTGCTGTAACTATACTACTTAGCGACTTTACGACTAAGCATGGCCACCAATTTTCCGCCAAAGAGTGATAAACATAACAACACTAAAATAATAATAGTCACTGGGCGCTCCAATAAATAGCTCCATAGGCCCCCACTAATTTGGTAACTATGAATTAACGACTCTTCAGCCATTCCGCCGAGTAAAAGACCAATCACGGCTGCAGGTACAGAGTAATCAAATCGCTTAAATATCCAACCCACTAAGGCAAAGACCATCACCGTAATTGGTCCCGTTAAATCACCGGTTAACCCAAAAGCACCAAAAACGGATAGGGATAATACTGACGGTACTAAATAATTCATCGGCACTTTAACCACATTAGCTAAAATGGGTATGAACATCAATCCTAATAAAATCAGTAAGAAAGCTTGACCAAAATTAGCGAAAACAATGGCATAAACAATATCGGTTTGTTCGCGAATAAACTGCGGACCACCGGTAATATTATGCATGGCAAAGGCTGCTAACATTACCGCCGTTGCGCCGCCGCCAGGAATACCTAACGCTAACAATGTCGCCATTGAGCCGGCTTCAGAAGTACTATTAGCCGCCTCTGAAGCAACCACACCAGCGGGATTACCTTTACCAAATGATTCAGGTTTTTTATCTTTTCGTTTGGTTTGAATATAAGACAGCAAGTTTGCTACCGATGAACCAACGCCAGGGATCGAGCCAACAAACACACCAATTAAACTACCGCGCACCAATACCCACGGGTAACTAAAGGCCAACTTAAAGCCGGCGATAATTTCTTTGACGCTTACTTTTCGTAATGATTCGTCTTTCACTAAGTATTTAGTATTCACTAATTTGAATAACTCTGATGCGGCGAACATGCCCATCATCGCTGGAATGGCGGGGATACCATCAAGTAAATATATACTCCCCATCGTGCCACGAGTAACGCCTGCCTCACTGTAACCCACGGTACCGATTAACAACCCAATGAAACCTGAGATAATGCCTTTATTAATATTTTCTCCGCTGAGGCTAGCAATTAAGGTGATTCCCCATAAGATTACCGCTGCCATTTCTGCAGGCCCTAATTTTAACACCATCTCAGAAATAGGACTGATCAACAAAAACAATAAGCTGTAACCAATAATGACCCCAATGCAAGAAGCACCTAAACCAATGCCTAAGGCAATGTTATGTCGTCCCATTTTTGACATTGGATAGCCGTCAAATGTAGTCGCAATCGAGGAGGAAGTACCAGGAATATTCATCAATATCGCCGGAATACTACCACCGTAGCCGCCACCGGTGAATATTGCCGTTAAAAATAGCATGGCTTGCATAAAATCCATATACAAGGTTAGCGGTAAGAAAATAGCCATCGCCATTGAAATTTGTAAGCCCGGAATGGCACCAAAAATTAAGCCAATTAAAATCCCAGGTATCACAATCAACCAGGGTGTGAAGTCAGAAAATAGCAGTGATAAGCCTGCATATACATCATCAATATTTATCATAAATAGTCGCCTTAATAAGCAGTCGAAAGTATTAACATTGGCATTGGGTATGGCAACATCGCTGCGAAGAATAGCGATATCGATGTGGCAAAAGCGATACTATAACCGAGCACCCACACCAGACGACGCTCACCATGTAGCCACATAAACAAGCTAATAAAAATGAAAGTACCGACATCAAAGCCTAGCCACGATAGCGTCAATACATAACCAACAAATAGTGAAATCACCGGTAATACACTAGCAACAGCTTCACGTTCCGGCTCCACTAAGGCCTTTGCTGTTAAGGTACTTAAAAACTCCACGGTGCATAACACCAGTACAATGGCAGTCACCGGCAGGATCAAAATCAAATTAACGATATGGCTTGAGGCGCTGTAAGCGTCATATGCATACCAACTGACTAGTGAAAATAAAACGATTAGTATCAGTAAATCTGCAATCTTATGATTGCTTATAGATATATTCATGATTTCTCTCTACATTTTTAATAAATAGGCATAACGTTCAAATAGTTTAAAATTAATTTTCATTAATTTTTCTGATTGCTCTGGCCCGGTCCATTGTCCTGAAATACTCGAACGTTTTAATAACGCTTTTAGATCTTTATTTTGTAAAGCACGCTGCATCGCCTTCGCTAAAATAGTAAAGCGCTCAGGGTATTTTTCTTTGAAGGAAGCTGAGGTAGCGAAACCTCTGATGGTGCCTTGCAACACCGGCACCTCAACCTTGAGCGGCGCAACCGCTTTAGCAATAGCAGGAGCGCCCCAGCCTTGATGATCTTCATTACTGACAATACCAAGCGGCCTAATATATTCGCGGATACTTTCAGAGCCTTTGGCACTAATAATAATAAAATCAACCACGCCGCCAGCAACGGCCGCACGGGCTTGACCGCCGCTGTTATACGTAACCAGATTTAAATGGCTTTGCGGAATATTATTAATTTCTAATAATAATTTAGCCATTAAATGTCCGCCTGAGCCGCGAACTACCGAGGCCTTTATCTGCTTAGGCTTATCGCGAATATCGTTAATTAATTGCGGTAAGCTTTGGTATTTACTGCCCTTGAATACAGCAATCAAGTCTTCATCAAACCATTGAAAATTAATATAGGCGAAATCGTCAATACCATAATCAGCGTTGCCTTCTAAAATGGTATTAGTTAAATACGGATTAAAGCCCGAAGCAAAAATGGTATAGCCGTCATCAGGCTTACTAAGCACGTAGTTGGCGGCAATTAAGGTACCAGCGCCCTTTTTATTGATAACTTGCACTGGCTGGCCGAGCTCTTTGGCAAGATACGCAGAAAGACTGCGTGCCATTTGATCGGTGCCACCGCCAACGCCAAAGCCAACCACCATAGTCACCGGTTTACTCGGATAGCTCTGCACAGTTTCATTAGCACTGGCGATATTTATATTGGCGATACTGATGAAACAGCTAAGCCAGCTCAACCTTACTGCGACTAATTTTATCGCGCTAAGCCTATTATTCACGTAAGTAATGGTGTGACTAATTAGAGTTTGATAATTCATAGCGTTACCTTTTATCCTTTTGCTCGAGTACAACAGGCGACAACCCCGTGTCACTGATCTGTTTGGCAACCCCCACAGAAGCAAGGTAATCAATCAAACGTTGCGCGTTAGTGCGCTGGGGAGAGTTTTTGATAATACCGGTAGAAAAGGTGGTTACTTTTTGAAAATCGGTTGGAATAGGGCTAGTAAATGTAGCGCCTTTAATTGGTAAAATTTCACTGATTTGCTGAAAACCTATTTCGACATCTCCGCGAGCAACCACCGTGGCAACGCGTTCACTTAAAATCCGTTTGCTTTTATGGGCTATTTTTTCCCAAACATTTATTTTGGGCCACAATACGGTTGATAAGTAGGTACCACTAGCGCTGGCTGAATAGCCTATCGACTGTGCATTTAGTAACGTATTGATAAAAGCATCATTGGTACTGATATCAGGAGCTGTCGCGCCCTCTTTTATTGCCATACCTATGATCGAGCGCACTAAGTCGACTCTTGACTCTGGCAGTACATGGCCAAGCTTAGTTAAATTATTTAAGGACGTTTTCGAGAGAATAATGACATCAAACGGTTGACCATTATCAATTCTCACGGGAATTGAATCCGGTGCACCGCCAGAAGAAGAGCCATAGTAAATATTTAATTTAATGCCGGTTTTCTGTTCAAATTGAGGCGCAAGTATTTTATAGGCGGTAGCAAAACCGCCAGAGGTAATAACACGTAGTTGATTGCTTTCTGCTGGTATTGAGGCTGAATGAACATTAAAGCTGAAAAGCTGCAGTAATAACAACGGAATTAATAGTGCGGATTTACAGGAGGATTTAAGGGTGGTTAATAAAGTATTAGGATGTAATTTCTGCATATTGATGGACAAATTATTGATAGTTATTCGATGCTATAAAAATAACAAAGTTTCCTTTCAGACAGCTTTCACAGCAAATATATTGTGTAAACTAGTAGGTAGACGTTATCAATAATGGTAGTCAATGGATGTTAATAACAAGGCATGATGCCGATGTGCATACGTAGATTAAAGTAGCAGGAATATGTCTAACTTATACAGTTAAACCTATAGAATCGAGCTTAAATAAAGAAAGTTAATGAATGCGTAGTAGTAGCTGGAATATATAAAATATACATAGCTTTAAAAATGAATGATTTTAGAAAGATTGGATAAATTACAATATTAAGAAGTAACTTGAAAAATATAACTCAGGGATAATATGGCACGCTCTAGAAGATTAGAGCTAAGGGCTATTTTTAGATAAGTGATTGATGTATAGAATAATGATAAGTGGCCACCCGTGTAGGAGTCGAACCTACGACCACCTCCTTAGAAGGGAGGTGCTCTATCCAGCTGAGCTAACGGGTGAATAAAGAAATCAAAAATTTTCTATGTAAAGAAAAGTGGTCGGTGATGCAAGATTCGAACTTGCGACCCCTTGGACCCAAACCAAGTGCGCTACCAAGCTGCGCTAATCACCGACATTTTTTCTTTTCACAACTAAATTGAAGAATTATGACTCTTCGAAATTAGCTGCTTTCAACGGATGCGGATATTACCGAGTTGCATTACTTCAGTCAAACCTTTTTTTAAAAAAAGCTAACGTTCGTTCGCTTTTAAAGCAATTTGCGTGAATAGTATCTAACAATGACCACACCGCGGCTTTACTTAACCTTAACTTAACCTTAGCTATATTTATTTAGAGAACCGCTATGTTTTTCTTATCAGAGTGTTTTGCACTTTTTTGAACGCAATAAATATATATCAAAACTATAACTACTGCGGGGAATATGGCAATATAGCGTCGATTTATTCACTCTTTTTAACATAGCAATTATTCAAGGTTACAGTTAAACATTATGACGGCATCATTGATTGACGGCAAAAGTATTGCCAAACAAC
>Ga0105359_10002242_pt1 | contig 16038 bp, 15 predicted proteins | sample GOMGulsemesocosm_6_FD_83659 | JGI IMG/M metagenome (GOLD analysis project Ga0105359, IMG submission 83659) | Methane-oxidizing microbial communities from mesocosms in the Gulf of Mexico - GOM8C Gulf of Mexico | ecosystem: Environmental > Aquatic > Marine > Cold seeps | place: Gulf of Mexico...
AAAGCTAGAGCCTAAAAGTGAAGAAGTAGTAATTTACAGAGCCAATCCTATGAATCAATTTAATGAATTTACAGCAAAAGCACATGAAACATCAAATAAATCAGGTGTTTTTGTTTCGGAAGTATATTTAAAAAGCTTAGAAATGCAAGATGAAGACAGAATTTTTATTAATGCAAATGGTTTGTCTTTAGAAACAAACGTTTATTTAGATAAACAAATAGATGGGGATATTGTGTATGTTTCTACCTTTGATAAAGACTTAGAAACAAAAGCATTGTTTACAAATAGCAGATATAATATTGCATTAATCAAAAAGGCCTAAGATGGAAGCAATTATTATTGAAACCATTATTAAAGTACTTATCGTTTTAGCTGTATTTTCTGCTTTGGCTGGTTTTACTACTTATCTTGAAAGAAAGGTTCTTGCTTTTATGCAAAGACGCTTAGGCCCAATGAATGTTGGACCTTATGGACTCTTGCAAGTATTAGCAGATGGAATTAAACTTTTTACAAAAGAAGATGTAATTCCTGCAAATGCTTCTAAACCTGTATTTATGATAGCTCCTATTATTACAGCAGCAACTGCATTTATAGCTATGAGTGCCATTCCTTTTTTCCCAGAGTTTGAACTCTTTGGTTATACCGTACGACCTATTATTGCAGATATTAATATTGGTGTGTTATTTGTACTAGGCGTTGCTTCTGTTGGTTTGTATGGACCTTTATTAGCAGGAATGAGTTCTGCTAATAAATGGGGATTATTAGGAGGCGCTAGAACAGCTATCCAGTTACTTTCTTATGAAGTGGTTTCTGGGCTTGCACTATTAGCTCCTATTATGTTAGTTGGCTCTTTATCTTTAATTGATTTGAATAACTATCAAAGTGGGGGAATGTTATCGTGGATGATATTTACTCAGCCCTTAGCATTTTTGCTTTTTTTAATTGCGGGTTTTGCTGAAACAAATAGAACACCTTTTGATTTACTTGAACATGAAGCGGAATTAGTTGCAGGGTATGCAACTGAGTATTCAGGTATGAGATGGGGAATGTTTTTTATTGGAGAATATGCCAATTTATTTACTATTTGTTTTTTAGTTTCTTTGGTATTTTTAGGCGGTTTCAATGATTGGGGATTTATTCCTGGTGGGCTTGCTATTATTTTAAAAGTAATGTTCTTAATATTTTTATTTTTATGGACAAGAGCTTCATGGCCTCATATTAGACCCGATCAATTAATGTGGTTGTGTTGGAAAGTACTTATGCCTTTAGCAGTATTAAATATACTCTTAACGGGTTTGATTGTGATGATAGGATTATAAAATGAATGTTGAAGATTTTAAAAACAGAAACGTAGGGCAGGGCTCTTATGTAAATGTTGAACAAGACGAATATCCGGAAACTCCTTGGGCTGAATTTAAACAAGTGTTTAAACGCTCAATAAAAGGGGAGCTTTTAGGTGGCTTGAAAATCACGTTTATTATGATGAAAGAAGCTTTATTTAACAAACAAATGCATACCGTTCAATATCCTGCTGAAAAACTACCAATAGGTCCTAGATACAGAGCCGTGCATAAATTATTAGCACTGTTGGAATCGGGTACAAACAGATGTATTGGCTGTGGTTTATGTGAAAAAATTTGTATTGCAGATTGTATACGAATGGATACTAAAATTGATGAAAATTCAAGAAAAGAAGTATTAGAGTTTTCTATTAATTTTGGACGTTGTATTTTTTGTGGGTATTGTGCTGAGGTTTGTCCAGAGTTAGCTATTGTTCATGGGGAAAGATATGAAAATGCCAGTGAACAGCGGGCTCATTTTGTTTTAAAAGAAGATATGGCGACACCTTTAGACAAACTTATTTTTCAAAAAGAATACGATGGTTTTGGTGCTGTTTCACCAGATGCAGACGAAAGAGTTAAAAAAACTCCTTTGTTATACTAGGATAAATTATGTACGAAATTATTGCTTTTTATTTATTTTCTTTTCTAACCGTGGCAATGTTTGCTATTACAGTAACTACAAATAATGTTTTATACGCTTTGTCATCCCTAGCTGCTGGAATGATATTTATTTCTGCGTTTTTCTTTATTTTAGATGCTGATTTTTTAGGGGTGGTTCAAATTGTAGTTTATACAGGTGCAGTGATGGCATTATATGCTTTTGGAATGATGTTCTTTGATTCTTTATCTTCAATTGATGAGAAAATATCTAATCCCAGATTAGTATTTGCCTTATCTGGGCTTATTGCTTTATGTATTGTTCTTATTTTTTCTTTTCCTCTAATTGATGTGGGCGTAGTTGCACATGCACCTGTTAATCCTACTTGGGGAAATACTCAAGATGTAGGAATTGTCTTGTTTACTAAATATTTGGTTGCCTTTGAAGTAGCTGCTGTTATGTTACTGGTTGCTATGATTGGCGGTATTATTTTAGCTGGTAAAAAAATGGATATTTCTTATTCCTCTTTGAGTGAAGAAGAAATCGCAAGCTTAGAAAAAAAGGATGAAAAATGACCTTAAATGCGTATTTGATTTTATCCGCTTTGCTTTTTTGTATTGGTTTATTTGGAGTAATTAGAAGAAAAAATCTTTTAATGCTCTTTTTCTCTACTGAAATCATGCTAAATGCTTGTAATATCGGTTTTGTTGCGGTATCAAGGCATTATGGAGATTTAAACGGCCAAATGTTTTCTTTTTTTATTGTTGCAATTGCTGCGTCTGAAGTAGCTATTGGTTTGGGTTTATTAATTCTTTGGTTTAAAAAGAAAAATTCTATTGATTTAGATTCACTTACTAAGATGAAAGGTTAAGATGGAATTTTTTGTTTATCTTGCACTGTTTTCACCTCTTCTAGGTTCTTTAATTGCAGCTTTGTTTGCAATGAAAAAGAAAGTTTTATTTACAGGTATTGTTACTTCTTGTCTTTTAGGCCTTTCTACACTTTCATCTTTTTATTTGTTGTATTTTATTTATACTACAAATGAAGTAATACAAGTAGAATTAATGCAATGGATTAATATTGGAAATATAAATGTTTCTTTCTCTTTTGTAGTAGATTATATTTCTGTTGTAATGATGTGTGTGGTTACGTTGGTATCAACTATGGTACATATTCACTCTATTGGATATATGGAAGACGATAAAGGTTTTAATCGATACTTTGCTTATTTAAGTGCGTTTGTATTTTCTATGCTTATTTTAGTTATGTCTGATAATTTCTTGGGTTTATTTATAGGCTGGGAAGGTGTTGGTTTATGTTCTTGGTTATTAATTGGTTTCTGGTATCACAAAGACTCTGCTTCTTGGGCTGCAAATGAAGCTTTTATTATGAACAGAGTAGCTGATTTAGGAATGTTAATAGCAATCTTTTTGATTTTTTGGAACTTAGGTTCTTTAAATTATGATATTGTTTTTGCCAATATTTCTACTTTGAATACAGAAACAATAACTTTGATAGGAATATTTTTATTTATAGGGGCCATGGGTAAATCAGCTCAATTTCCTTTCCATACGTGGTTAGCCGATGCAATGGAAGGACCAACTCCTGTATCTGCTCTTATTCATGCAGCTACTATGGTAACTGCTGGTGTTTATTTACTTGTACGTTGTAATGAAATTTATGTCTTAATACCTCATATTGGATATGCAATTGCTTGTTTAGGAGCTTTTGTTGCTATTTTTGCAGCCTCAATGGCAATAGTAAATAATGATATGAAAAAAATTATTGCATATTCAACATTGTCACAATTGGGATATATGTTTGTAGCAGCTGGATTAGGTGCTTATTGGGTGGCTTTATTTCATCTCGTAACGCATGCTTTTTTCAAATCAGTTCTGTTTTTAGGGGCTGGAAATGTAATGCATGCAATGCAGAATGAATTAGATATTAGAAAAATGGGGGGATTGTATAAACAAATGAAAAGCACAGCAATAATTATGATTATTGCTTCTGTAGCACTTGCAGGAATTTATCCTTTAGCAGGTTTTTTCTCAAAAGATAAGATTTTAGAAGCTGCTTTTAATGCCGATGCCACATTTATTTGGTTTGTATTATGGACGGGTGCTTTTATGACTGCTTTTTATTCTTTTAGATTGATTTTTAAAGTCTTTTTTGGAAAAGTTTCTTATGATACTAATGCATTGCATCCCCATGAAACACATAATTTTGTTTTAGCTTCTATGCTTCCTTTGGTTATTTTAGCTGTTATTGCAGGTTGGGGAGAACACAGTTTTGAGACTTTTGTTACTATGCAATTGCCTTCATGGGCTGCTTTAAATCTAGCGCACTCTACTGCACTTATTTTGATTTTAGTCACTTCTTTTGTGGCTCTTATGGGAATATTCTTTGCATGGTTTAAATATATTAAAGAAGATGGCTTTTCATCTTCTTGGGAAAATAACCTTATGTATAAGATATTAACAAATCAATATTATGTGCCTTGGTTTTATGAGAAGGTTATTTGTAAATCGTATTTATATTTATCCAAAATAGCGTATAAACAAGTGGATTTAAAAATAATTGATGCTTTTGTTGATGGTATTGCTCATTTTATTTATTCAAGTGGGAAAGAAGCAAGAATCGTTCAAAAAGCTTCTTTATCAAGCTCTTTAAAAGTTATGATTATAGGAATACTTGTGTTATTTATTTTTGCTGCTGTTATTTTTTTTAAGAAGGTGATGTAAATGGATTACATTTTATCTATACTAATATTTTTTCCAGTCCTTGCTGCTCTTATTGGAATTTTGGTTAAAAAAGATTCTATTTTTATCTATGGTCTTATAGTTACTTTTTTAGAATTTCTTTTATCTTTGATTTTATACTCACTTTTTGATGTGCATGAAGCACAAATGCAATTTATTGAAGAATATGTATTGATCCCTTCTTATGGAATTTCTTATCTTGTGGGAATTGATGGTATTTCTTTATTTTTAGTGATTATGACCACTTTTATGAGTTTTATCTCTCTTCTTGCTTTAAATGAAAAAAAAGATTTAAAACAATTAATTCTTACAGTTTTATTTTTAGAAATGACTATGGTTGGAGTATTTTTAGCTCTGGATGCTATTGTTTTTTACCTTTTTTGGGAATTATCGCTTGTTCCTATGTTATTCATTATTGGGGTTTGGGGTGGAAAATTACGCATTTATGCCTGCATTAAATTCTTTTTATATACGTTCTTAGGTTCTATGATTATGCTTGTTGCTATGCTGTACTTAGGGTATATATATTATGCAACTACTGGTATTTGGAGTTTTTCATTACTTGATTGGAATTTATTATTATTGCCTTTTGATATGCAACTATGGTTATTTGTAGCCTTTTTTGCAGGCTTTGCAGTAAAAGTACCTATGTTTCCTTTTCATACATGGTTGCCTTATGCTCATGGACAAGCACCTACTATTGGTTCGGTACTTTTAGCAGCTGTTTTATTAAAAATGGGAACCTACGGTTTTATTCGTTTTTCACTGCCATTATTTCCTGATGCCAGTGTTTATTTTATGATACCAATGGCTATTTTGGCACTTATTGCTATTATTTATACTGCTATGTTGGCGTATGCCCAAGAAGATATGAAACAAGTTATTGCTTATTCTTCTGTTTCTCATATGGGTGTAATTATTTTAGGAACCTTTGCTTTAAATGTTGAAGGAATAGGTGGTTCAATCTTTTTAATGATTTCACATGGTTTGGTTTCTGGAGCACTGTTTATGTTAGTTGGAATGTTATACGACAGGCGCCATACTAAAATGATAAGTGAATTTGGAGGTCTTGCCTCTGTTATGCCTAAGTTTGCGCTCGTATTTGCTTTAATGTTAATGGCAAGTGTTGGATTGCCATTAACTATTGGTTTTGTAGGGGAGTTTTTATCTCTTCTAGGTTTCTTTAAAGTTTCACCTCTAATAGCATCATTTGCTGGGCTTACTATTATTTTAGGAGCTGTATATATGTTGGTTATGTATAAAAGTATATTTTTTGGAAAACTTGATAATAAAAAGAATGAAAAATTAATAGATATTAATAAAAAAGAAGTTTTGGCTTTACTTCCTTTATGTATTTTAGTTGTTCTTTTAGGTGTTTTTCCTAAGATTATTTTAACACCTGTAAATACAAGTGTAAATGAGCTTGTAACTGTCATGGAAATTAAAGCAGTCAAAGAAAAAACTAAAAACACCTTACGATTAATTAATGTAGTAGGAGGTAAATAATGAATTCAAATATTCCTTCTGTTGTGATTAATTTTGCTGAATTAAATTTTGCCAGTTTATTTCCTATGATTATAGTTATTCTAGGGGCTTTAAGTATTTTATGCATAGATTTATTTACAAAAAAAAGCGATAAATCTTTATATGTAATTTTGAGTGTTTTATTTTTACTTATGGCTTTGGGGGCTGTTATAGGATTTTCAGGACCCGTACGTGGAATGTTTGATTTAATGTTAATTGATGGAATTTCTGTTTTAGCTCAAATCATTATCTTAATATCATCTTCATTTTTTGTGCTTTTATATTTAAATAAAATGCACTTTCACGAAACGCAATATCCTGAGTATTTTGCCTTGTATTTATTCGCAGTAGCTGGTTTTATGTTTATGGTGAGTACTGATTCTTTGATTTTGATTTTTGTAGGACTTGAGACCTCTTCCATGGCTTTATACACTATGATAGCAATGCATAACAGACATAATGCTATAGAATCAGCTATTAAGTACTTTACAATGGGAGCATTAGCTACTGCTTTTTTTGCTTTTGCTTCTATGATTTTTTACGCCCTCACGGGAAGTGTAGAGCTTAGTATTATTTCTGATGTTTTGGTTGAGTCCGGTTTTGAAAATTATGCTTTTGTAATTGTGGGTGTTATTTTTATGACAGGAGCTTTAGGTTTTAAACTCTCGCTTGTTCCTTTTCATGCATGGGTAGCAGATGTGTATCAAGGAAGTTCTGCAGCGTTAGCTGGGTTTATTTCTATTGTTCCAAAAGTGGCAGGTTTTGTAGTAGCTTTACGATTCTTTGAGATTTTTGTAGCTGCACGCGATCCTTATGTCGAAGCTATTTTATATGTGATTGTTGTTTTAACCATGACTATTCCTAATATTCTTGCATTATTACAAAAAGATTTAGCAAGAATGTTGGCTTATTCTTCTATTTCTTCTGCTGGTTTTGTGATGAGTGCTGTTTTAATTGGTACCACTCAAGCCACACAAGCAATGTTTTTGTATTGGATTTTGTTTCTTGTTGTAAATCTAGGTGTATTTACATTACTTTGGGCGATGAGAAATAAAGACTATGAAAATTATGAATCTGATTATTCTTATAATAGATATGCAGGACTTGTAAGAAGTTCTAAATATACTGCTATTGTAATGGCTTTGTTTATGTTAAGTTTAGCAGGTATTCCTCCTTTAGCAATTTTTTGGGGAAAGATGTATTTAATTGGAAGTGCAATTAACTCTGGCATGATATATTTAGCTGTAATTATGGTTTTAAACTCTGCTATTGCAGTGTATTATTATTTACGACCTATTGTAGTAATGTTTTTGTTAGAGCCTAAAGGTGAGATACCAAAAGCGTTAAGCAACTCTTCAAAAGCCTTGCGTTTTGTTTTAGGTACTTGTGCTATTTTTACTTTGATAAGTGTTTTTTTAATAGAACCCTTGTTAAACATTATTTTATTTTATGTTCAAAGTTCAGGTTTCTAAATTTCCTTATGGAAAATAAATTGATAACTTGTTACAATCACAGCTAAACAAATAATTCCAAAACTATAAGGAAACACATTGAGAACCATAAGCGTAGCACACTCCCCTGATGCAGATGATATTTTTATGTATTATGCAATTAAATTTGGTTGGGTTGCCCCCACAGATGCCAAATTTACAAATATTGCAGCAGATATTGAAACCCTTAATCAAGCAACAATAAAAGGAGAGTACGATATTTGTGCTATTTCTTTTGCTTTGTATCCTTTTGTAAAAGATGATTATGCGCTTTTAAAAACAGCTGTTTCTTTTGGAGATGGTTATGGGCCTAAACTTATTAAACTAAAAGGCAAAAATCTTAAAAGAAATTTTAAAGTGGCATTAAGTGGAGAATACACTACAAATGCCCTTTTATTTAAAATAGCTTACCCAAATGCCAGACCTGTTTATATGAATTTTCTTGAAATTGAAGAAGCAGTTTTAAAGGGAGATGTAGATGCAGGTGTTTTAATTCATGAATCTATTTTGACTTATGATGCTAAATTAGAAGTAGAAAAAGAGATGTGGGATATTTGGCAAAACCTTGCTGGAAAAGACTTACCTTTACCCTTAGGTGGAATGTGCTTAAGAAGATCCCTCCCTTTGGCTCATGCTATCAATTATGAAAATACATTAATAAAAGCAGTACAAGTAGGAAATAAAAACAAAGCCTTATTATCTCGCATGTTAATAGATGAAGGTTTAATAAGAGTAGATGCTCCTACACTAGATAAGTACCTAGACTTATATGCCAATGATGATTCAGTTGAAATGAGTGATTTACAATTAAAAGCCTTAGACAAACTTTTTGAACTTGGTTTTAAACACGGTTTTTATGAGAACCTATTAAAATCAAAAGAGTTTTTAATTCCAAGTGAATACGAAGAATTAAGAGCACAATAAATGATTGAGAGCAAGAATTATTTTAAAGAAATTGATTTCTCTCGTTATACTTCTATAAAAATTGGACCCAAAGCCCAAGTACTTGTAATAAATGAAATAAACACATATGAAGATTACAAGATATTTGGTTTGGGGAACAATGCCTTAATTTCATCCACGCATCCAAAATTTGCAATATTAGGCGAAAATTTTTCCTATATTAAAGAAAAAGACAATCTTTTATATGTAGGATGTGCTACAAAATCAGCCAAACTATTAAACTATGCTAAAAACAATAATATTAAAAACATGGAATTTTTAGGAAAATTGCCTGGTAATATGGGGGGTTTAGTAAAAATGAATGCGGGTTTAAAAGAGTGGGAAATATTTAATTATATTCATTCTATTAAAACACAAAGTGGCTATATTAAAAAAGAAGACATCGAATATACTTATAGACATACAAATATAAATGAGATTATTTATGAAGTCGTTTTTAATATTGAAGCTGGTTTTTCAAAAGAGAAAGCAGAGCTTTTTAAAAATATGAGAGACAATCAACCCCAAACACCAAGTGCTGGTTCTTGTTTTAAAAACCCTAAAAATGACAGTGCAGGACGCTTAATTGAAGCGGTTGGATTAAAAGGTTTTGAGCATGGAGGTATGAGTTTTTCAATAAAACATGCAAACTTTTTAGTTAATAATAATAACGGAACATACGAAGAAGCCAGATATTTAATCAATTTGGCCAAAGAAAAAGTCAAAAAAGCCTTCAATATTACCTTAGAAGAAGAGATAATCACTTACAATTAATTCTTAAAGCGGTAAAAATAGGTATTCTTGAGTAATTTTAGGAAATATTTTCACATTAATTTGCCAAGATTAAGTATTTTTAAATTTAATATGTTAGAATTCACTTAAAAATATTTTAGAGGTAAGTAAATACGTGAAAAACTTAGTTATCGTGGAATCACCCGCAAAAGCAAGAACAATATCAAAATTTTTAGGCTCTGACTATACCGTAATGGCTTCTATGGGGCATGTAAGAGATTTACCTAAGTCAAAATTAGGTTTTGACCCAGAAGATAATTTTAAACCTCAGTACCTAGTATCAACAGATAAAAGAAAAGTTATTGCTGATTTAAAAAAACAAATAACAAAAGAAACTGTTATTTACCTAGCAGCCGATGAGGATAGGGAAGGTGAAGCAATTGCTTGGCACCTTATTCCTGCTTTAAAAATTGAAAAAAACCCCTTAAAACGAATTGTTTTTCACGAAATTACGCAAAAAGCTATCATGGAAGCTTTAGAAAATCCAAGAGAAGTTGATCAGCATTTAGTAGATGCGCAACAAGCAAGAAGAATTTTAGATAGAGCTGTTGGATACGAACTTTCTCCTTTGATTTGGAAAAAAGTTAGATATGGTTTGAGTGCAGGAAGAGTACAAAGTGTTGCTGTTAAAATCATTGTTGATAGAGAAAATGAAATTAAAGCCTTTGATCCTATTGAGTTCTGGAAAGTAAAAGCGGATTTATTAAACCCAAGTTTAAAAGCAGAACTAGCAAAAGAGCATGGAAAAGTATCAAAAATCAAAAATGAAGAAGAAGCTTTAATAATTGAGAAATCAGTTAAAGCAGGAATCTTTGAATTAGTAGATATTGAAGAAAAAGAAAGTAAGAGAAATCCTGCTGCTCCTTTTACGACATCAACTATACAACAAGAAGCCAGTAGAAAACTTGGATATTCTGTAAAACAAACCATGATTATTGCTCAACAGCTTTATGAAGGAAATGTAGGAACGATTCCAAATCATACAGGTGGACTTATTACTTATATGAGAACCGATTCTTTAAACTTATCTACCTTAGCAACAACTGACGCTAAAAAAGTAATTGAGGCAGAATATGGAGCTGAATATTCTCTTGAAACGCCTAGAAAATATAAATCAAAAGCAAAAGGGGCGCAAGAAGCCCATGAAGCAATTAGACCTGTAAACTTGGCTTTAAAACCTTCACAAATAAGAGAATTTGTAGATAACTCTCAATACAAATTGTATTCATTAATTTGGAAAAGAACACTTGCAACGCAAATGGCTGCTGCCCAAATTGCTAATACTACTTATAAAATTGAAGCAGGCGTAAATAAAGAATATGAATTCCAAGTAAAAGGTCAAAGAATTATCTTTGCAGGTTTTATGAAGACCTATACAGAAGGAAGTGATAATCCTGATACTGCTTTAGATTCAAGTGAAAAGATTTTACCTAATGTTAGCATTGGTGCTGTTTTACCTTTAGAAGAATTAGTTTGTGAACAATTATTTACTAAACCTCCTGCTCGTTATACAGAAGCTTCTTTGGTTAAAAAACTAGAAAGTGAAGGAATAGGAAGACCATCTACTTATGCTCCTACTATTTCTACTATTCAAACACGAGAATATGTTGTAAAAACAGAAGATAAGAAACTAACACCAACACCAACAGGTGAAATTGTAAACTCTTTTTTAAGTGATCATTTCTCTGATATTATTAATTTAGGCTTTACTGCAAAAGTAGAAGAACAATTTGATGATATTGCAGAAGGAAAAATTGCTTGGCAAGATGTACTTAGAAATTTTTATGGGGATTTCAAAAAAACAATTATTGAAAAAGAAGAAACTGTAGAAAAAAGTGACTACTTGCAAATAAGAGAAATGGGGACAGATCCAGAATCTGGAAAACCCATGAGTGCAAGAGTAGGACGATTTGGTCCTTTCATGCAAATTGGAACAAAAGATGATGAAGAAAAACCAAGATTTGTAGCTATTCCAAAAGAGTTAAATATGGATACGATTACAAGAGAAGAAGCCTTGTTCTTATTTACTCTTCCTCGTGTTGTTGGACTTGATAATGTAGGAGATGAAATAAAAGCCAATATTGGAAGATTTGGTCCTTATTTACAAATAAAAACAAGATATTATTCTTTAAAAACAGATGATCCTTATAAAATAGAATTGCCAAGAGCCTTAGAGTTAATTAAAGAATTAGATGAAGCAAAAGCAAAAGCTACTATTAAAGTATTTGAAAAAGAAAAAATCCAAGTTTTAATTGGTAGATATGGTGCTTATATCAAACAAGGTAGAAAAAACTTTAAAATTCCAAAAGGTAAAGTTGCAGAAGATTTAAGTTTAGAAGAGTGCGAAGAAATTATTGCGAATGATCCAAAAAGCAAGGGGGCTAAAAAAGCACCTGCCAAAAAAACTACAGCAAAAAAAGCACCAGCTAAAAAATCAGCTGCTAAGAAAACACCTGCGAAAAAAGCGCCAGCTAAAAAAACAGCGGCAAAAAAAACTACGACTAAAAAAACTACAGCAAAAACAAGTACAAAAAAAGCTCCTGCTAAAAAAAGTACAAAAGCTGCGGACAAATAAACGCAAATAGTATGAAAATTGCAGTTTTATCTGATTCCCATTTCAAAACGTCTTATACAAAAGAGGTTTTGGATTTTTTAAAAGAGCAAGGCGCTACTTTTGTAATACATGCCGGAGATTTGTGTTGTGAAGAAAACTTGCAACTTTTAGAAGAAAATAATTTGCCTTATGTTAGTGTATTTGGAAACAATGATAACTCTTTGCAAAAAATTGCGCATAAATATAATATAAAGAGTGAACCTTATTATTTTAAGAAAAAAAAGAGCACTTTTAAATTAATGCATATGCCTTATTATATGTCTCCAGATTGTGATATTATAATTTATGGACATACACATATTTTTAAAAGTGAGTACATAAACAATACCTTGTTTTTAAACCCAGGAGAAGTTTGTGCACGAGAAAAACCATTTATTGAATGTGTTTTATTAGAAGTAAACGACAAAGAATACATTGTTGATTATTATTCTAAAAATATAAACGAAACAATTTATAGAAAAGAGAGAAAAAACTATGAGCGAAAATAAAACTATATTTTTATGTGCTATTTCTAATATTGAAAGTGGTACCTGTAATGAAGACTGTAAATTTTGTACACAAAGTGTACGATATAAAGCAGATATAGAAAGATATAAAAGAAAAGAAATAGAACAAATAGTATCTGATGCAAAACAAGCAAAAGCAAATCAGGCCAATGGTTTTTGTTTAGTAACTGCTGGAAAAGGGCTTACCAAAAAACGATTAGCTTTTGTATGTGAAGCTTTAAGAGCTGTAAAAAAAGAAAATTTAGGACTTATCTTAATTGCCTGTAATGGAACGGCTAATATAGAGCAGTTAGAAGCGTTAAAAGAAGCAGGTGCGGATGCTTATAATCATAATTTAGAAACATCAAGGGATTTTTATCCTGAAATTGTTACAACCCATACTTGGGATGAAAGATATGAAACATGTCAAAATGTTAATAAAGTAGGTTTACGTTTAGTTTGTGGTGGAATTTTCGGTTTAGGTGAAACACAAGAACAACGAATCTCTATGCTTGAATCCATTGCTTCTTTAAATCCAAGAAATGTTCCTATTAACTTTTTTCACCCCAATAAAGCTCTGCCTTTAGTGGAAAATTCTGTTACAAGGGAAGAAGCGTTTAAACTAATTGAGTTAACAAGAAAAATGGTTCCTAATGCTGAGAAGATTATGGCAGCTGGAGGACGAGAATTAATGTTTGGTGATGAACAATACAAAGTTTTTGATCATGGTGTGAATGCTGTTGTTGTTGGAAACTATTTAACGACAAAAGGAAAATCTGCCTATGATGATATACAATCAATAGAAGATTTAGGATTTGAAATTATTAACGAGTGTATGGCCAAGGCGTAAAATGAGTGATGAAATCCTAATAATATTTTCAATATCTTTTATTATTTTTGCTTCTCCTTTATTGTCAAGGATTACAAAAATACCTACGATTCCTATTGAAATTATATTAGGTGCTTTATTTGCAGCATTTTCATTAATACATGAGCATGCTTTATTTGAGCAAGTAGCCGAACTTGGATTTTTATACCTTATGTTTTTAGCAGGACTTGAAGTTGATTTAAAAACCTTGGTTACCGTTCCCAAACGCATACTAAAAAAAGCTATTCTTTATAATATTCTTTTGTTTTCTATGAGTTTTATGATCACTTTATATTTAGACTTAAGTAAAATCTTTATCGTTATCTTACCTCTTATTTCTATTGGCGTTTTAGCAGCACTTAAAAAGGAGTATGGGGATACTCCATGGATTAGACTTTCTATTCTAGTTGGAATCATTGGAGAAGTGATATCTATTTTTGCATTAACAACGGTTGCAGCTGGATTAGAACTTGGTTTTGGTCTGGAATTTATTAAAACAATGTTTTTATTTATTGTTTTTCTTTTTGCCTTAGTGTTAGTATATAAAGTTTTTCATAATCTTATCTGGTGGTTTCCACAAATAAAAGCCTATTTGATGCCTGAAAATGATCATGAAGAGCAGGATATTAGAGTTTCTATGGCAATATTTTTTGTAATGATTGCTGTAATGATATATTTACAATTAGAAGTGGCTTTTGGTGCTTTTATTGCAGGTACTTTTGTTACTACTTTTTTTGCAGAACACAATAAATCTTTGCCAACAAAATTAGAACACTTTGGTTTTGGTTGGTTGGTACCAATATTTTTTGTAAGCGTTGGCTCTTCTTTTGATTTATCTGCCATTTTTGATGGAACGTTAGTGCAAAAAGCTTTCTTGATTACCTTTACTATGATCTTAATGCGTGTAATAGCATCTATGCTCTTTATTAAAGAGCTTGGATCTGATAAGTTCATCTTATTAGCTTTATCACACTCTATGCCTTTAACACTACTTATTGCAGTTGCTACACTTGCTTATCATAATCATTCTATTACAGAGTTTTGGTATTTTGCTTTTATCTTAGCAGCTATTCTTGAAGTATTATTTGTAATGATTGTAATTCGTATTTATTCTAATATCTTGAAGAAGAATATTGTTTAGTAAAAAATGTAGTGAAGGATTTTTTTAGGCTAGAAATAAAACATATGCTTATGCATATATTTTATTGATTTTTTGTAATACTTACGATATTTCCATTGTAATTAACTTCATACATTGATGGATTATTTTCTAAAGAAATAACAACTCTAAAGTATTTTTCTTTTTTATGATTTCCAATAACAATTTGTTTAAAATTTGCATTGTTAATAGACTTTCTTTTTGTATAAAACTTAAGATTAGAAGCTCTAAAATCTAAAATAATTTTATTCTCTTTATCAATAGTAAATTTTTTAAATACTTTGTATTTTCCTGAGTCAATATCAATTGAAACATTGTCATATTGAATATTTACAAAATCAAGTGGATTATACATTGTTTTTTCATCTGGTATGTCTACACGTTTTTTAACATAAACAATTTCTTGCATAGTTTTTTCAGGCATTTTTATTTTTTGAAGATCTTCAATGTCTTTTTGCATTTTTAGTGTTTTATGTAAAATGGCATTAATACTTTCATCATTCATTGTATTTGTTTTTTTATGAGACATCTTTTTTACAGGATTTTTAGACATTTTGTCTTCAGTCATTTTTTTAGGAAACATAGTAATACTGTATTTGGTTTTCTGCTTGGGAATTTCTAATGTAGAATCCATATTTTCATATTGGCTAGATTCATTAGCATTTTTAGTAAATGCTTGTGGATTCCATTCCCCTTCTTGCATTAAGCGTGCAACTTCTTCTAAGTAAGCATCTGTTGGGGCAAAAGGATTTTCTCTCGCAAACAATGTTGAGCTTAATAACAGTAAAAATATAAAATGTTTTTTCATTCTTCTGGCTCCAAGTTTTTTAATTCAAAATACTCTTTTTGTAGTCTTGCATTATCAAACTGCAAGCGCCTTATCTCTTTTTTGAGAAAGGTCCTTTTTTCTTTTAAATTAGAATAAACATCATAAGAGTTAATTCCAAATAATAAGTTTGCCACATGATAGCTTAGAAACAGTGTAATAGCAATAGAAGCTACTACTATTAATGTAAATTTAATTACTTCACTGTTCTTTTTTTCTTTTTTTTGCATGATATATTTACTTAGTAAATGGAGTTTTCCCTAAATATTGTGCATATGCAATTTCTGCATCAATTTCTAGAAGTCTGTTATATTTAGCGATTCTATCAGATCTTGAAGTTGAGCCAGTTTTGATTTGTCCACAATTTAGTGCCACTGCAAAATCTGCAATAAAAGCATCTTCACTTTCACCAGATCTATGAGACATTACACAATTATAATTATTTCTTTGAGCCAATCTAACTGTAAGCATAGTTTCAGATACAGATCCTATCTGATTAGGTTTAATTAAAATAGAGTTGGCAATTTTTTTGTTAATACCTTCATTTAAAATAGCAGCATTAGTAACAAATAAATCATCTCCAACTAATTGGATTTTAGAAGCAAGAACGTCTGTCATAATCTTCCATCCGTCCC
>Ga0105359_10002249_pt1 | contig 16010 bp, 12 predicted proteins | sample GOMGulsemesocosm_6_FD_83659 | JGI IMG/M metagenome (GOLD analysis project Ga0105359, IMG submission 83659) | Methane-oxidizing microbial communities from mesocosms in the Gulf of Mexico - GOM8C Gulf of Mexico | ecosystem: Environmental > Aquatic > Marine > Cold seeps | place: Gulf of Mexico...
GGTCACGAAGTTGTTGATCATTTCACTTACTGTTTCTTAGGTGACGGTTGTTTAATGGAAGGACTTTCTCATGAAGTTTCTTCATTAGCCGGTACTTTGGGTTTAGGAAAATTAATTGCTTTTTGGGATGATAACGGTATTTCTATCGATGGCCATGTTGAAGGTTGGTTCACTGAGAATGTTCCAATGCGTTTTGAGTCATACGGTTGGCACGTTATTGCAGGTGTCGACGGTCATGATCCTGAATCTATCGCTGCTGCTATCGAAGAAGCGAAAGCCGTAACCGACAAACCCACAATGATTTGTTGTAAAACCATTATTGGTTTTGGCTCACCTAATAAATCAGGTAGTCATGACTGTCACGGCGCACCATTAGGTGATGATGAAATTTCTGCCGCACGTGAATTTTTAAATTGGCCACATGCACCATTTGTTATTCCTAGCGACATTCAAGCCGACTGGGACAAAAAAGAAAAAGGTGCAGCCTTAGAAGCACAGTGGTCAGAAAAGTTTGCTGCCTATAGCGGTGCTTACCCAGAGCTTGCTGCTGAATTTACCCGTCGTGTTATCGATAACGAATTACCTGAAAACTTTGCAGCGACTGCTGAGCAATTAATTGTTGATACCCAAGCAAAAGCTGAAAATATTGCTTCACGTAAAGCGTCACAAAATACTATTGAAGCTTTTGGTGCGTTACTTCCTGAATTACTAGGTGGTTCAGCTGATTTAGCTGGCTCTAACTTAACTTTATGGTCAGGCTCTAAAGGTATTCAAGAAGATGCTGCTGGTAACTACATCTTCTACGGTGTACGTGAATTTGGTATGAGCGGTATCATGAATGGTATTTCATTACATGGTGGCTTTATTAACTACGGTGCTACTTTCATGATGTTCATGGAATACGCACGTAACGCGGTAAGAATGTCGGCACTAATGGGTATTCAAAACTTATTCGTTTATACCCATGACTCTATTGGTCAAGGTGAAGATGGTCCAACTCACCAACCAGTTGAACAGCTAGCCAACTTACGTATGACACCAAATATGTCAACTTGGCGTCCTGCTGATGCAACAGAATCTGTTGTGGCATGGAAACACGGTGTTGAGCGTAGAAATGGCCCAACGTCATTAATTTTTTCTCGTCAAGGTTTGCCTGCACAAGCGCGTAATAATGAGCAACTAGCAAATATTGCTAAAGGTGCTTATGTATTAGTTGATTGTGGTCAAACACCTGAAGTTATTTTAATTGCAACAGGCTCTGAAGTTGGTTTAGCGGTTGATTCAGCTAAAGCACTTAGCGCTGATGGCGTTAAAGTGAATGTTGTATCTATGCCTTCAACTGACGAGTTCGACGCTCAAGATGCTGCTTATAAAGAAAGTGTATTACCTGCATCAGTTACTAAGCGTGTTGCTATTGAAGCGGCTCATGTTGACTACTGGAGTAAATACGTTGGCTTTGCTGGCGATGTTGTTGGTATGTCTACCTTTGGTGAATCTGCACCAGGTGGCGAATTATACAAACACTTCGGCTTTACCGTTGAAAACGTTGTAAGTAAAGTAAAAGCACTTTAATTCTGATTAAATAGAACCATTCAATAAGAATTAAGTAAAACGCCGAATAGGGGGGTAAGATCTATTCGGCTTTTTTGTTATCGCTTTTAATATTTTTTGTAATATTAATTTAATAGCTAGCCCTGACTTTATCCTACCATACAGCCATGCTAGAGCATTCTATTACTTTGCTTTAGTATAAGAAAATAACGCGAATGTCATCGCCAGTAATACGTACATGGCAAGCCAGAAGAATAACTGGGCTCCTGTGATACCACTATCAATGAGATAACCAAATAATATTGGTGAAATAGCGGTAGATATTACCGTAAGAGATGCCATCAACGCTCTTATTCTGCCGATATGCTTAGTACCATATACCTCAGCCCAAAGCGCATTAATAATTGTACTACCAGAGCCAATAGCGATACCTAATAAAATCAGTAAAACGTAAGCAACCCAGTTACCTGTTACTTGTGATGCTAATAACAAAGCGATGAACATAGGGATGGGATAATACTTTAGTAGCTGTATACCACTAAATCTATCAACCATAGCTCCTGCGCACATGGATGCAAGCCAATGAGCAATGCCAAAAAAGACGAAGCAACTGGCAAAAAACATTGCTGTCCAACCCATTTCTGGTAAGAAAAACCCTTGATGAATAAAGATGCCCGTAATAATAAATGGTGCCGCAAGCACTGTTGGTAGCGCTAACCAAAATCGATAGTCGGCAAGTAAGGTTCTTCTGGTGCCATTTTCTGTGGGTGTTTGTGAGGTTTTATTTTCTGTTTTTGGATCCTGCTCAGCATACTTTTTATTTTTCCCCCGTTTAATGAGGTAAAGTGCTAGCGGAAGGTAAAGTAAGGGGGCTGATAGGGCTACAACCAACCAGCTTTGCTGCCAACCATATTGAGCAAGCAGGAATACTACAATTGTAGGTAGTATCATTTCACCTAAAGGAACACCTGTGGTTGCAATACTCAAGGCTTTGCCACGATTCAAAGAAAACTCTTTCATCATTGTGGTTATGGCGGTGTGTGGAAAAAGTCCCTGACCAAAAAAACGCAGCAGAAAAAGCCCGATAACAAGCGTTGTTAAATTATTGGTCTGCCAGAGAGTGAGCGCAGCCAATGAAAGTCCAATGGTGCAGAATAGTAGGAATTTTTCTAACGAGACTTTGTCAATGCTGCCACCAATCCACATAAGAAGTAGACCACTGGCAAGTGTTGCCATAGAGTAGGCTGTGCCATAACTTGTGGCTGATAAACCAAGACTTTCTTGAAAGCTGCTGCCGAACCAGCTGACAAAAAACGACTGACCGAAATTCCCCATGAAAACAGTCATCATGCTAAAAAAAAGCATTGGCCAGCTGTGCCTTATAAAATGTAAATATTCTTGAATCATTTATTAAACTTATAGATTTGGTATTAAATGAGCTCCCTCGAAACTGGCACAATTGACTTTTTTTTGGAGGGGGGGGGTAACAGCAGCAAGGAAATGGGAATGATCATAAGGTGAATAGCATAAACATGCAATTCACCTTTAGCTACCTTTCCAAGACCATATATCCAGATTCAGAGTATAAATTTAACAGGACTAATGCGCTTAAACGGCAATTTTTTCATCAAAATCCACTTCGGTATTTTTTCTATTGCGAAAACGTGAAATTAAAGCATTTGTTGAACCATCACTATCAAGTGCCAATGAACTGTCTTCGAGTTTAGCCAAAATATCAATACCCAACACCTTACCTAACTCTACCCCCCATTGATCAAATGAATTAACCCCCCAGATTGTACCTTGCACAAAAACTTTATGCTCATACAAAGCAATTAAACTTCCGAGTGAATGAGGCGTCATTTTATCAAATAATAAGGTGTTACTCGGCTTATTACCTTCAAATACTTTTTGCGGCGCTATCCGATTTATTTCTTCTTCAGTTAAACCTAATTCATCAAGTTCAGTCTTCACTTGTGCTAAATATTTACCTTGCATTAATGCTTGAGTTTGGCCAAAACAATTTGACGCTAACATTGCATGATGATTGCTCATTTCATGTTGAGAATTAAGCGGCAAGATAAAATCAGCAGGGATCAAAACACTACCCTGATGAATCAATTGATGAAAAGCATGTTGGCCATTACATCCCTCAGCTCCCCAGATTACGGGTCCGGTGGCATAATCCAAATAATCACCGTTTGGTGTCGCCATTTTGCCATTAGATTCCATATCTAGCTGCTGTACATAGGCAGGAAAGCCTCTGAGGTAATGATCATAAGGCAATAGCGCCTGACTTTGTGCATCAAAAAAGTTGATATACCAAACACCTAACAGGCCTAAAATTACCGGCATATTTTCTGCCAAAGGTGCCGTTCGAAAATGGACATCCATTTCATTTGCCCCTGAAAGTAGCGCTTTGAAGTTATCAAAACCTAGGGCTAATGCAATAGGCAATCCGATAGCCGACCATAACGAATAGCGACCACCGATCCAATCCCACATCGGAAAAACATTATCTTGAGCAATACCAAATTCAGTAGCCGCTGTTATATTTGAAGAAACACAAACAAAGTGGTTTTTTATATCGGTAAATTCAGCGCCATTGTTTAAAAACCACTCTTTTGCTGTTTCGGTATTTTTAACCGTTTCTTGCGTGCCAAATGATTTTGAAGACATCACAACTAAGGTCGTTTCAACGTTCAACTTTGCTAAGACGTCATGAATATGCACACCGTCAACATTTGCGACAAAATGCACTTTAACTGCTGAGTTTTGATAAGGTTTTAATGCTTGTGTTATTATTTTAGGCCCTAAAAATGAGCCACCGATGCCAATTGCCAATACATCGGTGAATGATTTGCCAGTATAGCCCTGACGAGTACCATTTTGTACTTGCTCAACAAAGAGCTTCATTTTTTTAAGTACTGCATTTACATCTGGCATAACATCCTGGCCATCTAACATGACAGGGATATTAGCTATATTACGCAAGGCCGTATGTAAAACAGCACGGTTTTCACTGGTATTGATTTTTTTAGCGGTAAACATGCCGTCTCGTTTTTCTTCAATACCAGCTTCACGCGCTAGATCAAATAACAGCTGCAGTGTTTCATCTGTTATTCTATTTTTCGAATAATCAAGTTCAATGCCACAGGCATTGATAGATAGTTTATTGAAACGCTGTTCATCTGCAGCAAATAAATCTCGCATGTGAACATTTTCAACGTTTGAAAAATGAGCTTGCAAGGCCTGATAACTTTTTAATTGTGTAAATAAAGACATACTTAGCTTCTATCCCTTATCTTGGTAGAGCTTATCGAACATTGGTTAGTATAAAATCATGTTCAAGCGTTAGAGTTGTGCTCTTAAAGTGACTTCTAGCTTATTTTGATCATGGGCAAAATTGCGAATGCCTTCGGCTAATTTTTCAACGGCCATTGGATCTTGGTTATGTGACCAACGAAAATCGGCTTCTGACAATCTTTTTGGTCTGATTTTAACGTCGCCGTTAAAAGCTAACTTAACCGGTACATCGCCAGAGTTAGCATCAAGTTCTTCTAGTAAACCTGGACCTATAGTTAAACGGTCACAACCAGCTAGTGCTAATATTTCATCGGTATTACGGAAGCTTGCCCCCATAACAACTGTGTTGTAATCATGCTGCTTGTAGTAATTGTAAATTTCGCTTACTGATATTACGCCAGGATCTTCAGCAGCAGGGTAGCCATCTACGCCTTCAGATTTTTTGTACCAATCGAGGATGCGGCCAACAAATGGTGAGATCAAATAAACACCCGCTTCAGCACAGGCTTGAGCTTGAGCAAAACTAAATAGCAGTGTTAGGTTACAGTTGATGCCTTCACTTTCTAAAGTTTCTGCTGCTTGAATCCCTTCCCAAGTTGAGGCTAATTTAATTAATACCCGATCATTACTGATGCCGGCATCGTTATAAAGGGCAATGAGTTTTCTCGCTTTAGCCAGTGAAGCGTCTTTGTTATAAGACAAGCGTGCGTCTACTTCAGTAGAAATACGGCCAGGTACAATTTTTAATATTTCAAGACCAATATTGACCGAAAGTTTATCACCTGCATCAATCACCTGTTGTTCAATATCATTTGATTGTGATTTTGCCCAGTTGATAGCATCAGTGATCAGGTTTTGGTATTCAGGTATTTCAGATGCTTTAAGTAATAAACTAGGGTTGGTGGTTGCATCTTCTGGTAAAAACTTCTTAATGGCTTCAATGTCGCCGGTATCGGCAACAACCGTGGTTAATTTGTGTAACTGTTCTAGTTGAGTTGGCATTTTTATTCCTACATTTTTGGGGAACAGGGGTATATATTTTATAAGGACTTAATGAGGGGACAATACTATTAATATTGCCCCATTATCTTTACTTAGACATTGTATGTTGTCGACGCAGTATCACCACCACGACCCGTCCAATTAGTATGGAAGAACTCGCCTCTAGGCTTGTCAGTACGTTCATAGGTATGTGCACCAAAATAATCTCGTTGCGCTTGTAATAAATTGGCAGGTAAACGCGCCGTTCTAAAACCATCAAAATAAGTAAGCGCCGAGCTTAAGCAGGGTATTGCTACACCATTGGCAACAGCAGTGCCAACGACACGGCGCCAACCAGCTTGGGCACCAACCACTGAGTCTCTGAAATAAGGCGCTAATAATAGGTTGCCTACTTGTGGGTTGTCATAGTAGGCTTCTTTGATTTTACCTAAAAATGCCGAACGAATAATACAGCCACCACGCCACATTAAAGCAATACCACCAAAGTTTAATTGCCACTGGTATTCTTTTGCCGCTTCTTCCATCAACATATAACCTTGCGCATAGGAAACCATTTTGGCTGCTAACAAGGCTTGACGTAAATCTTCAATAAACGCGGCTTTATCACCTGAAAAGCTAATTTTTGGACCTGAGATTACTTTTGATGCTTCAACACGCTGATCTTTCTTCGCTGAAATGCAACGGGCAAATACTGAATCTGCAATCAAAGTAAGAGGAACACCTAAATCAAGAGCGGTAACCCCTGTCCATTTTCCTGTACCTTTTTGACCGGCAGTATCAAGTATTTTTTCAACTAATGGCTCACCATTTTCATCTTTATAGGCAAAAATGTCTCTGGTGATCTCAATAAGGTAGCTATCAAGTTCGGTGTTATTCCAATCATCAAAGACCTGATGTAATTCATCAGCGGATAAACCCAGCACATTTTTCATCAATTGGTAGGCTTCACAAATCAACTGCATATCACCATATTCGATGCCATTGTGAACCATTTTTACAAAGTGACCAGCACCGGCATCGCCAACCCAGTCACAACATGGCACAATCGGCTCACCCTGCTCATTGTCTACTTTCGCAGAAATTGACTGGAAAATTTCTTTCACTGCCGGCCAGGCTTCTTTTGAACCACCGGGCATGATAGAAGGACCCTTTAACGCACCTTCTTCACCACCAGAAACGCCAGTACCTATATATAACAGGCCTTTGCTTTCTAGATATTGAGTACGACGATTTGAGTCTGGATAATGGGTATTACCGCCATCAATTATAATGTCGCCTTTATCAAGATGGGGGATAAGTTGTTCAATGAAATCATCAACCACTTGGCCAGCTTTCACCATTAGCATAATTTTTCTTGGTGTTGTTAAGGAGTCAACCAAAGACTCAATGCTATTAGCGCCTCTGATATTTTTACCTTCCGCTCTGCCGTGGAGGAAGTTGTCTACTTTGGCATAACTACGGTTGTATGCTGTAACCGTAAAACCTTTAGATTCCATGTTTAAAATAAGGTTTTCACCCATAACGGCTAGGCCGACTAGACCAATATCAGATTTTGCTTTCATTATATGTTTCTCACTTTTATTTAAATTAATTGTCAACGTGCTTGTTTTTTATGCACATTATATTTCAATACATCCCCCTGAAGAGGGGCTTTTTGTCAAGGCTTAGCTAAAAATCCATACAGTTCCTAAGCCTATTGAACTTACCCCTAAACATCGGGTAAAAATATCTGCCATATTTCGGTTGTGCCTGTTCAGTAAAGATTGCATAAAACCTAAACATAGGCCAAAGCAAAACATGCCAAGTAAGCAACCCATTGAAAATAAGGCAATGTGAATGAAAAATTGTGTTTTCATCAAGTCGGGTAATATCATCAGCACAGATGCACTGCCTGCTACACCATGTAACATACCGATCAGTAATGGCGTATGATCATGTTTTAAATCAGCTAATACGTTTTTTCTTTTATTATTAATTTCGGTACTTTCGTGCTTATTTCTATTTAAGTAGCTAAATACACGAAAGCCGAGGTAAATGAGCAAAATGCCAACGGTGATTTCAGCATAATGTACAAACCACTCAGGAAGTTGTATGCCTAAAAAGAATAACGAAGCGCCAAGAAGCAACAATACTCCACCATGCCCAGTACCCCATTTTATGGCGTAGTAGAGAATAGGCTTTAATTTAGATTTTTGATCAACAAAGGTTGCCATAGCCATGACGTGATCGACATCAAAAGCGTGGAATAACCCTATGATAAGACCCAAACCTAATACCGATAATATACTGACTTCTGTCATGAAAACCTCTTAATGAATATTAGCTAAATTGACGTATGGTTTTAATGGCAGCGGCAGCAGCACCAAAGCCATTATCGATGTTGACGGTTAATAAACCGGGGGCACATGAAGATAACGCACTGTCTAAGGCACTTTTTCCACCTGAAGCAACGCCATACCCAATCGAAGTAGGGACGGCTATAATTGGCGCAGCGACTAAGCCAGCAAGGACACTAAATAACGCTCCTTCCATGCCTGCCACGGCAATAATCATCTTGTACTGGCGAAGCTCGTCAATTTTTTCCATTAATCGCCATAAACCTGCTACGCCAAGATCCGGATATATGGGCGCATTAAAGCCGTTAAAAACTAAGGTGCGTTGCGCTTCCATGGCCACGCTTAGATCTGAAGTGCCTGCAGTAACAATACAAACTCCCTGCTGTAGGGTGCTTGTGGTTTTGCAGTTAAAAATTGCCGTTTTAGAATGAGCGTCATAATCTAATTTTTCACGTAGTTCAAGCGGTAAAGCCAACCATTGTTCTTGTTCTAAACGTGTTAATAACACTGAACTTTCATTGCTGATATTGAATTCAATAATGGCTTGAAGATCTTTACTGTGTTTGCCAGGACAAAAAACAGCCTCTGCGACTCCTGTGCGAGCTTCACGGCTTTTATCCCAAGTAAAATTATCCATGAGTTACTCCATGATCTAGGCCATTAAGAAATGCAGAGCCTTTTTGATACAACCTTACCCCTGAAAATAAATGCCCCTGTTGATTGCAAAGATCGTTTAGCTGGCTTGATAAATGCGATAGAGCAGGGGAGGCCGGCATTTCATCTAACTCAACAAATATCCCCTGAAGGGTAATGCGGCAGCGAACATTTTCAATGGTTGGAAATAATTTTCGTGTTCTAACCTCGACATCATCAATAAATACCATATCTTGTGCTTTAATACTGATGCCAGTTTCGACACGACTTGCTAAACAAGGTTGAGCGGCCAAAGCGTGTAAATCAGTTAAGTTATAGTGTTTAGCTATTTGATAAATAACAGCTTTATTAATACCGGCTTCAACATAGGGATGTTTTACCTGTAATTCTTTTGCCGCTTCTAATCCTGGTCTGAAATCTTTGAGATCGTCTAAATTTGTTCCTGAAAATATTTGCCCTGAGCTATGTTCTGCTATTCGGCTATATAAGTTGCTTTTGCAGAAGTAACAGCGGTTTACCGGGTTTTTAAGATAGTTTTCATCGGAAAATTCACCGGCGTTTATTTCTTTAAATACCCATTGGTGACTTTGTGCATAGTGTTTAATTCTTGTCAAAGCAGATTCCGGCACGGCAGGAGAACAGGCATGTAACACAGTCACTTGCGCAGTAGAAAATTTATGTGCCAAATAAGCCAATACCATGCTGTCTATACCGCCGCTAACCGCGACAGAGAAATGCTCAAACTGGTCAAAGTACTGGATGAGTCTAGTTATTTTTTGTGTAATCATATTTACATCTCCAGAGCAATTATAATGATTCAGTTGTATTTTTGATGGCTCTGCGTTTTGCCAATGTTGAAAAATGGTGCATCTGATCATGCTCTATTTTGGTCGTGGTAGTGCCGTCGGGGCGAATAACGCTTTTACAAGACTGGTTGTTATATTCTGTCAGTTGTCTGGATAAATGCTGGCGAGTTTCAAAGCGATATCTCAAACCTATGGTGGTGGTTTGCATAAAACATTGTTTAATAATGTTTTGGTAATCGCTGCTTGATGCCAGTATTCGAACCAGCTCTACCGCTCGATTTTTCTTGCCTCTAGCTGTTTGCGACACGACATCAAGCACACCCATTTCTGCTCTTAATAAATCAAGTGACAAGGCCAACTCTTCACCTGTCATATCATCAATATCAAACTCTATTACCACCACAGTGCCTTGCTGATGACTTGAACTATTGGCTTTTTCAAACGATAAAACACGTAATATATTTGGCATGCCTGGGAATTCTTTGGTGCCTAAACCATATCCACTCGTTTTCAACTTACCTTGAGGCTGACCTGAGAGTAATAAGCTTTCAGATAAATAGCATAAAATGGCCGCCCCAGTTGGAGTAATTCGCTCACCTTTAATGCCGTCATCAACAAATTCGAAGTTTTTTAATATTTCTGCTGTAGCAGGTGCTGGTATCGGTATAAGGCCATGTTGGGTATTAACCAATCCACCACCAATGGGTAATTTTGACGTACTCCAGCTAGCATCAGCTAAAGCATTTAAAATGACGGCACTTGCCACCACATCCATTAAAGAGTCCCAGTCAGCCAACTCATGAAAATGTACATCAGCCATAGTTTTTCCATGTATCTTGGCTTCAGCTTTGGCTATTATCGTCAGTAGTTTGGTAGCAACATCAAGAATGTCGCTGTCGAGTTGACTATCACTTAGTAACTGACATAAATATTGGTAGCTGGTTTCATGAGCATGGCCATGATCGTGGGTATGACCTTCATTATCATGGCTATGGCTTTGATGGTTGTGCTCATGTTCGTGTGAGTGGCTATGAGCATGTTTTTCAGTATCTTGTGCAGCGGATGAAAACTTATCTGCATCATCATCTTGCAAGAAAAACCTCAAGCCACTAATGCCTGCATTTATACCGGTCGATAAAATCGGTGTGCCCGTATTGGCGGGTAACACTTTTGATAATGAAGCCATTACTAAGGGCGTTAGCTCTTCAAAGGTATCTAGCATTCCAGCGATAAACATATCACCAGCAATACCACCGACTATATCTAGGTGGATGTGAGAAATATTTGAATAACTACTCATGATAAATATTCCAAGCTATTTACCACGCTGCAAGAAACTGGATTTTGTTGCCCACAAACCTAGAGCCGGATTACTGACATAGAATACCTCTTCACCATTGTCTAAGGTATTCCACCCGTTTTCTAAACTATCAATAGGGTATTTCTCTAACATCTCGTCTAGGTGGCAATATTGGTAATTAACTGATTCTATTTCCTCTTTGCTGACGCCATCGCCTGGGCAATAGGTAACTTTGAAGCGATTATTGGTTGTACCGTGGATCAAATGCGCCGCTGCCGATAAGTTGTTGGCTAAGTTTGGGTTAACTTTTACTGCGGCTAATGTTTCATCCGTGGTTTTATAGCCAAACTCACGGATCAAATTGTCGATTTCAACGTCCTCACCAAATCTATTCAGCCCAGGAGCTAATACAATAAGCTCGGCATTGTCTGCCATGGCCATACGTGTTCGGTAAATCGCTTTATTGCCTAACCAAGTGGTTTTAAACTCCTGTGGTTCTAAATAGACAATAGCTTTGTTGATAGGCTTATCTAATAAATTCAAATTAAGTTGCTGGCTTAATTTACAGGCTTCTTCATAAGTATTGTCGTCGTTACCACAAAATACCCCTTGCAGTGCCAAGTTACCGGATTTTTTGCCAAGTACGGTTAAGATAAATTCGATAGGTAAGTGGCGTAAATATGCATCATAACCTTCATTTAAAGCCGAACGTACTGGGCTAGAAGCTCTACCCATAATGCGCTCCATACCATAAACAGCACCTAAAAAGTGTGATTTATGTATGGTATCTTCACCGCCAACACCTATAAGTACGTTTTTGGTATAGTTAGCCATGCCAATAACTTCGTGTGGCACTATCTGCCCTACGGAAACAATAAGATCCCAATCTTCTTCAACCAACATCTTGTTCACGGCAACTTCCATGGTGCAGTCTAATTTTCCTTCAGACAATTGACTCATGCGTTCACTGCTTATCTCTCCCATTTTTACTACATCAGTACGCCAGCGGTGCGGCAAAAATAACTCTTTTGGAATATCAGTGCCAAACATGGCATCAATATGACTGTCAGACATAGGTTCATGTGTACCTAATGCCGGCAAAAAGAAAATATCAGCCTGATCTTTTAACTGATGATACAGATACGAAGTGATAAATCCGGCTTTGGAATAAAAGCGAGTGATGTCGGGTGGTAATATCAATATGCGTTTTGCTTTTAGAGCTTTCTGCTCAATAAAGTCATCTAAAATCGCGCGTAAGTCATCGTCTGATAGGGTTAACTCAGTATCGACTTTGTGTATAGGGTAGGTCATACGTTAATTGCCTTAAATATAGTTGCTACAATCGCGTCCGCGCTATTTTTTATAGACGTGGTGATTGCATCTATAGGTTCTTCCAGTGTCTGCAATTGGCTTTGTAATAAAGCCGAAGACATAAAATGTTGGCTTCTGTTTGATAATCGTTGTGCAAGTGTTAGTTCATCTCCTTTGAGATAAACAAATTGAACTTCGCTGTGTAGACTCGACGTTAATATGTCTCGGTAACTTTGTTTCAGTGCAGAGCAAGCCAGCACAGCGCCGCCTGAAACATTCCAGTCAACCATGTGATTTGCTAGTAAGCGTAACCAAGGGCTACGGTCGTGGTCCGTTAATGCTATGCCGCTAGCCATTTTCTCTTTATTAAGTTCAGAGTGAAAATCATCCGCGTCATAAAATGAAATATTGAGTTGTTTTGCTAGCATTTCACCGACGGTTGATTTACCACAGCCACTAACTCCCATAACCACATAAATCATTTTATTTCCTTTGATAGCAACAACCTCAAGACTCTCTACAAATATAAAGATAAAAGCAGCGAATCTCTTTTGTTGATTTGTCCTGACCAATTGTGTCTAGATTATACTCTTGAGATAATGCTGTCAATGGTGGCCTTACCAATAAGGGGTTTTGTGATGTCTTTACAATAAATGCTTCTAGGGTTATTTGATGGGTTAACTGATGGTTCTTCTTTGTTCAGGCGATATTGGTACTTCTATATATTGAATTTTTCTTTTCATGATTGGCAAGACCAATACTTGATGGTGAATGCCTGCTAATAATAAGCGAACAAGTGAAAGGTTATAGGCTCTTCACTTGTTGTTGCAGAACTTGAATTTGTACTTTAACGCGCTTAATTATCACTAAATGACCGATTGATTATCCTTTGGTATTAAAGTGATTGAACATGTGCACTAAACTGGTTTGTTGTGGTATTACGTATATTCGTTAAGCTGTCAATTAATTGATTTTTAATTGTCGTGTTTGCTAATAGATCTGTGCCAAAAATCTCTTCAATGGCTAAATAACTGGTCACTACTTCCACTACATCATCACTAAGCATTGCCTCTGTTTGCTTAAAAGTTTCGGCCATAGGGTCAATAATTTCTATGTTGTTTTTTACTGCTTGGCAGATAAATTCAAACCAAGTTGCTAATGAAAAGCAAAGCAACGTTGTTGATCGTTCCCGTTTAATATTATCCCTTATAATCGGCAAGAGGCGCATTTGTAATTTTTGTGAGCCATCCCAAGCTATTTGCGCCAATAAATGACGAATAGAGGGGTTTAAAAAGCGCTGGATAATTTCATTGGCATAATCTTTTACCGCCATTTCTGTTGGTGGCTCGAACGAACCAATAATTTCATTTTGCGCAAGTTTAGTAATAAATTGATAAAAACCTTCATCACTGGTCGCGTCAAATACAGTTTCAAAGCCCGCTAAAGATCCTGAGTACGCTAAAGTGGAGTGCAAGCAATTGAGTAATCTTAATTTCGCTTTTTCAAAACCTTCAACATCGTTGGTAAAAATAACGCCTACTTTTTCCCAATCAGGGCGTTCACCACGCCAGTTGTTATCGATAACCCATTGAGAAAACTCTTCTCTTTGTATGGGCCAATTATCTTGGGCATTAATGGCTTTAGAAACCGATTCAATAGTATAACTTTCAGTTTTAGGGGTAATGCTGTCAACCATTGCATTGGGAAAAGCAACATTATCACTGATCCATGTTTTAAGAGTGTTATCAAGTTGCTGTGCATAATCTAAAACGGCACTACGAAGTTTATCGCCATTGCCGGAAACGTTATCGCAGCTTAAGACGTTAAATGCACTGGTACCGTTAATTTTTCTTTGTTTAAGTGACTCAACAATAAAACCAATGCCACTGATTGGTGTACTTGGGTTAGCTAAGTCATGTTTGATGTCATCGTGGCATAAATCTAATGATCCGTCAGACGCCAAACAATAACCTTTTTCTGTTATGGTGAGAGTAACAAGCTTAGTACTTGCGGCCGACATCCTGGCGATAACTTGAGCCGATTGCTGATTGGCGACCAAAATTTCTTTCATTGCGCCAATAACTTGATAACGTGTATTTTGGTCTAAAACAGCCAGTGTATATAAGTAATCTTGCTGTTGTAATATTTCTTGCGCGGTGGCGCTCCGCAGTGAAACACCACAAATCCCCCAATTTCCGCCTGATAAATTCATCGCATTTTCGGTATACACCGCTTGATGGGCACGGTGAAAAGCCCCTGGACCTAAATGAACAATGCCGATTTCGGTATTTTCTCTATCATATTTTGGCGTGGCAATAGTTAATGTATTTGCTACTTGGGCTAAATTTTCTTGAGTTAAGTTCATCTTGGTCACTTTTGTTATTTTGCAGTTGAATTGAGCATGCTGTTTAGGTTTTCTTTCAACGTTGTCAGTTGTGTCGTTTGAAGCACGCCACCTTTAATGGTTAATACTTGGCCAGCTGCTCTTGCTGCAAATTCGATAGCATTTTGAGGTGTCAGTCCAGTTAATCGTCCACCAATGTAGCCACCATTAAAGGTATCGCCTGCGCCTGTGGTATCAATAACATTTTTTGACGGCGTTATCTTGATATTTTCAACTTGTTGGTTAGTGATTAATAAACAATTTTCAGGACCATTTTTAATCACTATTTCATTGGTTTTAATAGTGAATAATCGTTTAACTGCTTCGTCAACTGAGCTTATAGTATAAAGAATTTCTTCTTCCTCATACCCTGGTAAGTAAATATCAACAACCGATTGAATATCAGTGATTGCTTTAATTGCAGTGGTTATATTTGGCCAGAGTTTAGGGCGGTAATTAGGATCAAAAATAACTTTACCCCCTTGCTCCCTGTAATCGCTAAGAAACTCTTTAAACATCATTCGAGATGATTCACTCATCAGTGCAAGGGTTATGCCTGATAAATAGATGTAATCATGATTTTCAATTTCCTTTAACAAGGGAAGCAATAAGTCTTCATTATTAAATAAAGCTTTTGCTGCAGAATCACTACGCCAATAATCAAAGAAGCGTTCCCCTGTCTCATCATTCGTGATCATATAAAGACCGGGAAATTTATTGATAACAGCTTTAGGCTCAAGCAAATGCATCTGTCGTTGCCGAGCATCTTGGCGAATTAACTCTGCAGATTGCCCTTCACCTAAACTGGTAATATAGGTAGTGTTTATGTCAAGTCCGGCAAGAGTACAGGCTGAGTTATAAGTATCACCAGAGATCCCTAAGGTAAAATTTTTTCCACTCAAGGGAGATAACTCAAGCATTACTTCTCCAATGATAGCAATATCAGTCATAGGCACCTTTAAATAAATTCTTTGTTTTTATATTTTTATATACTAAACGAAAATCAATCTGTCTTACCAGTTTATTTTTGTTTGTTGAGTTCGTTTTAGTTTGGTGTTCTACATTAGTGTTTGTTTTGGCAGGTTTTTTATGTGTTATATTATTGTGTTGTTATTTTTATTGGTCTTTGCTCTCTTGTTTTTACTGTTTCTTTAAGTTTTAAAACGATTGTTTATTATTGTTTTTTTGAATTATTGGACTTACCAATGATTTGTCTGTTATATTTTACCGTAATTGTTGTAGATAGTAATTGATTGATAATTTAGACGTAGTGATTGTCGGTGATATCAAAAAATTTATTGCTATTTGGTAAGTGATGTTGGTTTGTAGAGAAAAATTTATGATAAAAAAGTTAGTTTTAC
>Ga0105359_10002263_pt1 | contig 15956 bp, 12 predicted proteins | sample GOMGulsemesocosm_6_FD_83659 | JGI IMG/M metagenome (GOLD analysis project Ga0105359, IMG submission 83659) | Methane-oxidizing microbial communities from mesocosms in the Gulf of Mexico - GOM8C Gulf of Mexico | ecosystem: Environmental > Aquatic > Marine > Cold seeps | place: Gulf of Mexico...
ACGACTTTGCAATATCAATGGCGATTACGTTAGTATTGAACATGTATGACTCCCAAGTATAAGTTTTGTCACTTGATACGTTACTCCCAAGTGGGGGTGGGAGTCCATACATCGTAGTCTTTTCAGCGGGGATCTTGTTCAGCACGCCGTAAAATTAATTTATTCTCGTAAAAAACAGACCTGTTACTTATACCAATTACATTAAAAAGGTGATCCCAGCGTCAGTTTTATTGAGCGGTCCAACCAAGATCCATCGTCAAGTTTGAGCCGGTAAATGAACGCGCGGCATCGCTAACTAAATAATTCACTAATTCGCCTATTTCTTCGGGCTCTATCATCCGTTTGACCGCCGCATTTTTTAACATGATATCAGTGACAACTTGTTCAGGGGCAATGCCGTGGGCTTTGGCTTGATCTGCAATTTGCTTATCCACTAATGGCGTACGAACATAAGCTGGGCAAATAGTATTAACGGTGATGCCATGTTCACCGCCTTCAAGTGCAGTGGTTTTAGTTAAACCAACCAAACCATGTTTAGCCGCAATATAAGCGACTTTAAATGGTGATGCTATTTGCGCATGTACTGAGGCAATATTAACGATACGGCCCCAGTTATTAGCTTTCATGTGCGGCCAACTGTATTTGGTCAATAAGAACGGCGAAGTTAACATGACACTAATCATGGTATTCCATGTTTCTTCAGGAAAGTCTTCCACCGGACAAACGTGTTGAAAACCTGCGTTATTGACAAGAATATCGAGTCGGCCAAACTTCTCAACTGTTTGCTCAATTAAGCGTTTGTTGTCTTGTTGTTGTGATAAATCGACTTGAATAAAGTGGCAACCCAATTTGTCTGCAGCCTCTTGACCTAGTTGCTGATTCAAATCTGCAATCACCACATCATAGTCACTTTTACATAAAGCCTGAGCCACTGCATAACCAATACCGCTTGCTCCGCCTGTTATTATTGCCACTTTATCCATTTGTATTCCTTATTATTTTATAATTTTTTAGATAGCCAATAACGTTAATATAAATAAATTTGTCGTCAATTGAAATTCCACCTCAGTATAATTAGGGTATTTTTGATAAAAAAACAGATTTCACCAAAGTAGCAGACAAAAATATACTGCTAGTGTTGCGCTGATCCGGCGATTAATTAAGCTAATACCAACCTAGCAAAGTATCTGATCATTTTTAATGGCCTAGATAGATGATGACTGCGTTATTTCTTTTCTATGGAGAATAACTACATACGTAAAGAAATGCCTTGTCCTAATCAATTTATACTCATAAAAAAGTAGACCACTTACTTACCTAGATTGGTATAACTTCGAATTGAAATATCCGGACGCTAATGCAATGAACACAAAAGTACTCAATCGGCATCAACATTTGGAACAAAAACACTGAATCAATAAAAATAATATTTTAAATAACCACCATTTTAGTAAAGTTTTATTTACAAAAATGGTAAATCGGTCGCTATTAACTATGAAAAACGTCGTTTATGTCGTGTTTGAAGGCATGATACCAACAACACAACACACCGTGGGGAAGTACAATAAATCCACAAGTTAAATCGAACTAGCGCCAACTGGGACAAGCGTCATGACTGTGGTAATAATGAGTTGCTGGCCATCAATAAGCTGTAAATTTAACGCACGATAATATCTTATAAATAATTAGGGTGCAGCGCGATAACAAAACCAGTAATAACCACTAAGCTCTTGTTTGTTAAACACAACTCTAAATCACCTCTCTTTTTTCCGGTTAAAAACAAAACTATCAATCTAGGTTTTTATTTAAATTCAACCTTATAATCTCTCATTTATAATAGGTTAAAAGCTTACCATTGCATTGCCTTACAAAATAATTTCAGGTCAAAACACGTACACGGACAGTACAAGAACCAATCAAATAAAACGTAATCACTTGTGAAAAATACACGATATTTCAATTGAACAAATATTCAAACCGACTAATTATCGAGCCAACCCTGCACATAAAATAGACGACGCTTGTGATGGAAATAAAATTGGGCATAAAAATTATGTTTTACTGCATTATTTTTCAACTTTAATAGCTCGATTGATGCCATTGAAAAAAGTCAAATAACATCGCATTAACAAACTAATTAAGTCCGCTGTAGCTCAAGCGCAGCCTAGCGCTGACACAAAAAGTGACTTGAGTCACGCATCATCAACGCAAAGCTAAAAGTCTAATTGAATCTTGATAATGAACACTGTACAAAACGCTTAGTTATGCGCCAGCACAGTGGCATTAACTAAACGTTAACCCTAATTTCACATCATGTTTGCATCAGCAAATAAGATGTTTTAGTTTAGCCACACTAAAAAACAACAACATACTAACTTAGTTCAGAAAGGTAGTAGGAGTATTTATGAAACGAGAACAATGGGGCTCCAGAGCCGGATTTATATTAGCAGCCGTTGGCTCAGCTATCGGTTTAGGTAATATCTGGCGCTTTCCATATATGGCCTATGAAAATGGCGGCGGCGCCTTTTTCATCCCTTACCTTTTTGCCATGCTAACAGCCGGTATTCCATTTATGATTATGGAATTTGGTTTAGGTCATAAGTTTCGTGGTTCAGCACCAAAAACATTAGCTAAAATTGGTCCAAAATACGAATGGCTTGGCTGGTTCCAAGTAATGATTGCCGCCATTATTGCGGTATATTATGTTGCAGTTATTGGCTGGGCAATTTCTTACTTTGGTATGTCGTTCACCCAAAGCTGGGGCGCAGACACTAATGCCTTCTTCTTCAGTGAATACTTGCAATTAGGTGAAAACTCTCCGACTAACCTAGGCAGCTTCCAATGGCACATCGCCTTACCAATGGTATTAGCTTGGGCAATTACCTTCGCTGCAATCAATGGTGGTGTTAAAGCGGGTATCGAACGAGCTAGCAAGATCATGATGCCGCTACTGTTTATCATGGTTATCGCACTAATTGGTCGCATGGTTTTCTTACCGGGCGCACTAGACGGGCTAAATTACCTGTTCCAACCTGACTTTAGCAAAATCATGGATCCTAAAGTTTGGTCTGCAGCTTACGGTCAAATATTCTTCTCGCTTAGCGTTGGTTTTGCAATCATGATGGCTTACTCAAGTTATCTGCCAGAGAAATCAGACATTAACAACAATGCATTTATGACAGTGCTTATTAACTGTGGTTTCTCTATTGTTGCTGGTATCTTGATCTTCTCAATTTTAGGTTATATGGCTCAAGAACAAGGTAAGCCGTTAACAGAAGTTGTAACTGCTGGTGTTGGTCTTGCGTTTGTCACTATTCCTGCTGCAATTAACTTATTGCCTGCGCCATATATTCTTGGCCCTGTGTTCTTCTTAGCATTGGTTGTTGCTGGTTTGAGTTCGCATATTTCAATTTTGGAAGCGGTTACTTCGGCATTTATTGACAAGCTAAACTGGTCTCGTAAAAAAGCAGCATCTATTGTTTGTGGTTCGGGCCTAGTTATTTCAATGGCGTTTGCAACTAATGGTGGCCTATTGCTGCTTGATTTGGTTGATTACTTCATCAATAACATTGCGTTATTAACAAGTTGTATCGTCGAATTAATCATTGTTGCTTGGTTATTCAAACTGTCTGACATCCGCAGCTACGTTAATAAGATTTCGGATTTTGGCATTGGCACGTGGTTTGAAATTTGTTTACGTTTCATTAGCCCAGCAATCTTAGCGATTATTCTTGGCACCAACATTTATAAAACTCTAACCGAAGGTTACGGTGGTTATGCTACATTTGAACTGGCTATCTTAGGCTGGGGCTTAATTGCTGCGATGCTAATTGTCGCTGTTGTTATCAACAAATCATCTCGTGTTAGCAACGAATCAAACTAGGAGAATTATTATGACAACAGGTGCAATTTTTATGATGGTTTTTGGACTTGGTATTACTTGGGGCGGCGCCGCCTTTTGTATTCGAAAAGCGATGAAAAGCAACAAAGAATCATAATTTTGATTAAGTAAAGTAACTTTAGTTCAGTTACTTTTAGTAAAAAAAGCGGATGTTTATCATCCGCTTTTTTGATCTGTACTATCCCCTCTTGCTTGAATCACATCGATTTACCCCCTATGCTAGCCCAATGGAATCACAGCCAAGGAACAGCAATGTCGCAGCCAGACAGCTCATTACAACCCTTTTTAAACCAAGTTAATCAAGCCATCTCGTTAGCAAAAATTAACAACATTAGCTTAACGCCAGCATTAGCCCGTGAAAATTTTGAAGCCTTGGCGCCACTGGCTGGTCAGGGGCCGAATGTCGCGCATGTTTACGATAGCGAACTGGCGGTAAGCAATCGTACGATTAATGTCAAGATCTATGTGCCGGCAAAAGAGCAACCGCTTGATGTGATGATTTACTTTCATGGCGGCGGTCACCTCGGTGGCAGCGTGCCATTGTACGAACCTATTTGTCGTCGTTTATGTAGTCACGCCGAGGTTATTGTGATCGCGGTCGAATATCGTTTGGCACCAGAACATCCCTACCCTGCGGCAATAGACGATGGTTATGAGGTTTGTTGTTTTTATCAAGATTTATTAACAAGCCATCCGTTATCAGGAAAATTAATTATTGCTGGTGATAGCGCTGGAGGAGCGATGGCCGCAGTATTAGCACAGCGTAGTCAAACGGATGAACTGCTTAAAATTGATTTTCAGATATTAATCTACCCAAGCCTTGATTACAGTATGAGTGGTGCCTCATACCAAGAAAATGGCCAAGGGTATTTATTAGAGACTGAAAAAATACATTGGTATTTCAAGCATTATTTTCAACATAACGAAGATGCCAAGCGAATGTCGCCGTTGTTTAACCCAGTCGATCAGCGCTTGCCACCCGCGCTAATTTTCAGTGCTGGTTTTGATCCTTTGCACGATGAAGCCCATGCCTATTTTGAAAAATTAACCAAGGCGAAAATCCCTTGTCAAATTCGACCTTTTGACCAGATGATCCACGCCTTTCTTAATCTCGACTCCTTAGTGCCGACTCAATGCAAAGAGTTATATCAAGCCATTGGTCGCTTTATTCGTGCGGCGTAACGGCTGCTAAGTGCTAACATCAGTGCCATAAGCCCCAGCCATGACATTGCGCCACCTGAACCACTGCTCGGTTCGACTGCTGCTGGAGTTGGAACGGTTATAACCTCAGGTTCTGGTTCTGGTTCTGGCTGCGGTTCTGGTTCCGGTTGCGGCTCTGGCTCTGGTTGCGGCTCTGGTTCCGGCTGCGGTTCTGGTTCCGGCTGCGGTTCCGGTTCCGGTTCCGGCTGCGGTTCCGGCTGCGGTTCCGGTTGCGGTTGCGGCTCTGGCTGCGGTACAGGAACAGAGTTGTCTATTTTACTTAGCAATATGGTTGCCGTGCTGCTGTCACTTGCTTGGGTCATCAGTTTCATTGATAGCCCTATCGAATTTAAAATTACTCCTGTTGCTGGCTTTGTTGAACCAGTGTAATCTAAGCTATCAGCAAATTGTGCGATACTTGCGGTTTGGTTATCTCTTGAAGACACTTGCTGAGGGTACAAACTAAAAGCGGCGTCAGCTATCTGCACTGATGAATCGCCGCCAGTAATTAGCGCTTGATCAGCATCGATTACGGCCAAAAAACCATGTCCCGGATGCTCTAGTACTTTATTATCTGAATAGTTATCGTCATTTAGCCACATTAAAACCCCTGGAGAATAATGCTCGCGCGCTAGTGCGCTATCTAAACCGTTATGACTTCGTAACTGAATATAATAATTTTGTGGCTCGAGTAAATAGCTACTATCAATTTTAGCAAAACCATCAAGTGTAATTTCATTAGAGGTTGATTCGGCACCATCAAAAAAGACTTGATTAATGCCACTGACCAATTGGATATCGTCTACTAAAAAACCAAAACCTCCTTCAGCATAATCTGTGACATGCCTGATTTCAAAGGTAACATGCTGACCTGCATATGCATTGACATTATAAGTTAGCGCACGCCATTGATTTATAGCTGAGCTGCCCGTCAACACATTATTAAGACCGCTTAAATCTCCTGTGCCCGGAACGGTATATTGATTAGCTAATGGTTGGCCATTGGCTAATACTTGAACATAGTCATAACCAACTTCAAGGTCCCACTGCGCGTACATAGTTAAATGATTACTAGCGGTCGACGGCACACTAATATCGAACGATAATGAACTGCTCGTAAGATTACGATGTTTAGAATAATATTGATAGCTGCCATTATAAGGCAGCTTAAAATCTTGTGACTGCGCAGGTAGCATGACCTTTACCTGATTAACCCCACTAGCATGGTTTACCGCTTCCACCAACCCAACCCCAGTGCCAGCCTGTGTTAATGTACTAGCATTGACTTCTTGTTGATTGACCCAGTTGCCACCATAAGACGATTGAAGTAAATCGCGCGCTAACGCACTAAAGATAACTGGCTGTGTGCCTGTTATTTCTCCTAGCCAGTTTCCTGCGGCCATCACAGACCAATTACCTACTGGCGAACCGATGTTACTGTTGGCAGTATCGTATTCATCTAACAGACCCAAGTCGTGACCGAATTCATGGGTGACAACCCCAGCGGCGGCATCAATAGGAACAATGGTAAAGCCTTCGACTTTAAGTGCGCTGCCAACAACCGGTTGCGGTGTACTGGCCACTGCAAATCGCTGTGACCAAATGGCGTTTGACCCTAATACTCCACCACCAGCTTCTTCACCTATGCTTGAATGAAATACCATGATGTGATCAACCACCCCATCTGCTTCCCAAAAATTACCATCATTATCTAAATCATTAGGATCTTCACGATCATAATCAGCTAAGTTCACGTTCCCTAAGGCGACTGCTGCATTAACCGCCTCAAGGACCAACTTCCCTACATTCGCTTCATTGCCACTGCCATAATAGCTAGCATTGTGAGTGGCGTTATACCAGCCAAAAGTATCACCGGTAAAACTAAAACTGCTTCCAGATTCAGCCTTAAAATATTGATAAGCCGACATTAACTTAGCGCCGACATAACCATCGGGTCCAGCATACCCAGTGGTAGAAAACAACAAATCATTATAATGCTGCACCGAGTAGTCACCATAATACATTGAGCTATCACTAGCTGATAATCGGTTGCTATTGTACGGTAAATCAGGAAAATCGATTAACAATGCTAAGACTTTAACTTCAATATTATTGGTTGCAGCCGCTTGAGCTGACACGCTAAGTCGAGCCTGTTTAATTTGTGCAACAGGTGGAACCACTGAGCCAACTTTATATTGATGCTTATCTAATTGTTGCTGCGCCTTTTTATACTGCTCAATGTGCTGACTAACAGCCAGCTTAATTTGCTCATCACTGGCATTATGGTCGAGTTCATTACGCTTTTTTAACCAGTATTCAATCCGTTCATGATTTATTAATACCGGATCTACCGATACCGGCGATGCCGCCAAGGCCAATACTTCGCTCGAAAATAAACTAACGCATACCAGCAGTGGTTTAATACAATTAAAATTCATCAAAAGTCCTTAACTAACGACATTTTTTATTGAATGCTTGCTGCTTTTTATTGATATATAGCACAACAAGCTGGTCTTGTTCTTCAGTCGGCAGGTCACGCTCAATTTTACCTTCTAAAATTAGCATCTGAAGAATTTTTTTACGATCATATATAGGTGGTGACATACCGCAGCGTCTTTTTTTGACAGCAGGCGTTATTGCACTTTTTGGTAATTGAGCAGCGCTTGTCACCACAGCAGGATCCTCTGCCGGAGATTTTATTAATGCAGACTGTTGAGCTGCACTGCACCCCATTAGTAATGAGCTACTCAATAAGCACAGAAGTTTAAATTTCATTATAGACTCTTTAAAAAATTGTATCCTAAACAGATAAGGTCAATATATCACTATCCATAGTGATGAGAGAACATTTATACCCGTGACCCGCCAAATACTTACGTAGTAATACTTAGTTTGAATACGTATTCATGCCAATAACACCTTGTTGCAACATTGGTTATTATCAATTAGCAAACTAGCTACCTCTTAATAACAAAAAAATTACAACTAGCTGTAACTATAAATAAACGGAGCGTCATCATGAAATTTTCTAAAAAAGCACTTGTTGTTGCTGTACTCGCTGCAACAACTATGGCTGCACCCGCAATAGCCGCCAAGAAGTTATTACTAAAAACCCCAATTGCCTTTGGTTCACACCTGCCTGCGTTAGGAACTCCAATTAAATGGGTTTCTGAAGAGCTGAAAGTTATCAGTGGCGGCAATCTTAAAATGAAAATTTATGAGCCGGGCAAACTGGTTGGTGCTAAGGAAATTCTTGATGCCGTATCAACAGGTAAAGTTAACTCTGGTTATGCAACCGCTGGTTACTGGCAAGGTAAAATACCTGCTGCATCGCTGTTCTCAGCTGTACCTTTTGGTCCAGAGGCGGGCGAGTACATGGCATGGATGTATTACGGTAACGGCCTAAAATTATATCAAGAAATGTATGACCAAGCCGGTTACAACGTTCATGTTATCCCTTGTGCGATTATTTCACCTGAAACTTCAGGCTGGTTCAAAAAGCCAATCGATAAGGTAGAAGATCTTAAAGGCCTGAACATTCGTTTCTTCGGCCTTGGCGCTAAAGTGATGGAAAACCTTGGCGCAGGTACCGTACAACTGCCAGGCGGCGAGATCTTCGGCGCACTTGAAAAAGGTGCTATCGATGCTTCTGAATTCTCACAACCAGCTATTGATAAGCTTTTAGGCCTTCATAAAGTTGCTAAATACAACTACTTCCCAGGTTGGCATCAGCAAGCGACTATCTTTGAGCTATTAATTAACGGTGATACCTGGAAGAAGATGGACAAAACCCAGCGCGCTCTTGTCAATACCACTTGTAAAGCGTCAATGGCCCAATCAATTGCCGAAGGTGAAGCATCGCAGTTTGATGTTATGAATACTTATGCTGATAAAGGTGTTGAGATCCGCTACTGGAGTGACGAAATGCTAGGTCACTTCGAAAACAGCTGGAACGAAGTTGCCGCGACCATGAAAAAAGAAGATAAGTTCTTTAACAAAGTTTATAGCGATTTAACCGAATTTAGATCGAACTACGACTTATGGGAACAAAATGCTTTCCTACCACGTAAAACACGTTAAAAATTAGTCTATTAATGGCCCCTTATTTTGGGGCCATTTTATGTTCAGGACGAACACAAAGCCACATTAATAAGGATATTAACGTTGTGGCGTTATTTTTGGAGAAACATTGTGAATAATATCAAGAGGCAGCCACCGGTTCCCATCGCTGATGCTATCGACAACTTTGTAAAAAAAGTGAGTCACACGATGGCCTGGGTTTATGTATTACTTATTCTTGTCATTATTACCCAAGTTTTCTTGCGTAAAGGCTTTGCCAACGGCCAGATCTGGCTCGAAGAATTACAATGGCATTTATACGCCATCGGGGTAATGTTTGGTTTGGCCTATGCGCAAATAAACAATGCCCATGTCAGGGTCGATTTACTTTATTCAAACTTCAGTAATAAAACTAAGCATATTATCGACATCATTGGCGTACTCTTTTTTGTACTGCCTTTTGTCTATATCGTTTTTATTCATAGTTTAGATTTCGTTAGCGATGCTTGGCGCACCAGTGAGTCTTCTGAATCGCCCTCTGGATTACCGTTTAGGTGGCTGATCAAAGCTGCAATTCCTACCAGTATGGCTTTTTTCGCATTATCGAGCATTTCGCGTCTGATTAGAGACACGACGTTGTTGCTACGAGGAGACAAATAATGGAAATCAATGAAATTTTAGTACTGGCGATGTTCGGCAGTTTCATCTTGTTATTGTTTACTGGTATACCCGTTGCTTATGTTCTTGCTGGCATTGGTGTTATTTTTACCTTTGTTGCCGGTTATGCCGATGAGCACTGGGATGCCATGACGGGGCTTGATTTTCAAAGCCTTGGCCTGATTGTTAATCGTGTCTATGAAATTATGGGCAACTGGATCTTAGTCGCGCTGCCAATGTTCATTTTTATGGGCATTATGTTAGACAAGTCTGGTGTTGCTGAGCGTTTAATGACCTCAATGCAAGAATTGTTCGGCCGTGTACACGGCGGCTTGGCTATTACTGTCACTTCAATTGGCATTATCTTAGCGGCGTCAACAGGTATTATCGGGGCATCAGTAGTATTGCTAGCTGTAATGTCTTTACCAGCAATGCAAAAACAGGGTTACTCTAAGACACTGGCGCTGGGCACAATCGCAAGTGCAGGCACCTTAGGAATTTTAATTCCACCGAGCATCATGCTTGTTATTATGGCGGATCAGCTTGGCCTGAGTGTTGGCGATCTCTTTATGGCTGCGGTATTCCCAGGTCTGATGTTAGGTTTGTTATATATTTTGTACATTCTGATTGTTGGTATGGTTAACCCAAAAGCCGCGCCAATTCCTGACGATGCAAAGCCTGTTACTTTAGCTACTGTCATCAAAGTATTAAAAGCAATTATTCCAACCTTATTACTAATATTTAGTGTCTTAGGTTCAATATTTACCGGTATAGCAACCCCAACTGAAGCTTCTGGTGTTGGTGCCATGGGCGCAACGCTACTGGCAATGTATAACAAAAAATTTAGCTTTAAAGTGCTCAAAGATGTAATGCACAACACCATGAATACCACGTCATATATCTTTGCGATATTTATCGGTGCAAGTTTGTTCTCGTTAGTATTGCGAGAATTAGGCGGCGATGAAGTGATTGAGTCTTTCTTGACTGGTTTGCCATTTGGACCTTACGGTATTATCGCTTTTATCTTACTTGTAGTATTTTTCTTGGGCTTCTTCCTCGATTGGATTGAGATCACCTTAATTGTATTGCCTTTGCTGGCTCCTGTTATTGGCGCGCTTGACATTGCAATTAATGGTTATGGTGTGGTGGACGACCCTAAAATGGTGTGGTTTGTGATGCTGGTTGCCATGACCTTGCAGACTTCGTTCTTAACCCCCCCCGTCGGCTTTGCGCTGTTTTATTTAAAAGGCGTGTGCCCGCCAGAGATTAAACTCATTGATATCTACAAAGGTGTAATGCCATTTATTGCGCTGCAACTTACTGCATTGTTGCTGTTGATATTCTGGCCTGAAATTGCCTTATGGCTACCTTCGGTAGCTTACTCCTAAGGTAATGCGCTGTTGGTAATCGAGCCAAAGTACTAATAAAACGCCAGTCATTGTGACTGGCGTTTTTGATCGAACCATTACTATGCTATGCCAATCTAGTCGTATGTTTAATCAGCATTAGGGACAACATAGGTTTGCTTAAAACAATCCTCTTGACTAGGCTATTGGTAACTAAAATAGCCTTCAGGAATGTTGTGATGTTTACCTTCATACGTGTAATTCCCAATCGTCAGTTATTGCTAGAACAGATGCCAATTTTTGTTGTTTCGTTTCTGTTAGCGAATACATTTTACAAATTTGGCAGTTTTGGCTTGGAAGTCATTGCATTTCTTGCCACGTGGTTTGTGATTGATGCAGTGTTTCAATTTTGTCGCCGATTACTAAAAAAATAACTCAGAACTTTATTACGCCCTATCCCCAAACATTCTCTTGATAGAGCAGCTATGGTGAGTATTTTTCGGTTGCCTAGTTAGCGACTCAGGCTTGCCAATTCAGTCCTCTGACGACAACATTACCACTGTCTACATCTTCCAGTAGCAGCCTCCAAAATGTTTGGATTGAATCCACTCTGGCGATGAAGTCTGGTCTTGCATCCCCGTCACCTTGGATCAGCGCGATTAACACATAACGCTTTTCAGGAGCAGGATCTGGCGGGCTAACCCAAGTTATGGCTGGAAAGATAGCGAAGGATTTTGATGCCATAGTGGCAAGAGTGGCAGTTCCTAACGAAACCCATGTATTGGGATCCTGCAACGTGCTTACTGCAATTCTAAAAACTTCAACTTGCATATTGTTTAACTCTCTGGCGCATTGATTGTGTACGCGCACATAAATATGATTAGTTTCACTGCCATCGAGTATATCGGTAGTGCGTTTGTCATTTGCGTCGGCAAACGCACTAACTGGGTCTGCTGCAACAGCTTGAACCACAATGATATCATGACTTTGGGTACCCCACGCCGTTTCGCCAAACAAGCCAGTATCATCAAATCCGTCTCTAAGAAAGTATTTATTGGGTAACGGTATGAGCGGCGAAACAAACAAAGCAGTACGTCTTTCTTTGCCGATAAAACTCGCGATATCAGCCGGATCAACAACGTTGCCTAAGGTGCTGCTATCAAGCGCATCGTGAATTGGGTCTGAAATAACCGCAAGCAAGGCAATGTTGCCGGTCAGTTCACATGGTACATGCCAATTAAAGGCCATCACTCTGGGTTGTCCTGACTCGAGAAAATCTATCGCTAAACTATCAATTTTTTGCCAAGTCCCACCATCGGCTACATTGGGGAATTGCGACCAAAAGTTTGCTTGAAGATCAGGTGGTGTTGCAGGAGATTTTGCCCAAAACAGATGCAACTCGGCGCTGTTTGTCTTGCCAAAGCCATTGTTGTGAACCTGAACATAAACAATATTCAGAATGCCAGCGGCTAATTCATCACTGCGCAATATTTCATCCATTTCAAGACCGTCAACCACAGAGCCAAGAAAACGATAAGCAGGGGTGTCGATACGAATGTCTATCGAGCGATTTAGCACCATCACTGCAGTGGGTCCTGGCGTCATTCTTGGATCGTGGTTATTAGGAACCTGATGTGCTGCAGCATATGTTTTACCATCGTCAACTATATTATCGCGAATCAATAAATGAACTTGAGTAACACCTGCTAAATCACATTCGTAGGCACCTCGAGCGTGTGTTGCACAGCGTATTAAGTGCTGTGCTACTCCAGCGGAATCAGTGTAATTAACAGCTTCTAAATCAAACACTAAAGGTAGCGGAAGACTATTATTGAACGTTCGCCATTGTGGTTCAAATGGAGTGTTATTGGGTGGTGTTGGTGCGGTTGGGGCTATGGCATTGCGGATAATATACACACCAGCAAAACAAGCACAGAAAATAACTTGCGGGTCGGTAACATCTGCTGAGCTTGTTGGGTCAAATAAAATGGCGGTGGCGGTAGAAGGATTAAACTGATTTTCATCGGCGCTAGAACAGGGGCCAACTCGACCACTTATCTCAAGCCAGTGCTGACCAGAATCTCCTGACAGATAAATTCTTCCTTGAGAATTATTAACCGGTACTCGTAAGGTTACCGATATGGCAACTATTTGATCATTCTTGGGATTAACAGCAATAGCCGTAATATTCGCCCCAACGGGCACTCCAGTAGTGAGCTTTTTAAATAGCGTATTATTACCATCATCCGTAAAATATAACTCACCTTGGTCAGTCGAAATCCACCAGTGTGTATCGGGATTTTGAGCTGAATAAATAACGTCACTTACAACTCCAATCACAGGGCTATCCGTGGATACTTGTAAAAAATTGATGCTGTTTATAGACAGGTAGGCAGCTCCGTTACGACCAATAATTACATGATTAGCCCGACTTGGATGAGAAGCAATAACACCTACAAATGACGGTGAATGGGCTGCCGCAAAGTGAAGGGGAGATGGTGGCGGGGGGTCGAAATTTGTCACCAGAGTAGCCCGATGATTTACATCATTATTACCAACTTGCGGTACGTCGGGTAATCGGTTCATATATAGGGCAGAGCCAATGGCACCCGTTGTACTTTGTGTTGATATTAGTTCTAGGCCCTCCTGCCAGGTGGTAAAGAATCGTCTTGGGTTATTTGGAATAAACGCCACGCCTCCGCCGTCTCCGCCATTTACTAGAAACCAAGTCTGGCCACCATAACTTAGCCATGTTCCATTGTCCTGCAAGCCACCAGCATAAATGTAGGGATAAGTAGGATGGGTTGTGATGTCATTAAACTGCGCAGCGTTAATACCCAAACCACGCCCTCGCCAACGACCCCCAAGGTTTGATGAAGCTGATACGCCTCCGTCATTGCCAACCCAGATCCGCATGGGATTAGCGATATCGAACAAAATGGCATGCTGGTCTGCATGTTGTGCCCGGTCGCCAAGGTCATATCGATCCGAGTTGAGAATTCTCGTCCATGCAGTATTACGGGTAACTGAATCGTATCGGCCTAAAAACACGTCGAGCACGCCAATAGCAAAAATGGAGGGATTAGTCGGATGCATACCAAACATTAGATCATATCTAGCCTGAGCCCCGGTGTCTCCTGTTCTTGCCCCGGTATCAATCCAATTGTCGCCTCGGTCGTCCGAAATAAACACATTAGATGCAGCACTGTTGATATTGCTGTCGGCCGCTACAACGCCAATCCAATTAGGGCATCCGCGGCATTGAGCCACTTTAATACGAGTATACGTACCAGAAAAAGCCGGAGTAATTTGCGTCCATATCGCGCCGCTTGTAATCACATACTCATCGGTGGACCTGCTATACTTGGCGCGGAAAACACCACGGCCCCAAATAGCAACGTACACGGTCACAATATTCGGAGGTGTTGTGCGCACGGGTCCAAAATCAACCATGATATCAGTTGCTTGCTGAGGACCTCCTCTTAGTGCAGTTAGATGAGCTACGTCATCTTGATGAAGCGTTGGTAATGCACCGCTGATAATGGGTGGCGTTCCGCGCCCCATGCCTCCATCTGATGACGCTATCCAGAATCGACTGGGTTGCCAAGGGTCAACAACAATAGATTCAAATTGGCCAAAACCTAGCGTTCCAGTTCCGGGATCAGGATGATCAATACGAGCAAATGTGGCACCTGAGTCAGTTGAACGAAATAGACCATTGCCGGGTATATCTCTAACATCACCGCTAGCAGATCTAGTAGGCTCGCCGGTTCCAATATATATAATTTCAGGGTTACTGTAGCTCAAACCAATAGCACCAATGGCCAGTGACTGACGTGAGTTTGGCGATGTTGACGAAGAAAAATCATCTAATGCCGTCCAACTTTCCCCACAGTCTAGTGTTCGCCATAGACCTCCTTGCGCGCTGCCGGCATAGATGGTTTGAGGGTTTCTTTCATCTTGAGCTAGGCATCTTATGCGACCACCCAGGTTGCGTGGACCCAATGGCCGCCAATTCAAATTAGCATTTGCGGCATCGTCACGAGCAACTTCGCTAGCATGAGTAATCGCTTCGTCGGTTAGTCGGCTAAAATCCCAAGGGCTGACAGTTCCGGTTCTATGCAGAATATTCTGTACTCGTTTGCTGGGGTTGTCTCTCGGATCATGTTCTTCCATATCTCGTACTACCTAATAGTAAACCAACTTTCTAACACACCACCCGGTACACGAGGCGTTTGCGTACCATGCAACACATCACAACTGGCAGAAAATGGTCTGGTGTCAGCATCAAAAATCCCATTGCAATGCACTCTAATAAAGACTCGACCACCATTGTCCGAAAAAACCTTAATCAACTGACTGACATCACCTTGTGGTGACCAATCAATTCTTTGACTGCCTAATTTGCAACTCCCTTGAATAATAGCCATTGATTTAAGAATAAGTTCCCGACTAAATCCTGCTTCAAATAAAACCTGAATCACCTGAGGTTGAGCTCTTATTGTCACGGCTGACATATTGTTGGACATTACGACATTTAAACGGCTCAATATTAAATTGGCCTCTTGAGCCGAAACTTGACCATCGTGAGGCCAGCTTATTTCGGCAATAGCAGGCCAGTCTAAATCGAGCCCCATACCGGGTACACCTTGTTCTCCTTTTAGACCAACTATAGTGGTCTAATAATCTTGGAGAGAGTTATAGCGTAAAATAGGTAACTCTAGGAATATAAAATGACCGACATAAAACAAATGAAAAAACCGATAAAAGTCACTAAAGAGCAAAAGTTAGAA